>Ga0209517_10002355_pt1 | contig 26786 bp, 15 predicted proteins | sample PeaSoiMetSII2010_FD_187695 | JGI IMG/M metagenome (GOLD analysis project Ga0209517, IMG submission 187695) | Peat soil microbial communities from Weissenstadt, Germany - SII-2010 (SPAdes) (version 2) | ecosystem: Environmental > Terrestrial > Soil > Wetlands > Peat | place: Germany... | reverse complement strand
CTTCGTCGATCGCCCTCGCCGATATCCGAAGCTCGCGTCGTCGAATACTGGCTCGAAGATGGGCTCCAACCGATTGAGTAGCGCTTGTTGACACACGCGGTCATAGATCGCCGGTATGCCGAGCATGCGATACTCGCCGGGTTTGTCCCGCTTCGGGATCGGGTGTTGTCGCACCGGCAGAGGCTGATAGGTATCCTCTTTCAGCTCTCGCTGCAGCCGATCCAACTGCTGGTTCAGCTGCGCCTCAAAAGCCTCCAGGGTTTGCCCGTCTACACCTCCACTGCCCCGGTTTGACTTCACTTTCTCCCAGGCCATCTCCAGGTTCTTCCGCTTGTACACCTTGTCGATTAATGAATGGACCTTCTTTGCACCCGTCAGGTTGATCCAGTCCACCAGTCTCCTCAGACGAGAATGTACGGGTTTTTCACTCATGGAACTGTTCCTCCTTCTCGCCCTTACTCTCTGGCTTTCTTTCTCTTCCTGACCATCTTCGTCGGCTGCCTTCCCCGACCCAATTCCGTCGCCGGTTGCCCGGTCACGTAACTTTCATCACGCTTCAGCTAATATTCAGCCGTCCGACTACTGACCGAGCGTCGCTCGCCACTTCGCTTGCGCTTATAGGCTCACTTACTCCGGTGCTACCCGGAGACTCTGCCAGTTCTCCTGAGGTTACGCGTTGTTCTTCCGTACCGTGCCGCCCGCAATCACCTTGGTGTGGTGGGTGAATGAGAATGCCTTCGTCTCGGAAACGCAGACTCGACCTTGCCCCACCTTGGGCCGACCGGTTCATCTGGGGGATTGTCCCCCTCGATTACGGCCCGGTACTTCTCCTCATGCCCTTCGGACTCCACCTCACGATGGACACCCTGCCCTCCGAAGTACAGCAAGCGGTGGCTTCAGGTCAGCCTTGGCTGTGTCCAGCTTTCGCCTTCGTGCCCGTTTAGACCTCTCCATACCTTCCGCTTTCTCCGGCCAGCGAGGCTACGAACCCCGCTTCTTGGATATGGCGCCCCTCATTTGAGCGCCAGAGGGACTTCAACCCCCCTGAACAACGCGCTGCTCAGCGCACGCTTCCGGTTGGCCGACGACTCTGGAGTGAGCCGAGTAGGTACTGCTGTTCCAGCCGCTGTTTGACAACGGGTAGCGCACACGCCTAGCATCGTGATCGAGCAAGCCACCTCTTCTTACTCGTTCAGGTTCTCTGAACTAAGTCAGCCCATCTGAAGTTTTTCCCCTCTTAGCAAAACCGAAGGATCTGTATGCGGAAGCGATGGCAATTCGTGGGTGTGATAGTAGCGGCAGTCCAGCTGGCCAGTTTCGCTGTTACGCAGCAAGTCCTGACGGAATCCGGCGCAATATCCGGGCTACGTGAAAGCGGGTTGAGTATCTACAAAGGCGTCCCATTCGCTGCCGCGCCGGTCGGCGATCTGCGTTGGCGTCCCCCGGTACATGTTGCACCCTGGACTGGCACGCGCAAGGCGGACGCGTTTGCCCCGGCGTGTATGCAGGTTGGTGTGTCCATGCCGGGTGAGACGCCGCCGGCAGTGAGTGAGGACTGTCTTTACCTCAACATCTGGACGCCGGCAAAGGCAACGACAGAGGCAAAGACCGCGCACGAGAGCCTACCCGTGATCGTCTGGATCTACGGCGGCGGGTACATCAACGGGTCGGCCTCGATGCCTCTGTACTGGGGCGACCGCCTCGCGCGTAAAGACGTGATCGTTGTCACCATCGCCTATCGACTTGGCCCGCTCGGCTTTCTTGCGCATCCGGAGCTGACGCGCGAGTCCCCGCACCACTCGTCCGGCAACTACGGCCTGATGGACCAGATCGCCGCACTCGAATGGATTCAGAGGAACATTGCAGCCTTTGGCGGCGACCCGAAAAATGGATAATGTGGGAAGGCAGCTACGAGGTTTGAATGTGCCGGTACTCATGCCGGATACATATGCCCCGTACACATTGGCAGGGTTGGACTTCAAGAACTCTCCTTTTCTTGCCGGTTTGGGCAATTTGATGCTGAGCCGGGTCTGTCTTCAGACGATACTGCGAGATCCCTCCCTGCAAGTGAGCAAGACCGACCTCGACAATCTTGCCGCTCAGCGCAAGACAGATGCGGATAAATTGAAAGCGGATGAAGATCAAGTAAAGCAAGGAAAGTTGAGCGGGAAGGCGCTGGAGGATAAAGAAGCTGAGATTAGCGACTTAAAACAAAAGAATCAGAAAACAGACGCGGACATTAAGAAAGACACAGCTGCTCTAGCCCAGGTGAATGATATCAACGCTTCTATATCGAGTATTGACACATTTCTTGGCAGTTTGACGGGAAGTATTATTGCCGCGCCTGGGCCGAGCTCTCAGACCGCGAACTCCCAAAACCCGCCTTCCGGAAGCCCAACGCAGAGTCCGACCGGAACTTCATCCGGGACGCCCCCCATCGCGGCCGTCCTGGCTGCGGATGGACTCGCACAGGTGATTGGTGTGGGAGACAATGGTGCTCTCTCCGCGAAATCAATTTGGCAACACGTTCTGCTGCTGAAAGCCCTAGAATCCGGTGGGTCTCTGATCACACATAGCAATATTTTCGGTAGCAAAGTCTTCTTCACCGGAGGGGCGGTCGCGACTTATGCCCTATTTACTCCGAATGGACGTTTGAGCTGTTCAGGGAATGTGTACGATTACGGCGGTTACATTCGTGCCAAGGATTTTGAGTTGGCTTTTCGTAATCCGACAATTGATCCGACGCGGCAGCTGATTTTCTTGCGCGGCGGATGTAGGTCGCCCGACACCGCACAAACAGGCTCTACTCAATAGTGACCCGTAGACAATGAAAACCCGAGAGTAAACGCTGTCCCTCATTTTACAAGGGTCGGCGCATTCCTTGTCGCTCGAAACATTGTAATGAAATTGTAATGATGAAAGGATTAGAACCAGTCAAATCGGATGCACAACTGACAAGACGGCCAGGCTTGCAAGCGATGAAAGAATCGAATAAAGTAGAACACCTTCAAAACGCCGCAAGTTCCCCGTGTGTTCTCATAATCCGTAGGTCGTTGGTTCGAGTCCCACCGCCGTCGTGAATTCTGATGGTGCCCATTCGCGCCACTGGCGATGGAGACTTTTACTGTCCAACAGCCGCACTACCGGGCATGGAAGCGCGAAGAAAACGGAACGCCAAGAAACCTCGCAAGCGAAGAGCACAATCAGAGCAACCGCGCATCCCGGCGTCATTCATATCGACTCTACTTTTTTCACTGCGGCGGTGTTCATTGACGTTCTCTCGATTTCTGCTTTCTTCGCTTCCGCCTCGGCTCGCGTGGCAAAATCGCCAGCGGGGTATTCCTCCGGCGGCCAGTCGAAGTGGTCGGTTCCAATTACCTTGAAAGTGGTAGTCATATCGTCTCCTTGTTTATCATCAACGTCGTTCCAGTAATCGCAATCTCTAGTTCAGGGCTTGCATCATGCGCTCTGATAGGCGTTCTTGGCGCCCAGCAATCCAGGCCGAATAATGGCGTGCCACGATTTCGACGCTGTCACCGATCAAGGCCGCGATGTCTTCAGTTGGAAGTCCGGCGTTCAACGCCCAGAAAACGAACGTGTGGCGCATGCTGTGGCTGGTGAAGTGTAAGAGCTGGTCGTGATCGTCGCGCAGATCGGCCAGCAGACCCAGCTTTCTAAACAGATCGCCCCACCCTTTAACCAGCAGATCAAGACCGCGCTCGTCCTGGGGCACCGATTCGACAAACAGGTATCGACCGTCCGGATTTGCCAGCGCAAAGACCTCGTCCGCGATCTTGTTCTGCAGCGTGGCGTACACCGGGTGCGAAGTCTTCGCACGGTGCAAGAACAGTGTGGTGTGGGTGCCCTTGCGATCAAACCGGGCGCGCTCAATGCAAACGGCGTCCCTGATCGCAAGCCCAGACCACCGCATGAGCAGCAACAGACCGCGAAGCTTGCGGCGTTGGTCATCGGTGGTGCGCCGGTTCACTTTTTGCACGGCGGCCAGCAGCGTCTCGAACTGCGCGTCGGTCAGTGCTTTCGGTGTCTGCCTGTCGTCATACTTTAGCTTCACCACCTGTGCCTGCGCGACGTTCCGCTGAATCCATCCCATCTCGACACAGAAACGGAAGAAGCCGATCAGGCGGAAAACCTTCTTCGCGCGGGTGTTCTGCGCGCCAGTCAGACTGTTGCGGTAGGCGACCACATGCTCCGTCTTGATGTCGCCAATGTTGACCAGACCCTTGCCGAGAGCAAACTGGGAGAAGTGTTCGAGTTCAAATTTGAGCTTCGCCGTGTGCTTTTCGGTGACCCCAGACGCGGCCTTGGTATCAAGAAAAGTTTTCACCGCGTCGTCGAGCAGCGTCGTCAACGCACCCGCAGGAATCGGCGTCGGCTCGCCCTTGGCAGCCGCTTCGAATCCATTCATCAGCTCGCGCGCTTTCTTCTCTGCCACTTCACCGTCACAAGTGTCGGCGGCCACGCGGTGAAGCTTTCCATCGCGGAACCATGTCAGTTGTTTCGGGCAGTCGCAGCCGATTCGCGTGTCGTCGCCCGCCCATTTGCACTCGCTTCGATGACGGCTGTAGACTCTGACCTTCGGAACAGCGCGCGCTTTTCTCTGCCGTTTGACAACTGGTGCCGGGGCTGCCGCTGCTGCGTCCATAACGATTCTCCTTTGTGGGTTCCACTAAACTTCCACTGATAGGAGTCTCGCTCTGACGCTAACTATATGAAAGATAACGGAGGTAACTCGTTTTGAGTTACGTCCCTCCGGGACTCGCGTATCTCTCCCAGTCTTCCCGGCTTTGAAGCGCCGGGCTATTGGCAGATGCCCCTACGGGGCGGGATTCTCTACAGGCTGGTCCTCTTCGGGTTGCCGAAGAATTCGCCTTACGTCGTGGAAGTGTACTCCAGTTTGCGGGGACGTGGGAGCGGAAACTATTTGCAAAAAAACGCCCCTCCCGCGATGCTCGCGGGAGGAGCTGGGGAAGAAGCATTACGAGTTAGAACTTAATCTTCACAACAAACTGGGTTCCGCGCGGACCGCCGCCACCCAGGAACGGGTTGCCGATGCCGACATCGCCGGTGGCCTGGAGTGGCAGGAATGAAGTGCCTGTCGAGCTGGTGGCGAGGCCCCGGCCGGTAGCCGGATCGATGCCGTTGGTCGCCGGATCGGAGATGAAGGCCGGCAAGCTGGGGTTGCTGAAATTGGGGTGATTGAAAATATTGAAGAACTCGGCCCGGAACTGCAAGACAACGTGCTCGGTGAGGTTGGTGCTCTTGTAGAGTGAGAAATTCAGCTCTTTGAAAGCTGGACCGCGCAGGCTATTGCGGCCCATGTTGCCGAAATGACGGGATCCGGACTGGCAGTTACTATCGCCAGTCGTCGGCAGTGTGGCGGGGGGAGGGTTAGGGTTGGGGATAGTGAGCCCGGTAGTGTTGCCGAATGTGCAAGGCACTTGGAAGGACGACAGGTCAACGCTGTACGGGCCGCTTCCGTAGCGGATTGGGCCAACCACGTCGGGCCGGTCAAAGCCTTCGCCGGAACCGGAGTAGTCGCCCTCGAAGTTGTAATTCAACTGGAAGGGCTGACCATCCTGAAGGTTCAAGACGCCGTCGAATCCCCAGCCATTCTTCAGCTTCGACGCACCCCCGCCGAACTTGGGAAGAGCGTAACCAAAGTTCCAGGTGAGGCGGCGGCGGATATCGAAGTTCGAGTTTCCCCGCTCCAGGCTGGGGAGCAGGCTGTTATTCGGCTGGGCGGCGTTGGGAATAAAATCCTCGAGGTCGCTGGCATTATCGATGGAGTGCGACCAGACGAAGTTGAGGGTGGAATTAAGTCCGCGCCAGCTGTTGATCCGCATGCTGGTTTGCAACGCATGGTAGGTGGAACTCGCTGTGGATTCCTCCTGGTTCACGTAGAACAAGTTAGGGTACACGGTCCGGGGAACGTTAGACCCCGAATCAAACCCGGCGATGGGACAGTTGGTACCACAGGCAGGGTTGGATGTGTCGAAGGCGGTGATTTGCGCCTGGCTGGGTTGGTTGAGGTCGCGGAAGCGGAACAATTTGGTACCGCGAGCGCCCACATAGCCCACTTCCACAACCGTCTTTCCGAACTGCTGCTGCACATTCAGATTGAAATTCTGGGTGTAGGGAGTCCGGATCTTTGGGTTCGTGCCAAAGAAGTCGCCCAGGGGAGAGGGAGATCCGGAGAATACCGGGGATGTCGTACTGAGAGCGCCGCCGAAGAGCCCGGCCGATGTGATCGCGGCGGGCCCAATCCCGGAGTATGTCGGCCCTGGACAAAAGGCGCAGTTGTAAGGGATGTGGCCCAGGAAGATGTCTTGCGAGAAAGCATCATAGAACAGGCCCCAGCCGCCACGAATGACGGTTTTGCTTTTGCCAGCGAGGTCGTAAGCGAAACCGAGGCGTGGAGCAAAGTTGTTGAGATCCTTGCCATAGAGCTGAGGGGCGGGAGCCTCGTTGGAGGAAGTGGTTGGATCAAGCTGATAGAAGAGGTTGTTCTTTTCACCTACGACTCCGAAGTAATCCCAGCGGAGGCCGTAGTTCAAGGTCAGGCGGGGCGTCCAGCGGAAGCTGTCCTGGATGAAGAGGCCGTCGCTGTTTTCGTAGGAATGGCGCTTGGTGTCGCCTTCTGCGATCTTGCCACTGCTCGGAAGGCCTTCCAGAAACGATGGGAGATCGCTGAAGGAGAGCTTACCGCGAAACGTGTTGTCCTGGATTATCGCGATCGTAGTGCGTCGGAATTCATAGCCCAGCTTAAAGTCGTGACGGCCCCGTTTCCAGCCATAATCATCAACGAAGTGCCAGTTGGAATCCACTCGGTTGCGCGGCACGGAGTTGGTGGCGCCCAACGGAGCGAAACCGGTAACGGATATCTTCGGCAAGCCAAAGTCAAAGGGCGACGTCACGCCCGTGTTGAGATTGATGGAAGCCGGATTAAAGTTGTCATCCTGGGGAAAGAAACCCTCGGCAAAGCGATTCCAGCCCAGACGCGCCTCGTTCAGAGCGGTGCCCATTACCTTGACGTATGAAATGGAGACCAGTTGCACGCGTGTGGGAGTGATGGTGTTGAAACCGGGCAGCAAGCCGCCGGCCAGCTGCGCAAACGGGAAGCTTTGATCGCTGTCGCCAAAGTAGTAGCGGCCGGTCAGCATGTTGTTGGGGTTGAAGTTGTGATCCACCTTCGCAATCATGCTGTCGACCCGGTTATTGAACAGCGTGGAGAGCGCGAGGTTGGGACCGTCCGGACAGCCATTATCAAATTTACTCCAGTTGGGATCGGACGGAGTGGGGCGGGTCCCCAAGTTGGGACTCGGCCAGGGGTTGCGAGCGAGCAGATTCTGGATCACTGAATCTGTGGCGCCGCCGTCGAAGGTTATTCTGTTCGGCTCCGGAACACAACTGGTGCCCCCTTGCGCGCCCGACTCGCGCTGGCCTTCGTAGTCAACGAAGAAGAAGGTCTTGTCTTTAACGATCGGTCCGCCGAGCGAGCCGCCGAACTGGTTGTTGTGGAATGGGTTCGACGGGCCTGTGGTATTGAAAAAGTTGCGCGCGCCGCCGACCGCGCTGGTGCGGTTGTACTCGAGCAGCGAGCCATGCAGTTTGTTGGTGCCGCTCTTGGTGACGGTGTTGATCACGGCGCCGGAGTTGCGGCCGTACTCGGCCTCGTAGTTGGAAAGGACGCGAAGCTCGGCGACCGCATCAAGGGGCAGAATCGTCGCCGGATCTCCGAACACGCCGGCTTCGTTAATCGCCGGGTCGTTGCGGAAGCCGTCGTTCATGTCGGTGCCGTCGAGGAGGAAGTTGTTGGCGCGGCCGCGCGAACCATTCATGGAGAACTCACCAAGAGAGCCGGGGGAATCGGAGATCTGGTCGGGCGAGCCGGCGATGCCGGGATTGAGGTAGATCAGCTTGGTGTAGTCGCGGCCGTTGACAGGCATGTCCTCGACGCTCTGGGAGGTAATCACGCCGCCGAGGTCGTTCGAGGTCGTCTCGACCATGGGCAAATCTTCGGCCGACACTTCGACTTGCGTGGTCACCGCTCCGGTCTTGAGGGCGGCATCCACACGACGTTCGGTGGCCACGTCGACTGGTACTCCGGTCGCCACGAAAGTCTTGAAGCCGGTCTGCGACACGGTTACGGAATAGCTGCCAATGGGCAGCTCAGGCACGGCGTAGCTGCCGTCGGCGCTGGTCACAGCCGTGCGCTCCTGGCCAGTGCCCAGGTTGCGCACTTTAACGGTCGCTCCGGCGATGACTGCTCCGGAGGGATCGGTGACGGATCCGAGGATGGTCCCACGAAACGTTTGGCCCACGAGCAGGGTCGCCGATAGAAGAATGAACACCACCAATAAACGCAGTTTCATTGCGGGCTCTCCTTAAGTATTCGCGGGCGCTGGAACACACCCACGCTTCGCGAGCAGCACAATGCAGCAAACGCGGTGCCATTTGGAAAGACGCCGCATTATAAACGAGCGTTCGCGAAAAAACAGTGCTCAACTTCACAGATTAGTGTGAGGAAGGGGATTGGGGCGGGAAGTTTGGTCGACAGGAAGCGCGGAAGCGACCAGAGGTCAGATCGGACGCGGAGGTTGACGCTCGGACGCGCTGGAAGTCGGCTTCGAAATACGGAATTACAGATTGTGAATCTACGGAATCTAGAAGGTTGCGGGCGATGGTTGGGGAGCATGAGGCGCGAACCCTGGCTGCTCGCGTTGCGGGCTGCGGCTGCCCTCGGCGGCTAAAGCCGCATTCTAAACAACGCAGTTAATCGCAGCGCTGAAGCGCTGCTCCACCCAAAATCGAAGCGCAACAGCGACTTTTCCGCAAAGCCCCTAAAGGGGCGTCGGATTACGAAGAATTTTCGGCATCGCTAAAGCGATGCCCTGATACGAAGCTTGTGATCCGAAGCGCCGGATACGCAACCTGCGATCCTTAGCGCCGGATACGAAACTTGCGATCCGCGCGTGGGATGCGAAACCTGATTTTCTCCGCAGGCTGCTAGAAGCTGAAGGCCACGCCGCCGCGCACCGAGCGCGCCGATTGCACCAGATAAAGAGTGCGTCCGTCCGGTCCCATCACGGGCACGTAGCCCTGAGCGAGAAGATTGCGCAGGTCCATGAGAATTTCCATGTGTCCCGCGAGGAAACTGGCTGGTATCGGTTGGCGGAGGAAGAGGTTTAAATAAGGACCGGCTTGGCCGGGTGAACTATCGAACAGGTCGACAGGAGTTAACGCGCGGTGGCCTCCGGTGTAACGGTAAGAGGCGATCCAGCGCGTCTTCGCCTTGGGCACGGTGCCGCTGAACTTGGCGGCCACGGCATGGCGTTGCTCGGCTCGAATCCACTGGCGTGCGTCCTGGAGTTGGACGTCGGGGCGCGAGAGGTCGAGCACGCCTCCGTAAGCATAGTCGAGGGTTGCAGTCAGGTCGGATAACAGCTTGCGCTGCACGACCACCCGCATCCCACGGGTCGAGAAATCATTCCCCTGATAGCTGAAAGTACCCGAGTACACATCGGGCAGCACTTCGCCCGACATGGCCGACTCTGCGCCCGGGGTCATTTCGCCCGGCGTCATTTCGCCGACTCCGTTCAGCGCCGGATCGATGATGCTGTCGGAGTAGAAGGCGACCTGTATGCTGTTCTTGCCGATGCGCTGGGAGATCGATACTTCCTGGTGACGGGCCCGCTCGACTGCCGGCAGGAACCCGGTCATGCTCATACGCGGCGCGGTTTCGCTGAGGTCGGCGGAAGTAGAATTCAGGGGATCGTCTCCTGGACGATCATTATCTTTATCTCTGCCCAAACGATCTTCCAATCCCATATTCGGGACGGAACTCGCGTATTGATATTCGAGCACCGTGTTTGGAGTGATGTGCAGATCGGCCGACCCGAAGGGCTTGAAGGCGTGCACCCGCCCCATAAACTGGATGGCTTGCAATTCGCTGCCGAGCTTCATCTCCAATTTGCTGCCCAGGACGATCCGATCGGAAGTGGTGACCGACAGGGCTTCGAGGGCAGCGCCGGGCATTGCGTACTGGTCGGGCGAATTCAGCCGGAGGGCGGTGATCGACATGGACGGTTCGAACATGCCGTTGAAGCGGTTCGTGTAGGTGGTTCGGAGCACAGCGGCGGGAATGCTCTGGCCGTCGGTTCCATAACCGAGGCTGCCGTTGAAGCGCACGGTGCCGCTCGATAACAGCGAACGCTCCACGGCAAAACCGGCATTCATATCCGCGGGGCTGCCGAAACCCTGGCCGGGCGATCCGGCCATGAAAGACAAGGCGCCCTTCAAGTTGTGGTCGGCAGCTGACTCACCACTCTGCGCGACCACGGTGGTGCCGTCTTCGAGCACGCGCAGGATGGGGCGGTTGGCGACCGAACGCAGCGTCCACTTCCAATCGTCATCGTCCACCGGAGCGCGCAGCGGAACAAGCTGGATGGCTTCGTAGAGGGTGGTCAGCGTGACATTCACCATCAGCTTGGCGCCGGAACGCACGCCGATTTTCTCGCGCAGGGAGGGGAGGAAGGAAGGCGCGCTTACCTTGACGCTGTAGGTTCCGGGCAGCAGACCCGAGACGGAGTAGAAACCACGATCATCGGTAAAAGCTTTCAGGGTGAAGGCCTTCAGCGCCTGGGCCGCGGAGCCGAGGACTTCCACCACCGCGCCCATTTGGGGCGCGCCGCTGGCATCGCGGACGTATCCGGAGATCGCGCCGGGAATCGCGGCGGAGGCACTGCCCGCCCATGCCGGAACGGACACGGCGGCGACCATCATCATCACAATCACAGCGACGACTGCGAGGAACCCGAACTTTCGGAACATCTCGCTCACCACCTCCCTGGGAAACCAGGCAGCAGTTTACTCGTTACTCTTTACTCCACGGCGAAGGTCGCCGTTGGATCCACGGTCTGCTTGGAAAGGTTGTCGTTCACTTTGATCTCGATCTTGTACAGCCCCGGCGGCAGGTTGGCGGCGGAAAGCGTCTTCTGCAGCGTCACCTGGTCGCCCACATTGCCCATGGTTTCGGTCGACTCGACGGTATGGATGACGGCCTTGTTGTTCGCGTCGGTCACATTGTATTCGATGGTGGCCGAAGGCTTGTGGGTTTTTTCGTCCACGCTGAGATTGTAAACCTGCATCCAGAAATTCAGCTTCTGGTTGCGCTTGAACGAGATTGGCTTGCCGTCGGAAGGGGCCACGCGCGGCCGCACCTTGGTGGTCCCGATCACGAAGTTGCCGGTGCCCACGTTCTTGGTCGCCACCGGTTCCATCTGGTCGGCGATGATGAGGGTTGAGCTGCTTAACTTGTCTTCGCTGAAGTCGGGAATCTGGATGGCATGGCTCCAACTCCCGGTGCGATCGCCGTTCACGTCCTTGACGACAACGTCCAGGCGGTAGCGATTCTGGCTGATGCGCAACGGCAGGGCCTTCCAGTACACGGAAGAATTTTCGGCGGTCTTGGGCAGCAGTTCCACGGGCACATCGACCTGCACCGTGTCTTCAAAAGTCTGTACGATTTTGCCGGTGAGGGTGGTGACGCGTCCGAAGATATTGACGGTGCCGCGCTCCACGCCATCCTTGTTTTGGAACGTGACGTCGCGATTCTTGATCTGAATCGTGACCGGAACCAGCACGGTGTCGCTGGTCACCTTCACGAAGTCGGCACGCACATCGAAGGGCATGAGGTTGACGCTGATCTTGTGGGTGACGACTTCTTCCAGATCCTTGAACTTCACGGCCGGCGCAGCCTGCAGCTTGGCAAACTGTTCCAGGCGGTCGAATTCCTTGGACTGCAAATCCTGGTTAAACGGCCCGGTGCCCAGTTGCTCGATACCGCCGTTGGTGAAACGACTCGCCTTGCTCGACATGCCCATTTGCTCGTACAGCGTCAGGCCGGCATTCGGGGTGTACTTCAAAGCGTCTTTTTCCGACCGGTCCATGGTCATGTGATAGTCGCCGCACATGCAGGTATCGACGAACTCGATCATCACTTCCTGCCCAATCCCCTCCAGGTAGCGATAGCGCCAAGTTTCAAACGGGAAGGTAGAGGTCTCGCCGCCGCCTTCTTCCATGGGACGTTCGTAGCTGCCGCCGGAGGGATGGGAATCGATCTCATCCGCCGGCCCAAACACGATGTACGTCCGGCCGCGGTCGGTCTTCCAGCCGGGGATGCCGGCCGCGTAGTGCTCGTTGGCGTAGGCGATGCGCCGGTAATGCTCTTCTTTAAACTCGTTCTCTTCGGTGTCGGGTGTGGGATCGCGGCGTTGCCAGAAGGCTTCAATGAACTGGTCGCGCTCTTCGTCGTTCGAGAGCTGCATGAAGGCGGACTTTTCTTCGTCGGTAATGATCCAGCGCACGTCCTCGTCGAGCCACTTCTTATACGTCTTGCTCAACTCAATTTTGAGCGCCTTGGCGTTGGCCTTCTTCTGCTTTTCGGGGATTTGACGCTTCAAAGGATCGGTCTGGCTTTCGGAGCCCTTCGCATCTTTGTCCTGAGCTCGGGAAACGACGGTAAAACCCAGCGCCATCACGCCAGCCAGCACACCAGCCGAACAACGTTTTCGAAGACGTGCGGAGAACATAGAAGGGCCTACCTCATGAGAGACTTCAGGTACCTAATTCTATGTTCTTTGGATACCACAAGGCAAGGAGAAGTGGCCTGCCGGGAAAAAGATTTCCTGCGCCGATCGTCTGTTTTAACTCTCTTCTAAATCCCATAAGAATCCGACTCTTACGGTCGAGCGGCGGTCGGGCAATGACCGCTTCCCAGGCCCGATGCCCGGACACTGGGCACGATATAATGAATTGCGCCGCAGGTCTGACCTCCGTAAGCCGGGCGGACCGATACTGGGAGCGACCTGTTTCGCGGGAATTCGGGAACTTTACCCCTTGTCGGCACGTAACTATTCATGCGCAACTATGGTGCGTTTTCGCCGTTCCATAACCAGGGCCAGGAGTAAGCCAAGACTTTTAGGAGGTCGTCGAAGAACTTAGCAGAGGCGCAAAAAGCTCACCGCAGGCGCTAAAGCGCAACAGATGGTCAATGACCGGCGGCACGGCTGAAGTCGTGCCCTTCCCAAAGACCGGAGTGAATGAGAGCTCCGCAATTTTCTTAAAGCCGTCTGCTGGAGTAGCTGGATCCGCAGGGATACCTTTGGTATGAAGAACTCGCTATGAAGACCTGGAAGAAAGTGTTGATCGGAGTAGGCGCTGCGCTGGTGCTCGGGATCATCGTCGCCGTGAGCGTTTACCAGAGCCAGAAGAACGTGGTGACGGTGCAGACGGGGAAGGTGCAGAAGCAGAACCTGGCTTCGGTGGTCAGCGCTTCGGGTGAAATCAAGCCGAAGACCTACGTGAACATCGGGGCCAATGCTTTTGGCAAGATCATCAAGCTGCACGTCAAGGAAGGCGACCGCGTGAAGAAGGGGCAATTACTGGCGCAACTGGAGAACGTGCAGTCGTCGGCCGACGTCAATGCCACTCGCGCGTCGGTGCAGGCGGCTCAAACCGACGCTGTCGCCGCCGACGCTGCCCTAAACACCTCGCTCGCGGACCTGAACCGCGCCAAGTCCGACGCCGTCCACGCCAAGCTGGACTGGGAACGCGCCCAGGGTCTGTACAACGCGGCCCTCATCGCCAAACAGGATTACGACGTCAAGAAAGCGGCATGGGAGTCCGCCGATGCCGGATTGGCCCAAGCCGAAGCTAAGGTGGCCCAAGCCAAAGCGCAGAAAGATTCGATGGACAAGCACATCACGCAGAATCAGGCGAACCTGACCCGATTTACCGACGTGCTGCAAAAGACGACCTACGAAGCGCCCTTTGACGGCGTAATCACCAATCTTCCCGTGCGTGAAGGCGAGACCGTGGTCATCGGAATTCAGAATTCCCCCGGCAGCACGTTGATGACGCTTGCCGACATGTCGGTGATCACGTCCGAGGTGAAGGTGGACGAAACCGACATCGTCAACGTGCGTCTCGGCCAGCCCGCGGACGTGACCATTGACGCCATTCCGCACAAAACCTTCCACGGCGTCGTCAGCGAAATCGGCGACAACGCGATCGTGCGCTCGACCGGTGTGGCAACCTCTCAGGCCACTTCGACTAGTGAAGAAGCGAAAGACTTCAAAGTCGTCGTAACCCTCACCGATCCGCCAGCGGATTTGCGTCCTGGCCTTTCTTCGACCGCCAAGATTACGACCGCGACCCGCAGCAGCGTGCTCAGCATTCCGATTCAAGCGCTCACGGTCCGCACGCCGACCGATCTCGTGCCCAAAGATGCGGGCAAGGGCAGCGTAGAAGCAGCCACCCGCGCTCCGGCGGAAGCATCGAAGCAGAAAGACAAAGAAGAAGTGCAGGGCGTGTTTGTGATCCGCAAGAAGAAAGCCGAATTCGTTCCGGTGGATACCGGCATCAGCGGCACCACGGATATCGAGGTCACCAAAGGTGTACAAGAGGGTGACGAAGTCATCACCGGCAGCTACAAGGTTTTGCGTACCCTGAAACCGGGGACGAGTGTGAAAATAGATAATTCGGCCCCGAAGAAGGAAGACGAAAGTTAGTAGTCTCAGTCCGCGGCAGGAGACGCGGCAAGCCGCGTCTCTACCACTAACTTCTGGCAGGTTAGTACGTCCAAGATAGAACGGCCATAGGAGCGTGCGTGCTCGAGCCCGATCCGCATAAGGAGAGCAAGATGGCGACTGCCGAAATTTTGCCAATCGATAGGCCTGCAAATGGGTCTGCGCCCGACTCCTACATGATCTCGACCGAGGATCTGTGGAAGACCTACGACATGGGCTCGGAACAGGTGCATGCGCTGCGCGGCATCAACCTGCGCATCCAGCGCAACGAATATGTCGCCATCATGGGCCCGTCCGGCTCCGGCAAGTCGACGCTGATGAACCTGATCGGGTGTCTCGACTCGCCTTCCAAAGGCCAATACTGGCTCAACGGACAACTGGTCAGCGAGCTCGACGACGACGAACTGGCTCGCATCCGCAATAAAGAAATTGGATTCGTCTTTCAGACTTTCAATTTGCTGGCGCGCGCCACTTCGCTGCACAACGTGGAGCTGCCGCTGATCTATGCCGGAGTTCCCTCTGAAGAGCGCGCCCAGCGCGCCAAAGCCGCGCTGACTTCGGTCGGCATGGGGGACCGCATGAACCACAAGCCCAACGAACTCTCCGGCGGACAGCGCCAGCGCGTGGCCGTCGCCCGCGCTCTGGTCAATAAGCCGGCCATCATCCTCGCCGACGAACCGACCGGCAATCTCGACTCACAAACCGGCAACGAGATTATGGCGCTGTTTGATCGCTTGCACGCGGAAGGCAACACAATCGTGCTCGTCACCCATGAGCACGACATTGCCGAATACGCGCACCGCATCGTCCACATCAGGGACGGCGTGGTTGCTAAGGACGAAGTGAAGCGGTAAGCCTCTGGTAAGAAGGACAAGCGGTTCCCAAAACGCAAGAACGCGTATAGTTCCCCTGCGTTCAGTTCGGAGGGAAATTATGCGGACCACTGTCGCCTTAATTCTTTTCTCGATTGCCGCCTTTGCCCAGGATCCCGCAGCAGTTTCCGCCGCTCAAGCTGCCTGTGGTCCCAGCAACGTGAAATTCGACGTGAAAGCCGACGACTCCCGGCACAACGTCGGGCAGCCCGAAGCGGGCAAGGCTCTGGTGTATGTGATCCAAGACATTGGATCCACAAGTTGCATCGGATGCGGCGTCACCACGAAAGTCGCTCTTGACGGCGCGTGGATCGGCGCCAATCATCACAATTCTTATCTCTCTTTCGCGGTAGATCCCGGCGAGCGACATCTTTGCGTCAACTGGCAATCTCAATTCGCGCGCCTATCGCGGTTAGTTGGCCTAGCCCACTTCACTGCCGAGGCCGGCAAGGTCTATTACTTCCGAACCAAAGCGGTTGAAGGTAGATACCAGATTTCTTTCGATTTCGACCCGATCGACAGCGACCAGGGGAAATTCTTCGTCGCCTCGTACCCGTTGAGCGTCTCGCATCCTAAGAAGTAAGGGGACGCCTGCGGCTTCACAGGTTGCGGCAAACGCTGATTCGAGCGGGCCTTGAGAAGCACAGCATCAGCCCTGCGGTAGGACGTTGCAAATGCGTGAGAGCTTAGCCCCGGCTGCGAGCTTTCAGCCCACCTGACTTTCCGGAATCTTGCTGCGGAGGATTATTACTGCTGCGTACTCACGCTGCTTGCCTTCTGCACCGGTTCGGCTGGAACAAACCCGGCTGTCCCCGCCACGAAGAAGTTGTGGTCGTAAAGATTGCGGTACATGCGTCCCGCGATCTCCGCTGCTTTGGGTCCGAAGGTGGGACGTCCGCCTTGCAGGAAGACCACCGTCACGATGCGTCCGATGTCGGTGTTGGCGTAAGAGGCGAACCATCCGAAGCGGGTGCCGGCGCGCGAGCACGTTCCGGTCTTGCCTAAGATCGATTCCTCGTTGAAGTTCAAACGCACACTGCGCGCGGTGCCGTAGGCGACCGCTCCGGCCATGCCGTCGGAGAGTTCGGGAATCACGGGCTCGATATCGAGATGGCGCTTAACGCGAGGCTGGAAGCTGGCGACCTCATCGGGGCTGGCCGGATGTTGCAGGTAGTAGAGGGTGCCGCCGTTCGAGATTGCCGTCACCAGCGCGCCCAGTTGCAGCGGAGTCATCGAGATGCCCTCGCCAAACGAGCACATCTTGCCGACGCCGCCGAGCTTGGCGGAGATTTCTTCTTCCGGATACGTGCCTAACTGTTCACCCGGAATGTGATAGCCGGCGAGTTCGCCGAGCCCGAACTGGTGCGCATAGAACTGCACCTTCTCGAACCCGAGCTTGCGCCCTACCGCTTCGAAGTAGGCGTTGTTCGAGTGCGCCAGGGCTTGCGTGAGATTCATGCGGTAGCGGCTTCCGAGCTTGACTTCAGTTCCCTCGTCGATCACACCTTCGCTCAAAGCCGCCAGAGCGACCGAAAGCTTAATCGTCGAGCAGGGCTGCGCGCCGCTGGAAAGCGCGAGCTTCTGGTTGACCATGGCGAGAACGCGTCCACTGGTCGGCTCGATCGCAACCACGGTGCCGTTCATATTGCCCAGGGCATCGATCGCGGCCTGACGAACGACGGGGTCTTCGCCGGCGGTCACGTCACCTTCGGTGATATCGGATGCGAACGAACTGGTGGAGAAGCGCTCGTAATAACGATGGCGGCGATGGGTGCCGGAGGAACGCGCGACGTATGACGAGTGCGGGGCGCGGCTCCGCGCCAGGGTGCGCATGCGCTTCTTGGCATGCTGGTTTTCCGTGACGGCGCGAGCTTTGCGGTGCGGCGTGAGCACGCGCGGGTTAACACTGGCCGCGATGCCAGTCGCTTCCAGTAATATTGCCAGTCCAACGAAAAATGCGAGACGAAGAAACCAGGCCGTAACTTTCACTTCACCATCCCCGGTGCTACTCGGCCAATCTAGCGCTTAGTTCATCTGTCGGCCTAGTTCAATAGATGCAAGAGTGTCGCCAAATCACCACTTCGACGGCGCATTTCCCGCAACTATTCGATAGTAGGCGATTTACGTGGTTCAGCGCAACGCTATAGTACCAAGCGGTCACTAGCGGAATCTTTGCGGTAACTATATGAATACAATGTCGTTAGCGTTATTTTCGTAGAGGTACCAACACCTTGGTAACCGGATCGGATTGTTACCTTGGAAGGTACTCTCACTTTGCATCAGTTTGCACATCTGGGCGGGTGGCGGCAAGGAGGTCGGGGGGACTCCAATCCGTTAGGCTGACACATTGTGGCGCGAGCAAGTGCCCTGTTTGCGCGTTTTTCTGATATTTTCGGACGGCGTATCCTATGGAACGCATCCTAATAAATGTCCTGAATCCCGCACCCGACGTTTAACTCTTCGCCCGCTCTGGGTTCACACCCTCTGGAGGGGTTATGAAAGAGCTTCGGTTCGCGCTCTCTTTTCTCGCTCTGATTCTGGCTGCGTCCTTTGTGTTGTCCTGCGGCGCAAGTCAGGGGCCAGGTCAACTTCAATCCATCGCGCTGAGCCCCGCGACAGCCGACGCACAGGCGCAGTTCACCGCCACTGGCTACTACGTTCATCCGTCGCACACAGTCACTCCGCAGTCGGCCACTTGGGGCGCCTGTTACCAGGGTGCGCCCACGACTGAAGTCTCGGTCACCCAAGGAGGCGTGGCCCAATGCGCGAGCGGAGCGGTCGGCACATACACGGTCTTTGCGTTCGTCGGTACTAACTGTAACGTGATCAATGCCTGCGGCGGAGGATGCACTATCGCCGGCACCGCGCAACTCAGTTGCCCCTAGGCAGGCTTTCCGGAGGAATTATGGAGAGGTTCCGCTTTACGCTTTCTTTTCTCGCTTTGGTTCTGGCTGCGTCTCTAGCATTGTCCTGCGGCTCGGGTCCGGGTCAACTTCAATCCATCACGCTGAGCCCGGCAACTGCCGAAGGTCAAGCCCAGTTTGTCGCCACCGGCTACTACAGTAATCCAACTCACACGGTCACGCCGCAACCGGCCAATTGGGTAGCTTGCCAGCAAAACGCGCCTACGGCTGATGTATCTGTCACCAACGCCGGTGTTGCTCAATGTGCCAGCGGCGCGGCCGGCACGTATTCGATCAAAGCGTGGGACATTCCGAATGTCGGCGTTTATCCCTGTCCCGCGCAGACCGCTTGCAGTGGAGGATGCGCGGTCTGGGGCACGGCACAACTGACCTGTCCCTAGGCGGTCTGCGGTAGAATCCATCACGACCGCAGTAGTTATTGCGGATGATTGTGCCGAGGCCTGCCTCTTGCGAACATCGCTCGTGATTTTCTCTTTTGCTGGGGCTCTGGCCGTCCCACTCATCGCCCAAGCCGCTGGGCAATCCCTCGAAGCCCGCCGCGCCGAGCTTACTCGTCTGCTCGCCGATGAGTGGGAATATTCGCTGCGCACGCAGCCGGAACTTGCCACCCAGGTTGGGGACAATCGCTACAACGATCGGCTCAGCGATTTTTCGGACAAGGCGATTGCCGACGATCTCGAACACGCTCGCCAGGCGGTGGCGCGCTTTGAGGCGATCGACGTCGCCAGATTTCCCGAGCAGGAACAGCTCAACCAAAGGCTCATGGTGCGGAGCTTGCGCGAGGCGCTCGACAGCGCGCAATTCAAAGACTGGGAGATGCCTGCGACGCAGTTTGGCGGCATTCACCTCGGATACGCTTCGCTCGCCTTCGACTCCCCCTTCCGCAGCCAGAAAGATTACGAAGACTACCTGTCCCGTCTGCGGCAGATTCCTCGGGTGCTCGAACAAGCGATGGGACACATGCGCGATGGATTGCGCGACCATCGCATGCCGCCGAAGTATCTGTTGGAGAAAGTGTCCGGTCAGGCGCAGCAGATTGCCGACGATTCGCTCGACCACAGTCCATTTACCGACCCGCTGCGCAAGTTTCCCGACTCGATTTCCGAGGCAGAACGGAAACGACTTCGTGAAGAGATCGAAAGCGCGGTCAAGAACGACGTCGCGCCCGCGTATGCGAAGTTCGCAAAATTTGTGCGCGAAGACTACGCTCCGCACGGCCGGCTCGATCCCGGCGTCTGGGCCTTGCCGGACGGAGAAGCGCGCTACCGCTTCGCTGTACGCCACCAGACGACCACCGATTTCACCGCCGACCAGATTCACCAGCTTGGCCTGAAGAGCGTTGCGGAAATTGAAGCGCAGATGCTCGCGATCGCCCGGGCGCAGGGATTCAGCGATCTGAAATCTTTTAACGAGCACATCCGGCAGGATCCGAAGCTGCACGCCACGTCGGGCGAGCAATTGCTCGGCCTGTACACGCACTATCGCGATCAGATGTACGGGAAGCTTCCGGAGATATTCGGGCGGTTGCCGAAGAACAAACTCGCCGTGGTGCCGATGGAATCGTTCCGCAGCGCCGACGGCGTTCCCGCCGATTATTCGCTGGGCGCCGGCGATGGCTCGCGGCCGGGACGGATCAACGTCAACGAGTACGCACCCGAGAAGCGGCTGCTGCTCAACGTGGAAGCGATCGCGTATCACGAAGGAGTCCCGGGACATCACCTGCAATTTTCGATTGCGCAGGAACTCACCGGCCTGCCGCCGTTCCGCAAGTACAACCTCGATTTGAATTCGTACACCGAAGGCTGGGCGTTCTACTCCGAGCGCCTGGGAAAAGAAGTGGGCTTCTATCAGGATCCGTACAGCGACTATGGCCGGCTGCAGAATGAAATGTGGCGCGCGGTGCGCTGGGTGGTCGATACCGGCGTGCATTCCCAGCACTGGACGCGCCAACAAATGATCGACTTTTTCCACGAGCACACTGCGATGGACGATCAGAACATCGAGACCGAAGTGGATCGCTACATTGCGTGGCCGGCGCAGGCGCTCTCCTACAAGATGGGACAGATGAAGATTCTCGAACTACGAGCGCGCGCGCAGCGGGAGTTGGGAGCGAAGTTCGACTTGCGCGCCTTTCATGATGCGGTGCTCGATCAGGGTCCGCTACCGCTGGATGTGCTGGAGGGGAGGATTGATGGGTGGATTAAGGAGAGGAAGTGAAGGATGCTTCGGCGCCATTGATTTGCACAGATTGGTTCCGGTATGCCCGTGATTCGTGCACAATGCGCGCCCCAGAATCGAAAAGTCGCAACCCACAGCGAATTATCGACCAAAGCGAACGATGGCTTGACTCGGGAGGCGGTTACGGTTCCGTCATTCCGCGAGCAGGGTGGACGCTTGGGCCTGCGCTCCAACCGGCAGATTCACCATCTTCGCGATCTTCGGCCAGCGGTGGCTGGCTCTCAGCCCTTTCGAGACCACAAAGCGGAGATAGAGCATCATGGACGAATCACGCTCCTCGACCGCCTTTTCCGCCCAATCGGCTCCCTGGTCGATTTCACCGCAGACCAGGTGATAAAGCGCATGGGCGCGGGCATCGCCGATCGTCTCGCCCGAACCAAGCGCCTGCATGAGGGACGATTCGACTTCTTCTCCGTTGCGCCGCGTGAGTCCGGCGAGTACGCCGATGCCATCGGGGAACCACGGCCCGATCGCATAGGTACGCCGCGCGATCTTCAAGGCCTGCGGAAGGTCACCCTTATCGGCGTATATCATCGCCATCGACACCAGGGCCACGACCTGGTTCGGGTCCAGTTCCACAACCTTCTTCAATTGCTCCAGAGCTTCATCGTCCCGGCCCGCTCCCTGTAGATAGGCATGCAGATTCATTCGAGTCCATGCTTCGAGTGGGTCTTCTTCAATTGCGCGCTGGGCCAGTTCGATCGCCTGCGCCACATTGCCCCGCCAGAACTGGAACCAGCCATAGAGAGGGCGGATGAGCCCAAAACTGGCCTCTTTTGCCATGGGAAAATCAAAGTGCTTCTCGGCGACCGCCCAATCCATGTCAAACATGGCCGCCATGTAACCCAAGACCGCATGCGCCTCCGGAAGGGAGGGATCAATCTCCAGTGCGCGTTGGATTTCGGCACGCGCTCTCGGCACGCACTCATGCGCAGAGTGCCGGCTGAAATGCGCCAGGCAAAACCAATAAAATCCCAGTCCGATATGGGCCATGGCAAAAGCGGGATCGAGTTCGCTCGCCTGCTCATAGCATCGCCGGGCCAGTTCCAGTGACTCCGGCGTAACCTTGGCCTGCTGATGCCTGCCCTTCAGATAAGCCTCATAAGCGTCGAGCTTCGGCACATAGCGCTGTGGAGCGGCCTCTCGTGAAAGCTTGACTCGCAAAGCCCTGGCGATCGCCGCCGAGATCTCATCCTGCAGGGCAAAGAGATCGCTCAGTTCCCGGTCATATCGCTCCGACCACAGATGGGAGCCGTCTGTCGCGGCAATCAACTGCGCCGTGACGCGAATGCGATTTCCTGAGCGGCGCACACTGCCCTCCAGAATCGTGCTTACCCCGAGTGCTTCGGCGATAGTGCGGATGTCCTGCTCCTTGCCGCGGAAGGCAAATGCCGAGGTACGTGCAATCACTTTCAGTCCGGGAACCTGGGCCAGCAGGTTGATGATTTCTTCTGCGAGGCCGTCGCTGAAGTAATCCTGCTCGGGGTCGGCGCTGAGGTTGGCGAAGGGCAGAACGGCGATGGACGGAGCGGCCGGAACAAGACCGGCGGAAACAGGGCCGCGGGAAGTTTGCTTCTGACTTTCCGGAATCTCCAGCCCCGCCCTGCGCAACCCTTCGAGGAAGCGCTCGCCATACTCGGGGTTCCATACCTTCGCAACCTGCTTGCGCATCAATGCAGGGAGTTCAGGGCGAAATTTCAGCAAATCAGAGACTGCTTTTGCGCCGCCATCAATGTCGCCAAGCTGACCGCAAGCGGCCGCGAGAAACATGGGCGCAAGCGGATTGCCCCGCAGCTTGGCTTTAAGCGCGAAACTTTGTGCGCTGCGGTAGTCGCCCTGGGAGTACGCATGGTAAAAATCCGCGAACCAGTACCATCCCGGATGATTGGGGTTGAGCTGTTTGGCCCGCTCGACCAGTTGCATGCCGCGCTTCGCGCTGCCGGCGTACGTCAGCAATTCCCCGAGATAGGCGACCGAGTTACCGTCCATCGGGTTGAGCAGGACTGCGCGCTCGGCAGCGTCCCGGAACGAATCGTAATCTTTCTGGGACCAGAGCGCCTGGCCCAGACTGAAATAGGCCAGATGATTGGAAGGGCCCAGCGCGACCGCCCGCCGTGCAGCGGAGGCTGCGATCTCTAAGGCATTGGCCTGAAGCTCGTACCCATGCACATAGTCCTGGCCGCAAAGGAACGAGAGCATGGCCCAGGCATCCGCATAGGCCGGAGCCTTGCGCACCGCTTCTTCCAGTCCTAAACGCGCGGCAGCCAGTTCCTCGGGCGTGGCACTATAGGTGTAAGCGAAGCTGCGCAGTACGGCCTCGTAGGGGCTCAACTGTTCGGGAGGGCGGCTGCGCAAGCCCTCGCTCATGCTTCGGGGCAGAATGCCGTTCATGTCGGCCACCGTTGAAACGATTCGCGGAACAAGGTCGTCTTGTAGCTCGAAGATCGTTTGCGGGCTAAAGGCCCGCTCGTAGTTCTCGGCCCAAAGATGGGCTCCGGAAACCGTGTCCACCAGCTGCACGGAAAGCCGCAACCGGCTGACCGCTTGACGAAGCGTCCCCTCCATCACATATCGCGCACTGAGCTCTTTGCCCGCGCTGCGGACATCCACAGATTGCCCCGCGTAGCGCGACGACGAACTGCGGGCAATGACACGAAGATAAGAAAATTTCGAGAGGCCGGTAATGGTGTCGTCGGTCAGGCCATCGGCAAGAGCCGCAAGATCTGCATTGTTTCCGCCGTGTTTGAACGGCAACACCGCGACCCAGAAGCCTTCATCCGCACGTGCGGCACCCGAGTCCGAGGCGGCAGCGGGTCTCAACGTCGAAGTCGAGCTCGACGCTGGCGTTGGGCGAGAGCCGAGTCGCGCCAAGTCCCGGAATTCGTTGCTGACATCGCGGGCGGTCTGCAGGCGATGCCGAGGATCTTTCTCCAAACAGCGCCGGATGATTCGCGCCAAATCGCCAGGCAGCTCTGGCCGCGAGTCGGTGACAGATGGTGGAGTATCCCGCAGAATCGCGGAAACCAATTCCGCCGAAGAAGTTCCTTCGAACGGGCGCCGTCCCGTCGCCATCTCGTGCAAAACCACGCCGAACGAGAAAATGTCGGTGCGATGGTCGAGAGGGCGACCGGAAGTCTGTTCGGGGGACATGTAAGCCGGTGTCCCCATGACCACGCCCACTTGCGTATGGCTAGCCGAGGTCAGCGTGGCATCCCCGAGGTTCGACCCACGAACATCTTTCGCCAGTCCGAAGTCCAGCACTTTCACGCGGCCCTCGTTCGAGACCATGACATTGGCTGGCTTCAAGTCGCGATGCACGATGCCTTTCTCGTGCGCCGCCGCCAGCGCGTCCCCCAGACCACTGGCGATCTCGACGATCTGTTCGAGGGGAAGCCCGCCTGCGCAAATGAGCCGGTCAAGCGGCAGGCCTTCGACGAGCTGCATCGTTAGGAAGTGGACGCCGTCGGATTCCTCGACCGAGTGGATGGTGACGATGTTCGGATGGTCAAGTTGGGCGAGAACCTTAGCCTCGCGGCGAAAGCGCGCCAGCCGCTCCGGATCTTCGGCCATCTCGGCGGGGAGCACTTTAAGCGCGATGTCGCGGCCCAGCTTCGTATCGGTGGCCCGATACACCTCGCCCATGCCGCCTGCGCCCAGCGGAGACTGAATTTCATAGGGGCCGAGTTTTGTCCCATGCGTAAGAGGCATCCGTGCGCGCAATTATAGCCCGCGTGGCATTTGCAGGGGATGTGGTGATTCTGGATGGTTGGTCGGCAACCCGTCAACAACGCTGCAGAGCACCTTCCACTACATCACTTCGCTGCGTTTCCTCAGGAACGCTGGAATGTCGAGATCCTCGACCTGGTAGCTGGGAGGGGCCGACCGCATCGCATCGAGCGGAATCACCTCGGCGTGCGGCGCGCTGGCCGTCGCCAGTTCCTGAAAGGCTACCGGCGCGGGATCGGGCTCGAAGGCCCGTTCCGGTACAAAAACAGGCTCGGGTTCGGCCACTGGCTCGGGCTCGCGGAAGGGATCGCGCTGGCGCGAAACTTCTCGCGAAAGGATGACCGGATCGCAGGTTTCGTGGCGGCGCGCACGACCGATGTCTTCCTCTTTGAAACCGGTCGCGATCACGGTGATCTTGACTGCATCTTTCATCTTCTCGTCGAGCACCGCGCCGAAGATGATGTTGGCATCCTCGTGCGACGCACTCTGAATAATCGTGCACGCCTGCTGCACTTCGGCGAGCTTCAACGAATTCGAGCCCGTGATGTTTATGAGAATGCCGCGGGCGCCGTCGATCGCTCCCGCCTCGAGCAGGGGCGAGGCGATGGCGCGCTGTGCGGCTTCCACCGTGCGATTCGCGCCGGCCGCGGTGGCCGTGCCCATCACCGCATAGCCCATGCCCGCCATGATGGCCCTCACGTCGGCAAAGTCGCGGTTGATGATGCCGGGGATGGTGATGATGTCGGAGATACCCTGCACCCCTTGGCGAAGAATATCGTCGGCGATGCGGAAGGACTCGAAGAAGCCCGCGTTCTCGGCGACGGCGAGCAATTTTTCGTTGGGAATCACGATGGTGGTATCGACCGACTCCATGAGTTCGGAAATGCCGCGCTCCGCCTGCTGCATGCGGCGTTTGCCTTCAAAGGCAAAGGGCTTGGTCACGACGGCGACGGTGAGCGCGCCCATTTCGCTGGCCAGCGAGGCGATGATCGGCGCCGCGCCCGTGCCCGTGCCGCCGCCGAGTCCGGCGGTGACGAAAACCATGTCCGCGCCTTCGAGGACTTCGATGATCTTGTCCGAATCTTCGAGCGCGGCTTTGCGGCCGATCTCGGGATTGGCGCCGGCGCCCAGCCCGTTCGTCAACTTCACACCGAGCTGGATCTTGGTGGCGGCGCGCGACATCCGCAGCGCTTGCAAGTCGGTGTTGGCGACAATGAATTCGATGTGTTCCATGCCCGAATCAATCATGCGATTGACCGCGTTGTTGCCGCCGCCGCCGACACCGATGACCTTGATGCGAGCGTCGTTGCGCGCTTCTTCGTTGAAGCAGATGCGGAGTCCGTTGTCTTCATTCATACATCACCTCGTAAGTCAGCCGTCAGCTCTCAGCTTTCAGCTTTCAGTAAAAACAAAACCCGTTGCCATCTAGTGGAGCGAACAAACCTCTACGCGCCTTTCCTTGCGAACAGCGCTTTCATGCGCGTGCCAAAACTTGGCTCTTGCAGGCCGCGGGCTAGACGGGCTCGGTGGCCGTAATACGCCATGCCTAGCACGGTTGCGAACTCGGGCTCGGATAAGAACGACGGCATCTTTGCCATTGGCGTTGGCCAGGCCAGACGCGCAGCTTTCCGCAGCACGGATTCCGCCACGTCGAGGATGCCGGGGAGCCGCGAGGCTCCGCCGCTCAGCACAAATCCCGCAATGCAGTGCTCCAGAACGCCGGCGTGACGCAGGTTGTCACGCAGCAACTCGAAAAGCTCGCGGGCTCGCGGCTCCAAAATCTCGCCGGCCATGCGCTGCGGCATCATGCGCGAGGGGCGATCCCCCACCGACGGCACCTCGACTTCATTCCCTTCGGGAATCAGCGTGGGCACCGCGTTGCCAAAATTCTTCTTGAGCGTCTCGGCAGCCGCCAGCCCCGTGCACATGCCGACCGAGAGATCGCTGGTAAAGTGGTCGCCGCCGATGGGGATGACCGCCGTATGCGCGACTGCGCCTTGCTGGAAAACGATCAGATCGCACGACCCGGCGCCGAGGTCGGCTAGGCAGATGCCGAGTTCACGCTCGTCCGACCGCAACACGGAGTCCGCGCAGGCGAGGGGCTCAAAGATGGTGTCATCCACGTGGACGCCAGCCCGGTTCACCGCCGTCACCAGATTCTGCGTTGCGCTCGAAGAGGCGGTCACAATGTGTACGCGCACTTCGAGGCGTGTCGCCATCATGCCCGTGGGATCCTGGACACCCGGCTGGTCGTCGAGAATGAATTCCTGCGGCAGCAAGTGGAGAATCTCGCGATCGGCGGGCAAGGGCACGGTGCGGGCCTTATCCACGGCCTGGCGGATTTCCTCGCGACCGATTTCGCGCGACCGCGCGCCGAAAGTGATGCCGCCGTGGCTGTTCATGCCGCGGATATGCGC
>Ga0209517_10002354_pt1 | contig 26797 bp, 23 predicted proteins | sample PeaSoiMetSII2010_FD_187695 | JGI IMG/M metagenome (GOLD analysis project Ga0209517, IMG submission 187695) | Peat soil microbial communities from Weissenstadt, Germany - SII-2010 (SPAdes) (version 2) | ecosystem: Environmental > Terrestrial > Soil > Wetlands > Peat | place: Germany... | reverse complement strand
CACTCCAGGGCTATCTGCAAATCACAACGGGGCTTTTTGCGTTTGTTTTTGCCGCGGTAACACTGGTGCGTTTTCAAGGTACCCAGGACCGTATTTCGCTGATTCTAGGGTCGGGTTTCCTTCTATCCGGCGCGACGCTGACTGCTTCCAGCGTTCTCTTCTTCCAGTTGATGCATGAGCCGCAACAGTGGTTCAGCTGGGCGCCCGCAGCTTGGTGGATCAGCCGGCTGCTACTGGCGATTTTATTTGTCGCGGCGCTCGTGGTGGAACACTTTCTGCCCCGTTCGCGGCATCCAAAACTGGAAATCGCGGGCTCGCTATTTGGCGTCCTGGCATTGACATATCTGATTACGGCGGCTTTGCGGAAGCTGCCTCCGGAGGCTTCGCGCCACCCGAACTCCATCGTTCCCAATCCCCTGCAGATTTTGCCCGCGGTCATTTTTCTTGTGGCACTGCTGGGTTACAGCAAGCGGCAATACATGGTGGATTCCGCGTTTGACCGTTCGATCTTTCGCGCGGTCTGGCTCAATCTTGCCGCCCAGCTTGCCGCGTGCCAATCGGAGAAACTGCTGGACGGTCCCTTCGTCTTTGCGCAAGCCTTGAACGTGATCAGCTACACCGTTCTGTTGGGAGGCGCGCTCCTTGACAGCGCCCGCGTGTTTGAAAAGGTTCGCCACCTGGCCGCCAGCGATCCGTTGACGGGCCTGGCAAATTACCGCAAGCTCCTCGACGTCCTGGATACGGAAACCGAGCGCACACTGCGCACGGGGCGCCCTTTTGCGGTACTCCTGCTGGACCTCGATGGCCTGAAGAAAATCAACGACACTTACGGACATCTGGTTGGGAGCCGTGCCCTTTGCCGCATCGCGGATATCCTGCGTTTTTATTGCCGCGCGATTGACACCGCCGCGCGCTATGGCGGCGACGAATTTGCCGTTGTGCTGCCGGAGGCGCGCGACGAAGAAGCACAGCGTGTTGCTCAACGCATTCGCGAAACCCTCGCTTCCGATCAGGAGGAACCGCCCATCTCCGCGAGCATTGGCATCTCCATTTATCATGGGGAAGGCGAGCGGGTGGAGCGCTTGCTGGCGGAAGCCGACCAGGATTTGTACGAAGAAAAAGCGCGGCGGAAAGCCGTCAGCAAACCTGCCGAAAGTTCCCGGCGCCGCTTGAAGAAGGGCTAGGGCCCACGCCTATTTCGCGGGAGTGAAGGGCGCGAGCTGGTCCGATATTTTCGCTTTGTCCCCCACCACCACGATGGTCATCTCTTCGGGCTTAATGTATTTTTCCGTCATCTTCTGCACGTCGGCAGTAGTCACCGCATTGACCCTGGGGACGTAGTTTTTCAGGTAGTCGCCGCCCAGCCCCTGAAAATCAACGTATTGCAGCTGGCCGATGAGAGCATCGCGGCTGGAATTCTGAATCACGAAAACTCCGGAGAGGTAGCTCTGAATGCCCTTTAATTCGAGGGAAGAGGGAGGTTCCTTCTGCAAGCGCTCGATTTCACCGAAGATTTCCTTCAGCGAAGGTCCGGTGTATTGCGTGGTGACATCGGCATGCTGCGCCCAATACGCGGTGTGGTAGTGCCGCGAGATTTCGCTGTACGGGGAATAGGTGTAGCCCTTCTGCTCGCGGATGTTGGCGGTGATGCGCGAATTGAACGAGCCACCGAGAAGAGCATTCGTCACGCTCAGGGGAATCGCGTCGGGAGTGCCCGGCGGCGTCACGGGCAGGCCCAGGACAATGGTAGATTGCGGTGCGTCGGGACGGTCGGTCAGATCGAGCACATGATTCGGCTTGGGTGAGGGGACATTCTCCAACTTCGCGGGCCCCTTGGCCCAATTCTCGAAGGTTTCGGCGATGGCTTTCTTTACGGCCGCCGCATCGAATTTGCCCGCAACATAAATGTGCGCGCGCTGCGCGCCGAAGTTTGCATCGTAAAACTCTTTCACGTCCTGCAGCGCAAGCTTCTTTGCATCATCCTCGGTGGGTAGGATGGTGCCGTACGGATGGTCACCGTATAACAGTTTCCGAAAACGGATCTCCGCAACGGTCTGCGGCTCGGCGAGCTCTGTGGCAATTCGCCTCTGAAGGTCGTTCTTCAAGCGCGCCACTTCGGATTCAGGGAATCGCGGATGTTGCAGCACGTCTCCCAGAAGGCGAACGGCGTCCGGAGCAAATTCCTGGAGCACATCCATGCTGAATTCGCTCTGGTCAGAGCCGATGCTGACTTGCAGCGTGCTTCCCATGCGCGCTGCGTTCTCCGCAAGTTGCTGCGAAGTGAGCGTTGCCGTGCCTTCCTTGAAGAGGTCGCCCGTAAGATCGGAAACACCGATGCGATCCCGGCGTTCATTCAGGCTGCCGGCATCGAGGGCAATACTCACGGCGGCTTTTGGGATGATCCCGTAAGGAACGAGGGTGACCTTCATGCCATTCGGCAACGTATACGTCTCGCTGGCCGGGAGATTGAAGGACTTTGCCGGCGCGCCTTCGGGTGGCGTTTGCTTCTGCGCGCACGCGGGCGCCGTCCTCAGTATTGTTCCCGCCAGAACCAGCAGGCTCAATTGCACGATTGTCTTTTTCATGTGTGTTCTCCTTTCCTACTGGTTCTTCGCCGGCGTTCCGGCGGCGGTTTGCCCGGGTTCCAGCAACACAACCGTGCGGTTGGTGGGGCGCAGGTACTCCTGCGCGGTTTTCTGGAGGATTTCTGGTGTGACTTTGCGGAACTCCGGAACCAGCGAATTGACGCGACCGGGGTCGCCGTCAAACAAGGCGAAGCTGGCCAACAGGTCCATCAGACCAAAACCACTGAATTCTCCCATGGTGTCGTAAAGATCGGAGCGGAGTTTGACCATCGCTCGGTCGAGAGTTTTTTGATCGACTGGCTTGCTGCGCAGTGGCTCAACCACTGCATCGATCGCGGACAGGATCGTCTCTGGCTTCGTGGTCGTGTCGAACTGGAGATTCGCGGAGAACAGCATCGGCCCCTGGTAATCGTACATGTTACCCAGAAGATTGATGCCGCCATCCACGCTATCTGTCAGACCGCGTTTCTGCACGAGTTCCTGGCGAAAGAGTCCATCGTCGCCTTGGATCAACATCTCCATCAGCAAGCCCATGGCGTAATATTCCGGTGTATTGCGTTCGGGCATGTGATAACCGACGGCAATGGCGGGCCGCGGCGCCAGCGGATCTTTGCGGTTCACCTGTTTCTCTTTTTCCTGGCGCGGTTCGGTCAAATCGGGTTGCGATGGAAGTTGCGAAGCCTTGATCGGGCCAAAATACTTCTCGACGAATGTCTTTGCTTCCGCAGGATCGAAATCGCCGACGATAGCCAACACGGCATTATTTGGAGCGTAGTAAGTGTCGAAGAACTTTTTTACCTCAGGAAGTTTGGCCGCCTCGATATCGGAAAGATCGCCATAAAAATTGTGCGCGTTGTACCAGTTCGTGTTTGCCGCCATCGGCAGATCAATCCAGGGAAAGCCGCCATAGGGTGCGTTCAAGACCGCTACTTTTACTTCGTTGCCGACTACTCCCTGCTGGTTTTTCAGGTTGTCATCCGTCACGGCCAGGCCGTTCATACGGTCGGATTCCGCCCACAGAACAGTCTCCAGCTTATTGGAGGGCATTACTTCAAAATAATTGGTGAAATCGAAACGCGTGGAGCCATTCAGGATGCCGCCGTTCGATTGCACCAGCTTGATAAACTCCATCTTGCCGAGATTCTGCGAGCCTTGGAACATCATGTGCTCGAACAGATGCGCAAAGCCGGTGCGATCCCGCGGTTCAATCCGGAACCCGATGTGGTAGTAAACGCCAACGCAAACTGTTGGCGCGGTATGGTCCGGCGAAAGGACCACGCGAAGACCGTTCGGCAACTTGTAGTACTCCACGGGAACGTGGAATTCATCGGGTGCGGCGGCCGCGCGCCGTGGCAGAGCGGCGACCAGAGTCAGCAGGAGCAGCGACAACACAGTGCAGGCGGCTCCCCTTTGATTACCTTGCATGATTCCTCCTTGCCAGACAGGTACTGAAACGCTGCGGACAGACTTCGAGTGTCATCCCCTACTAGTCTGAAGGACGCATTCCACGCGGGAAAGTTTCACGGGAATTGTCAAGCTCCCTAGTATACCGTGCGATTCTGCTGCGTGGCCTTGCTGGCCAGGGAAAATCGGGGCTCTTCCGGTAACTCGCCGCAAAGGCGGCCAGCCAGATATTCGCCAAGTGCGGGGCCATGTTTGAAACCGTGGCCGGATCCTCCCCCGGCGAGCCAAACGTTGGGAATGTCGGGGTGACAGTCGATCAGGAAATCGCCGTTCGAGGTGTTCTCATACTGGCAGACGCGCGTTTCCACAATCGGAGCATCCTTCAGGGCGGGAAAGCGCCGAGCGACATACTCGCGCGCCCAAGCGGCCCCTTCTGGACTTGCCAGCCGGGATTGCGTATCGGGATCGACTGGCTCGCCGTGCGTGTCGCGGGCGACTTTCAGGCCACGCGCCTCAATGTCCGGCATGCCGTACACGTCATCGGCCTGGAAGAACCAAGTGGGCAGTGTGGGAGGCGAAAATCGCGCGTCTCCTGGAGGGGAAGCAAAGAAAAAGACTTCCTGGCGTGTGGGGAAAATGCGCGGGCCGAGGAGTTCGGGGAACATCTTCCCGAGCCACGCACCGCAGGCAAAGACGAATTGTCTGGCGGAGAATCGTTCTCCGTTGGCAGTCTCGATGTAATGGAGCGGCTTGTCCCCTTGGGGTGGCAGGACATGCGCAATCAGGAATCGTGCCTTACGCCAGGTGGCTTCTTCGAGGACACTTGCAACCGCGCGCCTCGCCAGCAGCACGCCACTTTCCGGTTCCAGCAGTCCCCGCGAGACGCCGGCGAAACTCACTTGCGGGAAGCGTTCCTCGAGAGTGGCGCGTTCCAGTACATCGTGGCGAATGCCGCAACGCTTCAGCGTGGCCGCAGATTCCCGTAGCCGCGTGTCATCCTCGCCCGCTAGCCAGAGGACGCCTGTGGGATGAAAAAGAGGCGGGCCGCTTGCAGCGGATAGCTCTTTCCATTGCGCCAGCGAGCGTTGCGACCACCGCGTGTAAATCTCATCCGCGCCGTAGCTCATGCGAATGATGCGGCTCTCGCCGCCGGAACTTGCTCGCGAGTGCGCTACGCCGTAGGAATCTACGACCAGGACACGCTGCTTCCGGTTGGCCAGGTGCCAGGCTGTCCACACGCCGAAAACGCCCGCGCCAACAACCACAACATCATAGGTCGTGGAGGTTGTCATCGTAGGGCCATCCTAACCAATCCTGGCTGGCATTCAAAGCCGTTGGTTGGCTACGATTTGCTCAATTTTGCCGCCCAATGCGACAGCTGGTTCAACGACTCCGCATGCGTGGGGTCCAGGTGCAGCGGCGTCACGGACGCATCGCCTGCAAAAATCGCCGCATAATCGGAATCGGCGTCGAGTTCCATGTCCCGGTCGATGCGTTGCTCGCTCAACCAGAAATATGGGACGCCCCTGGGGTCCTCGCCTTCGCGCAAGACGGTACGCGTGATTTTCCTGGATTGCCGCGTAAAACGCGCCGCGCCCTTCCATCCGTCTGGAACATTGATGTTGAGCAGCACCTGTTCCGGCAAACCTTCGCTGAGGATGAGCTTTGCCGTTTGTTTTGCCAGGCGTGCTGTCGGAGCAAAATCCGCATTCACTTTCTTGGAGCAAAGGGAAACGGCCAGCCCGGGCACATGATGGATCACAGCTTCGCGAGCGGCTCCAACCGTCCCGGAGTAATACACGTTTTCGCCCAGATTCGCGCCATGATTGATACCAGAAATAACGAGTTGAGGCTGCTCGGGAAGCAATTTGTGCAACGCGACGATCACGCAATCTGCGGGAGTGCCGTCAACGGCCCACTCGTGCTCCGCAATCCTGTGGCAGACAATGGGCTGCCGCAACGTCAACGATTGCGCCGCCCCGCTGCGCTCCCAGCTCGGTGCCACAATGCTTACGTGGGCAAATTCCTTCAGTTCCTCGGCCAGAGCACGCAAGCCCACGGCCTGGTATCCGTCGTCGTTGGTCAACAATACATTCGCTTTTTTCACGTTAGCGCACACTCTCGATGACTAACATTGTAATCCGATCACGGGGTTGGCCGCGATGCGCGGCGATCCGCGCTTACATCGAGCGGTCGCGCAAAGGATGGGCTGACCTGTAACAGACAGGAAGAGCGACCCGTAGGGGATTTCATCCCGGGAGAATAATGGTCGGGGCGCCCGGATTTGAACCGGGGACCTCACGCACCCCAAGCGTGCGCGCTACCAGACTGCGCTACGCCCCGACCGCAGCGGCCAAGGATTTCTGCCGCGTACAGCTATCTAAACGGTATCACTTGCCTTCGAGCAGCGTCAAGAAACTGCGCAGCGTATCGCGCAGGTCCAGCAGCAGTTTGCGATTGAGACGCGCGGCGGGTAATTCCGCCGTGCTGCGCGCCAAATTCTCGAAGGAAGAAGGCTCAATGTGCGCTCCATTCCCGGACAACTCCCGCAAATGGCGGCGGGCGCCGGCGATCGTGAATCCTTCGTCGTAGAGCAGTCGCTTGATCTTCAGCACCAGGTCCACGTCTTCCTGGCGGTACAACCTGTGTCCACGCGGACTCTTCACCGGCTGCAGCATGGGAAACTCCGTCTCCCAGTAGCGCAGCACGAACGGCTTCAACTCCGCGATCCGGCTGACCTCCCCGATGCGGTAGAGACGCGTTTCTTCAGTAACGGCAATGGCAGCGCTGTTCATTTCAGTTTGCGGGGGCGATTCCCGCGTTTACGGTGTGAGTCTACCAGAAGGGATAGTGCTCATCTACTGTGGCTGGCCATGGCGGCCGGGTCATTCTTCGCTCGGAGGCGCCGAGCGTTCTCCGCGCTTGCGCAGGCGCTGGACGAAGCGCACCGGCGTCCCAGTGAAATCCCACCGGGCGCGCAACTGATTCTCCAGGAAACGCTCAAAGTTGAAGTGCAGCGGCTTCTTCTGGTTGGTGAACAGGAGGAACACTGGCGGCGCCACTTTGGCCTGGGTCATGTAATAGATGCGCACCGGGCGCGCCTTGGGATTCGAGGCGCGCTGCAAATCCACGTCCTCTTTCAGCCAGCGGTTCAATTCGCCGGTGGAAACCTTGCGTATCCGCGATGCGGCCACGTGATTTATCAGCGGGAAAAGCTTTTGTATCCGCTCGCCGGTCTTCGCGGAAAGAAACACGATGGGCGCGTAGCTGAGGAATTTGAATTTTTCCTGCACCATCTCTTCATATTCGACCAGCAATCTGCCCTTATCCACTATGCGGGGCGGGGCAGTGCCTTCAGCGCGTTTCGCCTTGCCGCGCGAGGATTTCGCGGACTCGTCCGCGGCGCGCTGCGCTGCCTCCACCGCCAGATCCCATTTGTTCACCACAATGATGACGGAGCGCCCCGACTGCTCCGCATAGCTGGCGATTGTGGCATCGCCCTGCGTCACGCCGTGCTCGCCATCAATCACCAGAATAGCCACGTCCGCGCGCTCCAGGCCTCGCCGCGCCATCACTACACTTAATTTCTCCGCCACAAGTTTGGTCTTGCCCTTGCGGCGAATTCCGGCGGTGTCCACAAAGCGGTAAGTGCGCCCGTCACGTACGACATCGGTATCCACGTTGTCCATCGTTGTGCCGGGAATCGGCGAAACGATGGAACGCTCCTCGCCCGCCAACTGGTTCAGCAGTGTCGATTTGCCAACGTTGGGCCGCCCGATGATGGCGATCTCGATGGGCTTGGCCACTTTCTCGGACGTGTCGCCAGTATCAGCGGCGGCCTGTTGTGCGCCTCCGGCTCCCGCTCCCTTGCCATAAAACTGATCCAACGCGGCATCCAGCAGATCGTCCACGCCGGTGCCGTGCTCTGCGGCAATCGGGAACACCGGAACACCCAGCGAATGAAATGTTCCCGCCAGCGGCTCCTGCATCTGCGAATCAACCTTGTTGACTGCCACCACAAAGGGCTTCCCGGTGCTGCGCAGAAGCCGCGCTAATTCTTGATCGAGCGGAGTCAGTCCATCCTGGCTATCCACTACCAGAACAAGCAGCGCTGCGTTATCAAAGGCGACGCGCGCTTGCCGCAAAATCTCCGTGGGGATCAGGGCTTTGTCGTCGGGGACGATTCCTCCGGTGTCCACCACTTCCACGGTGCGCCCGCGCCACTCGGACTTGCCATACATGCGATCGCGGGTGATTCCGGGCTCATCGGTAACGATGGCGCGCCGGGTGCCCGTCAAGCGGTTAAAGAGCGTGGACTTGCCCACATTGGGGCGCCCGACAATCACCAGCGATGGAAGCTTTTCTGCCATGGAGGTATTCGTGTGCTACGGAGCGCAAGCCGATCCGTATCGCAATCTTCCAATGTAGCGCATCAACGCGGAACTAGCGAGCCGCCGCGGGGCTTCCTGGACCCAGCTATTCGTACCAAAAATGGTCCTTGCAAGCAGCGGCCCCGCATATCGCTTGAATGGAAATATTTGATACCGAATTTCTTGATTATCCCCACTGAGATGGGTATGTTTCTGTAACCAAATTTCGTGGTGTCCCGGGGTGCTTCTCGGGGGGAGCGCTCCAATTCTCGGGGGGATCGAGAAAACATTCGAATGTTTGAAGGAGCTCATGATGATGAGGTCTATCCGTAACCTGCACCTACTCGGCTGTTTTCTGCTCGCTCTGCTGGTTATCGTTGTTGGCAGCGCGACGGCCCAGACCTTCCGCGGCACCATCTTGGGGAGCGTCATGGACTCTTCTGGGGCGGCCATTACTGGCGCAACGGTGACTATCAAAAACCTGGATACCGGGTTGACCCGCACTGTCACCACTTCCGATGACGGCAGTTACTCCGCGCCGGAACTTCCGATCGGCAATTACAGCATCACTGTCGAGAAGGCTGGGTTTAAGAGCGGCGTAGTTACGGGCGTCCATGTGGATGCTGGTGGAGAGCGTCGAGCGGACGTCACGTTGCAACCGGGCCAACTCACGCAGACGGTGGAAGTACAAGGCGAAACGCTGCCCATGGTGGAGTCCACATCCAATACGCTGGGTGGGATTGTCGAATCGAAGATCGCCAACTCCCTGCCTGTAAACGGCCGCGATTACCAGAAGCTGATCTTCGTACAGCCCGGAGTGGCAGGCGCCCCCGACGAAATATCAGACTCACCCGGTTCCTACGGCACCTTTTCCGTCAACGGCGCGCGGGGCCGCTCCAACAATTTTCTTCTGGACGGCACGGATATGAACGACGGTTACCGGAATGACCCGGCCATCAACGAAGCCGGAGTATTCGGCACGCCCGCCACGATTCTCCCGGTTGAGGCCATCGCCGAACTTCGTGTCGCTTCCAACTTTGAGGCGGAGTATGGACGGAGCGGCGGCGCTGTCATCAACATCGTCACCAATAGCGGCACCAACAGCTGGCACGGGTCGGGCTTGGAATTTCTCCGCAACACCGTTGCTGATGCCCGCAACTATTTCAATACCGTCGACTCCGGTCCCAAGCAGCCTTTTCACAATAACCAGTTCGGCGGTTCCTTGGGCGGTGCGATTGTGAAGAACAAAACCTTCTTTTTTGCTGATTACGAGGGAACACGCGAGAGCGGAGCGCAAAGCAGCACGGCGTGCGTACCGACGGCCCAAAACATCATCGATAATACGCCCCCAACCGGGATCAATCCCGTGATTCAAAAGCTCATCAGTGCGGGCAAAGCTTGGCCCGCGCCAAGCGGTTCAAATCCTGCAGACTGCTATGACAACGGCGGAACGAACACAACGCTTGCGACTCCTTTCACGAATCGCGTAGATAGCGCCATCGTAAAGGTGGATCACAACATCAATAAAGACAATCTGCTGACTGGGAGATATTACTTTGGGGATAGCACGCAGAACTTTCCACTGGCTTTAAGCGGTGGCGGACTCGTCCCGGGCTATAACACCTATACGCCAACGCGCGTCCAACTCGTCTCGATTTCCTTTGTCAGCGTCCTTACCCCTTCTATTGTGAATGAAGCCCGATTGGGATGGAACAGATTTGCGGAAGGGTTTTATCCCGAAGATCGCAGCTTTGATCCCTCTTCGATTGGATTGGACACCGTCGGCGCGGGCACGCCAAACGCCAACAATCCATTCAACTTCGGCTTGCCGGTCATGACCATCTCCGGGTCCAGTTTTCCGCAACTGGGCGCCGACAAAGGCGATCCGAGGAACCGCGTAGACTCCAACTGGCACTACATTGACAACATTACCTGGAAAGCAGGCAAGCACGACGTCAAGTTTGGTTACGAATTCCGCCGCACCTCTATATCCCAGAATTTCGACCGCAACTATCGAGGGCGCTTGAATTTCAATACGCTTGAGGATTTTCTCGCCGGTACGCCGACAGGTTCCGGCAGCAAAAACAGCCAAAACGCCGGGAGCAGCAATCGCAACACATTCCAGAATTCACACGCATTTTATCTCCAGGATAGCGTGCGGCTGAATCGCAACCTAACCGTTAATCTTGGATTGCGTTACGACTATTTCGGCATCGTGCAGGAAAAACACGGTCTGTTTGACAACATCGACCCCACCAATGGCGCAGTCTTTGCCGTTGGGGCGGGGAGGCTTTATCAGCCCGATTACAACAATTGGGCGCCCCGCGTCAGTGTGGCTTGGGATGTTACTGGCAAAGGCAAGACCGTAGTTCGCGCCGGCTATGGCATCTTCTATGATGGCCTCTCGCAAGACATGTTCCTCGGTCATCTCCCCTATACCACAAGCTTTGCGCCGGGGCCGGCTTATTCCGGTTTGCCGGGACCCGCACAAATCACAACTGCGGCGCCGACAGGCCTGACATTTGACGCGGTAAACAACGGACCTGTGTATCAGAATTTCGGGCCTGTACCTGACTCGTTCGGCGTCGACCCGCACATCCGAACGCCCTACATCCAGAACTTCAACCTGAATCTGCAGCAATCGATCACCAGGTTTTCCGTGCTGCAAATTGGTTACGTGGGTTCCAATGGACACAAACTTCTCGATTTTCTCGACCTGAACCAGCCCAATGCGGCCACCATTGCCGCATATGACTACGCTGAACTCGGATGCTGTGTCCCCGGCGCCCTAAATGGGAGCACCTACCGCAGCGTTTCCTATTGGCAGCAAAGCGACGCCAATTCCACCTATAACAGTCTGCAGGTGAGTTGGAGGATTAACGGTTGGCATGGCATCACCTCCAGTCTCAATTACACCTGGTCACATTCCATTGACGATGCCAGCGACGGTGAAGACTATGTTCCCAATGCTGCTCAGCCAACTGACAGCACCAATCTCTCCAGTAATCGTGGTAATTCCAACTTTGACGTTCGCAATCGACTGACCTGGAACTTCGTTTACGAACTTCCCAATTCCAAGGACGGCCGATTCAGACAACTTCGCAATGGCTGGGGTGTCAATGGCATCGCTACCGTGCAATCCGGACAGCCCTTTCACATGATCTTCACCTACGATGACTATGACGGGAGCGGCACTTTTTTCCCTAAGCCCGACATCGTTGGCCCGATTAAGTACAACTATAGCGATCCAACCCACTTTCTCGATCTGACCTCCTTTGCCGTGCCCTGCACATTCGACGGACTGGGTAACGCCGCAACCGATTGTGTGTTCGCGAATGGCGTGAACTCCATGCACTTCGGAAATGAGGGCAGGAATTCGCTTCTGGGACCGAATTTCCGGCAACTCGACTTCTCTATATTCAAGAAAACCCAATTAACGGAGAAGCTATACATGGAGTTGCGCCTGGAGGCTTACAACCTATTCAATCATCCGAACTTTGCCAGCCCTCTTTACCCGGGTTACCTCGCCGCCGCCGATTACAATGGGATCGCCACCGGAAATGACCCAGTGGGCACTGCGTGCAATGGTGTCGCCGCAGGGCGCGGTTGTGGTTATTTTCCACTGACAGTGACGGGCGACGTGGGCATTGGTTATCCGTTCCTCGGTGGTGGTGGACCGCGAAACTTGCAGGTGGCCGTACACTTTACTTTCTAAGGCTCCACCACATTCCTTCGTGTGACAAAGCCCTGGGACATGCCGGGGCTTTTTTTCCTTTCCTTGCTGCTGACATGGTGAGGGCCATGCTCCTACGTTGAGTCGCTTGCCTCCGCGAAGCGGACCCTTAAGCATGTTCGCGACAGCCCTGGCGATGCGTCTCGTAACGTATTGATTAGACATTACTTAATAAGACAGACTCGTTAGTCTCTTCCTCCCAAGGAAACTTCCGGGATTCATGGGCATTCTCTCTCCAACGAGAATTGCAATTCGTGATAGTTTTGTGCCATTCACTGCGTACTAAGTTATGGAACCACCGAGACCAGGGCGAATGAGCGCGCCGGGAAAAACGGAACCCACGGATTTGATCGTTCGGGCTCGCACCGGAGATGCCGACGCCTGGGGCGATTTATACCGGGAATTTGCCCCGGCGATTTTCCGTTTCTGCCGGCGAGCGATGCCCACGCACGAGGATGCGGAAGACGCCACGATGGAGATTTTTATGAAGTTGCGCGGGAAACTTGGACAATACGACCCCAACCGGTCGTTTACCGCTTGGCTTTATAAGGTTTCTGCGAACCATTGCTGGGACATGCTGCGGCGCCGCAAAGGCCGCCAGGACAAGGAAACCGAGGATGTTGACAGCGTACCCTTGCAGCATCCCGATCCCAACCAACTGGAACGTCTGATCGAAGAGCGCAGCAACGAGGAGGTGCGCCATGCCTTGGGCAAGCTTCGCATGCGCGCGCGAATGGCACTGGTCATGCGTTACTACTCCGATATGTCGTACGACGAAATTGCAGACGCCCTGGGCGTGCGGCGGGCGTTTGTTGGTGTAGTCTTGCTGCGCGCCAGACACGAACTCCGGCAGGCGCTGGGAGAAAACAGCGCGGTAGCCGTGGGAGGGACACGTTGAGCGAAACCGAGATGGACCTTAGCAAGCATTTGGATGAGATGACGCTGATGCTGTACGTCGAGCGGCAACTGGACCGGGACCGCGCGCAGGAAGTGTCGCTGCATACGCAGACCTGCACGCGCTGCCTGACGCTTCTCCGCGCGCTGGACCGCGAATCGCGGTTGCTGACGCGCGCCATGCTGGAGCAGGAGGAACCGCTTCCCTCGCGGCTGGCGGAGTTTCGGGGGGCGGTGAAGCGCTCGATGCAGTGGATCTGGGGCCTGGTCTTTGGGTTGGCGGTACTCGGTGTATACGCTCTCTATGCGGGTTATATCGAGCCTTGGGAACAGCAATTGGAACAGGCAGGTTTCGGCAGCACGAATCTTCTCAGTTTATTGGTTTTCCAGGGCGCCTTTTGGAAAGGATGGCAATCTATGTTCACACTGTTTGAGGTTCTCGCTCTTGCCGTTCTGGCATGTTCTGCCGTCTTTGCCTTCCGCAAATACATCCGAAGGGGATCCGCGCTGGCGATGGTGTTTGCCAGCTTAGGGCTGCTGCTGGCGATAGCACCTACGGCCTCTGCCACCGAATTTCGCAAGGGCGATTCCGTGACGATTGCGAAAGACGATAGCATCAAAGGTGACATCTTCCTCACGGGCAATCACATCCGCGTGGATGGCACCGTGGATGGCGACGTTTTCGCATTTGGCCAGCAACTGGACGTTGCAGGCCATGTGACCGGCGACGTCATTTGTTTTGCGCAGGCCACGCGGATCTCCGGACAGGTGGACGGAAACATCCGCGCGTTTACGAATAACATCACGATCAGTGGGAACGTCGCGCGAAATGTTTTGACCATGAACGAAGTAATGAACCTGGACCCCAATGGAAAGATTGGCCATAGCCTGACCTTATTCGCGCAATCGGTGACGCTTGACGGCAAGATTGGCAGAGACTTTGTCGGTTTCTTTACGCAAGCCAACCTCTCTGGGTTCATCGGCGGCTCTCTGCAGGGCAGGGGGCAATCGCTGGCCATCAACTCCACCGCCGAGATTGAGGGGAAAGCCCAATTTGAAGGGGAGAAGCCTGCGACGGTCGCAAGTGAGGCCAAACTGGCTTCACCGCTCGAATTCACAAAGCATGAGCGCCACGCCAGTCGCGAGCGTGACATTTGGTTCTACTTCTGGAAATTGGTGTGGACGGCGGCGTTTGTGCTGCTTGGGCTGGTCCTTTTTGGATTGTTTCCGAGATTTGCCGTGGATACGGTGGAAGCCGGCGAACAGTACGGAGCCGCGTTCGGGTTGGGGACTTTGGTCACCTTTGGATTGCCCATCGCCGCGGTCCTTGCTTGCATTACGATCATCGGAATGTTATTGGGAATCTCCACATTGTTTCTCTACGTGTTCATACTCCTCTGCACGGGGATCGTGGTGGGCACTATCGTTGGCCAATGGATTCTGGGCCGCACAACCGAATTCTGGCCGCTGACGGGACGCATGGCGCTGGGCGTGCTGCTGGTGCGCATCGTCACGAGCATTCCTTTCATCGGATTCTGGGCAAAGTTGGCCGTTGTTTTGTGGGGCGTGGGGGCGATTTCGCTGGCGGTCTACCGGCGGCTGCAGCCGATGGTCGCTCCCAATATTCCCTCCGTCCCAACCGCGCCGCTAAGTAGCCCGCTTCCGCCGAACACCACGGTGGGCGGGATGTAATCCACTGGTAAGGGCATAACCTTGGAAAAGAAAACGGACCCCGGAACTTCCGGGGCCCGTTGCCTTTTGCGGAGGCGGGTGAAATTTCTCAGAACTGCCGAACCTTGGCTGCAATAAACGGCGTGTTTGTGGCCGATGTAGGACCGAGATAAAGGGCGCGAATGGCAGCCGTAGTTCCCACAGTCAAACCGGATGAGCCGGAGACGCCATCATAGTTAGTGGTTGGGGTTAGCTGATTGAGCTGCACAACGCTGTTCGTGGTAGGGCCGAAGAAGGTGGGCAGCGACTGCAGCGTGAAAGATATTGGAGCAGCCGCGGCGGAGATGGTCCCGGAAACGGAAGAAAACCGCAGCGTTACCACGTCTGCGGTGATAGCCGCGGGAGTATTGCCAGAAGCGGCGGTGAATTGCGTGACGTGCAAACCTACAGTCATACCGGGGACGAGAGTCGTGGCATCCGCCGAGCCCACGAAACTGTTATTAGGAACACTCAGGCCTTTGGCATCGATCAGAAAAGTTGTCGTCAACGGAGTAGTGAGGGTCACGTTCACGAGGGTGCCGCTCGGAAGAGTGCTGCTTCCACCCGTTGCTGTGGCCTGTTTGCCAGCGATGACTTGGAATTGCGTCGAAGAGGATGCCGGAGCCGTGACTATGCCGTCTACCCAGGCTATCGCAACGGAACTCAGAGGATCGTAAACGAGCAGCGCGAGAGAACCGTTGGCGTTTACCGCCGTGTCAATGCTCACCAGTTGGCCCACTGCCGGTGAGCAAGCAGCACCACTCAGGAGACAATTCGGCGAATAGTACGTGGAGGCAGAGCCGGTCGCAGTGTAAGAGCCATTTGCGGCGGTCACAACGGTGATCGCTTGGCCCGAAATTGCCGTGACTTCCCCGAGAATATTTTCAAAAAAGTCCAGCTGGCCGGCTGCCAGGCTGGAGCTAGTGGGAGGAAGTGCGCTAACGCTGAAGGCGCTGGCGTTCCCAAGATTGGCCGCGGTGACCACCTGAGTGTTTGTGGTGACCGTGAGAGCTTGGTTCAGATCGAGGTCGATCTCCAGGCCTGCCTGCTGGTTTTCAGACAGGCTCAAAGTGATGGGTATAACTGGCAGAGACACAACTGTGTTGGTGAGGGTCTTGACGCTTCCCGAAGCGCATCCGGCAGCACCGGACGTTTGCGTGCAGTACGTAACGGTGGGAGCAGTGAAGTTGATGGTGAGGCCTGTGTAGGTGCCCGCCGGGGCGGAGACCGTGCCCACCAGAAGGGAGCTATCCTGCAAGTGGACGAAATCCATGGTGGGAGTGAAAGTGATGTTCACGTGATCGCCGCTCGTCGGGGTGAGGTACATTCCCGTAATTTGGGTGACGAAAGCGAGAAGATCCGTATTTGCTGGAGGCGTAAGGGGAGTCGCCCGCATGGTAATCGTCAATGTTGCTGTACCGCTGCCGCCACCACCGCAATTCACCGTGCAGGTACCCTTTAGGCCGCTGCACGAGGAGAAGGACAAAACCGTTGAAACCACCAGAAAGAAGAGGGCACGCTTTGAGTTCATGCAAACACCCCACGTCAATATTCAACACCGGGCCGGAGGGGCGATGTGGCTGGGAAATCCCCAACAGAATTCTAGCGTTTAGGACGCGCTTGAGCCGTTTTGAATCCTTCCTCGTGCCCTACTGTTAAAGGGGCGGGCGCCGGCTATGCCAAAGGCATGCCCTCCTTCTTTCGGGAGCATCTAGCGCCGCTGCGGGAATGCCCGAGCCGGATGTGCTATCGTTACGAATTCAGGCTGTGATTTACTGGGATTGGGCAGGCTCTCTGGCAAAACGCACCTCCAAGTCGGTTCTCCACAAGGCAGACAAAAAGCCCAAAAAAGCGATCGCCGAACGCGTGTACGTGCCGCTGGAGGAGGAGACGCGCGCACACGACGTTGAGGGTCACGCGGCCACGGAGCCAGGTGATTTCGGTCACTCGCAGGCGGGCCATGCCCCTGCGGCATCCTTGCCCGAAGGGCAGGAACACGACACGCAACCCACGATGGCGGCGATCTTCGGACCTGGCGGCTTCCTGGAAAAATCCATGATCGGCGGCTACGAACATCGCCCCGCGCAACTGGAAATGGCGGAAGCGGTGCACGACGCCTTCGAGAAGCACCACCACGCCATTCTGGAAGCGGGCACCGGCACGGGCAAGACCCTGGCATATTTGTTGCCGGCAATCTGCAGCGGCCGCCGCGTGGTGATCTCCACGGCCACGAAATCGCTTCAGGAACAGCTCTATCAGAAAGACGTCCCATTCCTGCAAAGGCACTTTGCGCCGCAACTGAAAGTCGCCGTGATGAAAGGCCGCTCCAATTTTCTGTGCCTGGCGAAAATGCACGCCATGGCGGACCAACCCGTTTTGCGCGGCATGGAAGAGGTGGACGCCTTCCGGCAGATCAAGGACTGGGCCCGCTTAACGGAGACAGGAGACCGCGCGGAACTCACCTTTTTGCCGGACGACTCCGATCTGTGGACGCGCATTGACGCGCGGAGAGACACTTGCACCGGCCAGAAATGCCCCGAATTTCAGCAGTGTTTCTTGACCGCGATGCACGCGCGGGCCAAAGACGCGGACCTGATCATCGTCAACCATCACCTCTTCTTTGCAGACCTGGCCCTGAAAAAGGATGATTTCGGCAGCATCCTTCCGGAATATTCCGCCGTCGTATTTGACGAAGCGCACGAGATGGAAGACGTAGCCAGCGACTATTTTGGCCAGCAAATCTCCAATTTCCGCTTCGAAGAGCTGGCGCGCGACGCCGATCACGCCATGCGCTTGACGCATCAGGGAACTCCCACGCTTCTTCGCCGCACGCAGCGCATCCGGGAGAAAAGCCGCAACTTTTTCGACGCATTTCCTCCGCGCGATGGCCGCTTTCCGTTCTCCCGGCAGGAGCGCGAGGCCTTCATCGAACAGAACCGCGAAGCCTACGACGAACTGATGAACGCCTTGAAGGGCATGGAAACGGAATTTGCCGCGCTTTCCCAGAAACCCGAAGAATTGCTGCGCATCGCCCGCCGCAGTTTTGAAGTACGCCAGGAGCTGGCATTTCTTTTTGAGTCCAACGAGAAGAATTACGTCTACTGGTTTGAGCGTAGGAACAAGGGTGTATTTCTTGCGGCCACGCCGATTGACGTCAGCCAGATCTTACGTGAGCGCCTCTTTGAACCCTTCGACACCGTGATTCTTACTTCAGCCACGCTCACCGTGGGCGGGCGCTTCGCGTTCATCCGCCAGCGCCTCGGCCTGGACCACGTCAAGGAAAGCGGCCTTCCACCTGAATTTCACTATGAAGAGCAGGCACTGCTGTATCTCCCACAGAAAATGCCCGATGTGCGTGAGCCGGGCTTCGCGCCGAAGGCGGCGGACGAACTCGCAAAATTACTGGAACTCAGTCAGGGCCGCGCCTTCTGCCTGTTCACCAGCTATGCCCAGATGAACGATCTATTCGAGCGGCTGCGCGAGCGTCTTGATTTCCCATTGCTCCTGCAGGGAACGGCGCCGCGCTCAGTGCTTCTCGAGCGCTTCAAAAATACCCCGAACGCCGTCCTGTTCGCCACGTCCAGCTTCTGGCAGGGAGTGGACGTCCCTGGCGAACAGCTTTCCTGCGTTATCGTTGACCGCTTGCCCTTCGCAGTCCCCAGCGATCCCGTCGTTGCCGCACGCGTCAGGGCGTTACAGGAAGAGGGACGCAATCCCTTCGCGGAGTTCCAGGTACCCCAGGCCGTTCTGGCCCTCAAACAGGGTTTTGGCAGACTCATTCGCACTAAAACTGACCGCGGGGTTCTTGCGCTGCTGGACACCCGCATCCAACGTATGCCCTATGGTAAAATTTTCCTGGACTCGCTGCCGCCTTACCGGAGGACGCACGATTTGACGGAGGTCGGGCGGTTCTTATCCGCGGCAAATCCAGCCTCAAACCAAAAGGCGTGAAGCAGGCAGGCTAAAGCCAGATTAGGCGTTTCGATACAAGGGGAAGAAAACAAGCACATGTTTGAAGTCAGCGTGGAAGAGACATTCTCGTCAGGGCACGCCCTGCGTGGCTATAAGGGGAAGTGCGAAAACCCCCACGGGCACAACTATCGCGTGCAAGTTACCCTTGCAGGGCCGCAACTTGATTCCATCGGCCTGCTCATCGATTTCACGGAATTGAAGCGCGTCATCCGCAACGTCGTTCAACGGTTGGATCATCAGTTCATCAATGATCTGGAGCCGTTCACAACCGTGAATCCCTCCGCGGAAAACATGGCCAAGTTCTTTTTTGACGAAGTCACCCGCCAATTGACGGATTTGCCCGGCGGCGCCCACGTGACCGACATTGTGATCTGGGAAACAGATACGGCCAGCGCGCGTTACCGGCCAGGGGCCTGAAGCTCGCTCTGCTCGAGGGAAACCATGAACCGCTCACTCTTCATCATTCTGATTCCCGCCTTGCTGGTGGCTGCGGGATACATTCTTGTGCTTCACCTGATGGGAATTGCGCCGGGCTACCCGCGCCTGGTCATCGCCATGGTGCTCTTCTTCGGCGGCATCTACTGGCTTTCGCGGCGTTCGGGAAAGAAAGCCAAAACCACTGGCCAATAGTGCTTTCTCATCGGATTTGCCGCAGCTTATGCACATTACGGAGATCTTCAAATCGATTCAGGGCGAAGGGACACGCGCCGGCCTTCCCTGCATCTTCGTCCGCTTGACGGGCTGCAATCTGCGCTGCACCTGGTGCGACACGGCGTACGCTTTTCACGGTGGCCAAAAGATGAGCGTGGAGGAAGTCCTGGCGCGCGTTGACGCTCTCAGCGGGCGTGCCGGCACGGGAAAAGCGTCGGTGCCCCTGGTGGAGCTCACAAGGGGCGAACCCTTGTTGCAGGAGGAAGTCTACCCACTGGCCGAAGAGCTGCTCGCGGCGAATTACGAGGTCATGATCGAAACCAGCGGCGAGCGATTCGTCGGCCGGCTGCCCAAGGAAGTCATCAAGATTGTTGACGTCAAATGCCCGGATTCCGGCGAATCCGAAACGTTTGATGCGCACAACCTCGACGAGCTGCTCCCCAAAGACGAAATCAAGTTCGTGATCTCCAGTCGCCGGGATTACGAGTTTGCCCGCGAGTTTACTCGTACCAATCGGCTCGCCGAGCGCGTCCATCAAGTGGTGTTTTCCCCGGTAAACGAGGATCCGCAGGGAAAGTGGCAGGGTTTGCAGCCCCGGCAGCTTGTGGAATGGATCCTGGCAGATGGCTTGCCCGCCCGCTTGGGCTTTCAGTTGCACAAAATCGTATGGGACCCAGCCATGCATGGTGTTTGAGAGAGACATTGAGGCAGGTGAGAGCATGACGAATCACGCCAAGGCCATCGTGCTGTTGAGCGGCGGCACGGATTCGTGTGTCTGCACGGCAATTGCCCGGGAAGAGCACGGCGCCGATAATGTCGCTTTGTTGCATGCCGGTTATGGGCAGAGAACGCAAAAACGGGAACGGCGAGCCTTTGAAGAGATTGCCAATTTCTACGGGATAAGTGAACGCCTGATTGTTCAGTTGGATCATCTTCGTGCGATCGGGAGCTCTGCCCTAACGGATCAGAGAATTGCCGTGCCGCAGAATGAGTTGGGCGCCTCGGGTCCGGGCGGAAGCGAGATTCCCGTGACCTACGTGCCGTTCCGCAATGCCCATTTTCTGAGCGTCGCGGTGAGTTGGGCGGAGGCCCTCGGCGCCCAGGCCATCTACATCGGTGCGGTCGCGGAGGACAGTTCCGGCTACCCCGATTGCCGGCCGGAATACTACCGCGTGTTTCAAGAGTTGATACGCGTGGGCACGCGCCCCGAAACGAGCATTGCGATGGTTACACCTGTCATCGGCATGAGGAAAAATGAGATCATCCGCCGGGGTATGGCGCTGGGTGCGCCCCTCCACCTAACGTGGTCCTGCTATCAGGGAGAAGAGTTGGCCTGCGGCGCCTGCGACAGTTGCCTGCTGCGGTTGCGCGCTTTCGCCGAAGCGGGCGTACCTGACCCGATTCCATACCGCCATGCGGTCATAGCGAAAACCGGAGAAATGTGACGCTGGTCATTGGAATCGGCCGCAGATGAGTGATAATAGGGGAAACCAGCCGGAGAACCGAGGCTGGCGCTCCTCAAGAACAAAAGGAGAATGGAGCATGTTGAAATCAGGGAAAGCCTATACGCTCGCCGCGCTGCTGACGCTTGCGCTCATCAGCTTCTTCGCACCGCGGGCCACCGCTCAGTATGACGGAAAGATTCAGGGAACGATTATCGATTTTGACGGCAAGCCTTACGCCGACCTGACCATCAAAATCAAGGGCGAACAGGGTAACTCGCAGGAAACAAAAACCGACTCGGTTGGTAAGTTTGTATTCAACGCCCTCAGAACCGGCAAGTACACGGTCACGATTGCGACTCCCCAGATACAAAAGCCATTTGAGGTTCCGACGATGGTCCAGAGCGGTACCCCAGCGGAAGTGAATGTGAACTTCAAGGAAATTCTCGAAAAGCAGAACCCCGGGGCTGCTGCCGAACTGAAAAAGCAGAAAGAAGAGCAGCAGAAAACCGCGGGCATGAAGGAGCACTTCAATAACGGTGTGACCTTCCTGGAGCAGGAGCGCGCCGCGAAGGCTGCCCTCGCCACCACGCCCGCCGATCAGCGCGACGCGGCCAAAGCGAATGTCCTCGATCTCTCCAACAAGGCGGTCGCCGAGTTCCAGGAAGCCCAGAAAACAGCCCCGGAAAAGGATCCCAACCACCATCTGTTCTGGGCCCGCATGGGTGAAGCCTACGATCTGGCGGGACGAAATGACGAAGCCATTAATGCCTACCAGCAGGCTGTTGCCGCCAAACCGGACAACGCGGGCTACTACAACAACCTGGGCAATGTGCTTGCGCGCTCGGGCAAAATCGACGATGCACGCACTGCGTACACCAAGAGCGCCGAACTCGATCCTCCGAATGCCGGCCTCGCCTGGCGCAATTTCGGAATCAGTTTGTACCAGGCGCAACGGATGCAGGAAGCCGTTGAGCCTCTGAAGAAGGCGACCGAGGTGGATCCCAAGAGCGCGCAAGCATGGTACCTACTAGGCGCGTGTCTAGTGGCTTCTGCCGATTTCAAGCAAGTGGGCGACAAATACGAGGTCACATTGAAACCGGGAACCGTGGAGGCCTACCAGAAGGCCATCGAACTCGACCCTAACGGGCCTTGGGGCAAGCAGGCTAAGGACGGGCTGGCACAGGTGAACCAACTCACCGGCGGCATCCAGACCAAAGTCGGCGGAAAGAAAAAGAATTAGTAATTCCACTGTCTAATTCCGATCAGGGAGACCGGCTCTGCGCTCGCAGGGCCGGTCTTTTTGTGCTTCGTTGAACAGAAGAAGTAAGTTCTTCGCACAATCTCGGACTGACTTTCCATTCGCTGGAGCGAGAAAGTTTGCCGTTGGCGCATTCCGCCAGCTTCTTGTTTGATTGGTTTCTCAGCTATGGGTCAGAGTGCCCGTAATCTTCGTCCGGCGCAGCGCCCAGGAAAAGGCAACCATGGAAGTGGGTAGCAAGGCGGCCCCGAACAGGAGCAGCACGAGCAGCGGCCTGCCGATCCCCATCAAGCTTGCGCCATCCAGCAAAACGCCGCGCATGGCATCCAGGGCATAGGTAATCGGGTTAAGTTTCGCGATGAATTGCAGCCAATCGGGAAGAATACTCACAGGGAAGAGCATCCCTCCCACCACGCTGGAGATTCCCAGCAAGAACCATTTCGCTGGATTTCCGCGCTTGAACAGCAGCAAGTGGGCCGCGGAGAAAATCCCCAAACCAGAAAAAGCCAGGAGAGTTGCCAACAACACGGCGATTACACCGATCCAGTTCGCTCCTCCCAAGGGAAAATGGAAAAGCGCGGCGCTCCACCCGAGATAAACGGCGATACGCAGCGTGGTGGCCGCAAACGGATAAACCGCGGACCCCACCAGAATCACTGGCAGAGAAACCTGTGTCACCAGTAAGGGTTCCAGCGTTCCTGTGTTCCGGGCTTCCTCCAGGCTGCGATCGAAACTGTCCAGAGCCGCATTCAAATAATCGAAAAATACGAAGCCCACCAGCGAGTACGTAAAATACGTATTTCCATGGGGCAGTGCCTGGCGCAACTCCGGCGAATCCACGAAGACCGCCACATAGTAGAACAGCGCTGCCCCGAACAGGGCTTCAATTGCCTCCAGAACGAAAGGGGTCCGGTAGGTGCTGGCGATCCGGAGATCGCGTTGAAAAAAAAGAAAGAGATCACGGAGGACACGAATCATGTGTGGTGGGCCTCCAGATCGGGAGGCACATCCCGTCCCGTGAGCCGGAAGAAAACCTGCTCCAGGGAAGACGCCCCCGCCTTTGCCTTAAGTTTGGCAAGGGTATCGAACGCAAGCAGTGTGCCTTCCTGCAAAATCGCCACGCGATCAGCAAGGAACTCGATTTCCGGCAGAGAGTGCGAAGCGAAAAGGAGAGAAGTGCCTTGCCGGGCAACGACTTCGGTTTTCAGGAAGCGTCGAAACTCGGACGCACCAATCGCGTCAAGGCTGCGCGTTGGTTCGTCCAGCAGCAGAACTTTCGGCTGGTGAAGTAGCGCGCGCAACAGGCTGAGCCGCTGAATCGTACCGGAAGAGAGAGCGCGAGCCTGGCGGTCCAGCGCTTCCCCAAGCTGAAACTTTTCACCGAGGACGCGCATGCGGTCGCCGATTATGGCGTCAGAAAGATGATTGAGCCGCCCGAAGAAGCGAAGGTTCTGGCGGCCTGTCAACCGCGCGTAAAACCCCAGATCGCTCCCTGCATGGTACCCAAGTTGGCGACGGACCGCCCCTGGTTCACGTTGCGCATCATGGCCGGCGATCTGCGCCGTACCCCGAGTCGGCAGCAGCAGTGTGGCCACGATTCGCAGCAGCGTCGTTTTTCCCGCGCCATTCGCTCCGAGCAGGGCAACCGCCTCGCCCTGTTTGACTTCCAACGAAAGGCCACGCAACGCGGGGGAAGTGGGCGCAGCAAAAGGCTGCAGAAACGCCCGCCACCCGCTATACGCCGGCGGAAACCACTTCTCAAGTGAATCAATTAAAATGGCGGGAACAGACACGCTTGATTTTATAGCCTGTCTGGAGGAATTAGACAATGCACCGCGGCGCGATTCCGCCGGGCTACGCATGGCTTACGCACCCATTCCCCGGTAATATACTCGCGGGGCTTTCCTCCACACCCGAGGTGCCCGGCGTCCCCGGCCATGCCGGATCAGGAGCAAAACTGGATGTTGCAATTCGCAAGTCGCGTGGTCGTTCCCAAACATGTGCTCGTTCGTCATCTCGACGGAGAATCCGTTTTGCTGAATCTTGAAACGGAGAAATACTTTGGCCTGGACGCGACGGGGACGCGCATGTGGCAACTGGTTACGGCAGCTCCCACGGTTGACGCGGCGTACGCACTACTTTTGGAAGAGTTTGAGGTCGAGCCTGAACTTCTGCGCACACACCTTACCGAGCTGTTGAGCCGCCTCCTGGAAAACGGCTTGCTCAATATTGCCACCGACAATGTGGGAACCATTCCAGCGGTATAGGGCGCTGGATCCCGAAGCACGCAGATTGTTTCGGCGCGCCGCAGTGCTACTCCTTCTCGTTAAGGTGTCACTAGGCCTGCGCGGTTTTGGGAAAACTCAGGAATGGCTGCAAGCCCGATTGCAACGGGACCGCCCGGCTGTATCCAAATCTGCTACTAGTACGGATATCGTGAATAGGACCTGCCGCATGGTTCGTGCCGCTGACCACTACGCCATACTCCGTGCAGGCTGCCTCGAACAATCGCTGACACTCTGGTATTTGCTGGGTGTTCAAGGAATTTTCGCCAGCGTACGTATTGGAATTCCGAAACAGACGGAGCCATTTGAAGCGCATGCCTGGGTGGAACACGAAGGCGTGGCGCTCAATCAGCTGGAAGAGCCCCATAATCACTACCATCCATTTGACGGCGGGTTTCCTGGCCCACCAAGGGAGGAGCCGTGAGCGGCTTCTTCGGTATTTTGCGGACTGACAGGGCAGCGGTGGACCAGCGCTGGCTCTCAGACCTCGCTGCAAAACTCAGCTTTCGCGGCCCGGATGGAACGAACGTCTGGACGCAGGATGGTTGGGGTTGCAGTTTTGCCTTTTTGCAGACCGACCCTGGCAGGCAAGCTGCGCAGCAACCCGTGACCGTCAATGGCCGTTTCTTCCTGCTCGGCCACGTGCGGTTGGATGGTCGTAAGGGTTTGCTTCACAGACTATCCGAAAGCCTTCGCATCCTCGCACACGATCCCACGGATGAGGAACTGATGCTGCTCGCCTGGCAGCAATGGGGCGAAGATTCCCTGCAGCAACTCATAGGCGATTTTTCATTTGCTTTGTGGGATACCAGGGAAAAGCGCCTGTGGTGCGCGCGCGATTTTATCGGAGGACATCCATTTTACTATGCGCATGTGGCCGGTGTCTTTTGTTTCAGCAATACCCTAAAAATCCTCCACGAGGTTTCGGAAATCTCTAGGGAATTCGACGAGCTCTTTCTAGCAGATTTCCTCCTGGATGGTCTCTCAACTGATTTTACGCGCACGGTTTATCGGGATATTCACCGGCTGGCCCCCGGTCACCTCCTGAAATTCGACGGGGGCGGCGAGGGGGTGGAACGGTTTTTGCGCCTGCCTATCGAAGAGCCGCTGCAGTTCCGCCATCCTGAAGAATACGTTGAGGCTTTTCGCGAATTGCTGCAACAGTCTGTGGGTGATCGCATTCCCGATGCCGCTGTTTCGCTCTATCTGAGTGGCGGGCTGGATTCCGGATCGGTTTGTGCGGTCGCAACGCAATTGGCTTCGCAGTGCGATCAACGTGCGCGTTTGAAGGCTTTTACCTTCGGCTGGCGGCCTCTCTTTGACGATCCGGAACCTGAATATGCCTCGCTTACGGCCAAGCATCTTGGCCTCGCGCACGAAGTCCTGGAAGATCCCACCTTCATTCCCTTTGAACCTTTTGAAACAGGAGCGGACCCGACTCCTGAGCCTGACCCCGAAGTCTTCCTTGCCAGGGGTCGAAGACTCTCACAACCAGTTGCCCATCATGCCCGGGTGGTACTCTCCGGCGATGGCGGCGACAACGTCCTTAGCGGCCAAGCTTGGCCGTATTTCCTCTTTCTGAAGAAGCGCGGGGATTGGTCCGGGATTGCACGCACTTTTGGAGGTTTCCTCTTGGCTCACGGAAAGCTTCCTCCCCTCCGGGGTGGTTTTCGGACACGCCTCCGACACTTCTGGAAAGGTAGCGACGAATGGGACGGTTATCCGACCTGGATCGTCGGCGACTTTGAGCGGCGAGTGCAACTGAAAGACCGATGGCAGCAGCGGAGAACCGCTCCTGTTTACGAACATCCTACCCATCCAAAAGCCTACAAGGGATTCCATGGCACTTTCTGGGCCGGAGCATTGGAGAGTGAAGATGCAGCCTTGATCGGGGTGCCGCTGGAAACCCGGGCACCCCTCCTGGACTTGCGCATTCTGCGCTTTCTCTTGCGCTTGCGCCCGGTGCCCTGGTGCGTCGATAAAGAATTGTTGCGCAAGACCATGAAGGGATGCCTGCCGGATGCCGTTCTTCAGAGGCCAAAAACCGTCCTACGGATGGATCCACTGGAAGCCTGTCAGAAAAAACTGGCGTGGACTCCTGCAACTATCACGCCGCCCAGGGACATTCTGCCCTACGTGAATTGGACAAAGTATATCGAAACATTGGAACGACTTAAGGGTTCTCTAAGCTGGGGGATTCTTTGTCCGACGGCCCTCGCCCATTGGCTGAAAGACGTTGAAAATGATGCAGGGATTCAGTAAAGTGATGCGAGAGGGGCATGAATGAAGCAGCCGTCAGAACAACCCGCTAAGAAGCCTTATCAATCACCAAAGCTGCTCGTTTATGGTGACCTGACCCAGATGACGAAAGCCGGCGGCAACAGAGGTCGTGCCGACGGTGGGAAGGGACTTAACAAACGATCCGGTGGTGCTTAATGGATCCATAGACTAAACCTCTCCCAAGTGTCCGTTTGTAGTCGAAAAGCAAAA
>Ga0209517_10002353_pt1 | contig 26798 bp, 10 predicted proteins | sample PeaSoiMetSII2010_FD_187695 | JGI IMG/M metagenome (GOLD analysis project Ga0209517, IMG submission 187695) | Peat soil microbial communities from Weissenstadt, Germany - SII-2010 (SPAdes) (version 2) | ecosystem: Environmental > Terrestrial > Soil > Wetlands > Peat | place: Germany... | reverse complement strand
CCCGGCCAGTTTCGTGATCGAAGCGCAGGTGATGCACACGATGAGCAGCGACACAATCCTTCAGTCCTATCCGGTTATCTTCAATCAGACCGCGAGTTTCACTCTGCCGCCCAAGGCGCAAGGGCCAAGCATCGAAGCAACCATCGATCAACAGGAAATTGTTTATCCGCTCGGACCGAATCCCAAGCTGTCGTGGGCGGACTGCGATGTTCAAACCAGAAGGGATTCCACCAAGTTGTATCGTTGCGTCCTGAAACCAGGATATCGGTTTCAATAGCCGCCTCTGGAACGAACGCCCCTTCTCGACGCATCTCATTCGTGAGTTCGCCAAATGAACGTCTCGCCCGAAAATGCAGAACATTCTCAACAGGATCCGTGGCGGGAGCGCATCGCGGCATTGAAGAATTTGCCCGGCGCGATGAGCCTGATATGGCGCGCCGCTCCGCGCCTGGTAGCACGAGCGTTGGTCTTGCGTTTTCTGGTCGCGCTGATACCGTTAGGGATTTTGGCGGTCTCACGCAGAATCATCGATGCGGTAAACATCGGAAGCGCTCGGCACGCGCATGATACATCCCAAATCTGGCCTTGGCTGTGGATGGAATTCGGCCTCGCGGCGGGCAGCCTGGTTCTGACGCGCGCCATCGATTATTACGATTCTCGGTTGGCCGACGAGTTCAGTCACAACGTTAGCCTGCGCGTGATGGAACAAGCCGCAGCCCTGGACTTGGCCTATTTCGAGGACGCCTCATTCTATGACAAGCTGGAACGCGCCCGTGTTCAGGCTACCGACCGGGTCGCGATCTTGACCGCAGTGGGGTCGTTGTTCCAGCGTACGATTTCGCTGATCTCGTTAGCATCCGCAGTCATCTGGTACTCTCCCTGGCTGTTTGGACTACTGTTTGTCTGCGTTCTTCCCGTATTTGCGGGAGAAACGCATTTCACTTTTCTGGGATACTCGCTCGCCCATGCGTTGACGCCCGTGCGGCGGGAACTTGACTATCTTCGGGTGCTGGGAAGCAGCCGCGAGAGTGCGAAGGAGATCAAAATGTTCGCGCTGGCGGAATATCTGCTTTCCCGATTCCGCCTTCTCTCACAGAACGTAATCGACAGCAACCGGAGGTTGACCAGCCGACGATTCCGATGGGGAGTGCTACTTGCCGCGCTGAGCGCGTGCGGCTACTACGGAGGATACACGTACCTGGTGTTTCGGGCCTGGCAGGGTAGCATCACCATCGGAACCTTGACTCTGCTCGCGGGAGCGATCGCCGGCGCGAATAACGAGCTGCAAACCGTCTTCTCGCTGTTCTCGAACATTTCCGAGCAATCTCTGTTTCTGACCGACCTGTTGATCTTCCTGGAGCAGCCTTCGCGAATGAAATCGGGTCCTCGATCCAAGCGTCCCCCTCGCCCCATTCGCCATGGACTCGAATTTCGCAACGTGTCGTTCCACTATCCCGGCTCCAGCCGGATGGTCTTGAAGAATCTGAACCTGCGGATCGACGAAGGCGAGCGTGTCGCTTTGGTTGGCGAAAACGGCCAAGGTAAAACGACGCTGGTCAAGTTGATCGCACGGCTCTACGATCCCACCGGCGGAGCGATCTTTCTGGATGGAACCGACTTACGAGAATACAACGTCGATGAATTGCGGCATGAGATCGGTGTTCTTTTTCAGGATTTTTTCCGCTTCGACATGATGGTCCGCGAGAACATCGGCGTCGGGAGGGTGGATCTGATCCGAAACGACTCAGCCCTGTGGAGGGCGGCAAAGCGCAGTAAATCAGAGGAAACCATCGCGAGGTTTCCGGATAAGCTCGAACAAATGCTGGGACGCAGATTTGAAGGCGGGATCGACTTGTCCGGAGGGCAATGGCAGCGGCTCGCTTTGGCTCGAGCCTACCTACGCGACGCTCAGATATTGATTCTGGATGAGCCTACTGCTTCGCTCGATGCCGCCGCGGAAGCCGAGGTATTTGAAGACTTCGCCGAGCTGACGCGCGGGCGGATCGCGCTTCTCATCTCTCATCGCTTTTCGACCGTCAAGATCGCGGATCGGATTGTAGTACTTACCGGAGGTCAGATCACCGAGGAGGGGACCCATAATGCACTGGTTGCCAATAGCGGTCTTTACTCGCGTCTCTACCATATTCAGGCCGCGAGCTACCGTTAGGTTCGATCGAAGGAATTGTTGACCGCCACTACATTCAGCGTGGTTCAAGAAATATTTCAGTTTCGCTCGATCACTAACAACGCGAAGGTCCCGGGCAAAACCGGTGGCCGGCCTTTGCTGCCGTCGGGTACCGGTCCGAATTTTGCCGACACGACGAACACACGGTGAGTGAGCGGATCAAGTCCCATGTTGCGCGACCGCTGTGGAGTTTGCACCGTTTCGCTGACGTGATATTTATCCGGATCGTCCTGGTGAATCACGGTGAGGGTGCCGTCCGCGTTGGACGCAAATGCATCTCCCGAGGCGGGATCGAACCCGGCCCCGTCAACACCCGTGCCGATCGGCAGCGTCGCGACCACCTTTCCGGCTTGATAATCGGAGACCGCCATCAGCCCGCTGCGGCATCCGCTGAACAGCCGGTGGTGCCCGATGTCGATCGCCATGGACACCGGTTGTTTACACGGTGCGGTAGACCAGCGCCGAGCCACCGTAGCGCTCTTCGCGTCGATCTCAACCACCTCGCTGATATCGGTGAGATTTGCGTACACCTTACCGTCCCCGGCCGACGCGCCGTATTCCGGTTTGCCGCCCAGCGGAATATTGGTGATTAACTTCCCGGCTTTCGGGTCGATCACCGTCGAGGAGTGCGCGTCTCCGTTCAACGTGAACACGCGATTCGAAGGCCCGTCGTAGACGATCGCGTCGGCATCTTCCGCGGCCGGTATCCGCCCCAGCACCTTGAACGTCTTTAGATCGAACATGACCACCGACTGGTCGTTGCCGGAAGTAGCGAATCCGTGTCCGGTGCTTTGAGTAAGGGCGGTTCCGTGCGCCCCATTGATCCCCGTGACTTCACCGAGCAACGTGCCTTTGTCCGCGTCGACCACCATCACCCGGTTCTGTCTGGCGATAAAAATACGATGATTGGGCGGGTCCGGAACGACATAATCCCAGCTTCCTTCTCCGCCGAGCATATAGGTGTGTGTAATCCGATAGGAGCCGGCTGACTGCGCGAACACAAACGAAGCCAGCGTCAGCGCGAGCGCAATTCTGTTCATAAGCGATTCCTTCGTTGGGAGTATAACTCGAAACTTGCGATTTGCACGACTTCAGGAGAAGCCAACGTGATGGCCGGGGGCGGGGTAAAGCGAGGCTTCACCTTCGGCGAAACCGACGACTACTGCTATAACGTGGTCGCCAACCCGGTACATGTGCACGATTTGCAGGCAACCATCCTCCGCTGCCTCGGTGTGGATCACCTGAAGCTGACTTACAAATACCAGGGCCGCCATTTCCGCTTGACCGATGTCCACGGGGAGGTGGTGAATGAAGTGTTGGCGTAGCGGGTAGAACTGGTAGATGGCAGGCTCGGAGAAGGCCAAGTAAGTCAGGCTACCGCTGAGTTCTCTCCATCGAATGAGTCGCTGCAACACGGGACTCAGGCGTGGCCATCACTCTTCAAGAGAGCGCTTTAAGCAGATTGGATCCCTCCGGGCTTCCCAGGCCCGTGCATGGATCCCAGCCCGGGCCGGACTTATAGTCGCCGTTGTCGCCACTCGTTACGTCGTGAAAAGCAGCCGCGGACTGAGGGAGGTTGTAAAGGAGCTGATTCAGGAAGCCTGAGGGTTTGTCAAGACCCTGATTCAATCGCGCAATCAAACCAGCCCACAGCGGAGCCACGGCGCTGGTGCCGCCGACCGGAGGTATCTGGTTCTGTGGATCCGGAAATTGCTGCCCGTCGCACAGCACGCGGTAGCCGGAAGCCGGAGCGGCATCGCCTGCGACATCGGGAACGCCTCGCATCACCGGACCGGGAGGGTTTGCAGCCGGCGGGATCTTCGCGTTGGCCTGATAGGCGGGGAGCGGAAACGCGCGGCTCACGCCGCCGCCGGTACCGTCATTCACTCCGTCTTTCCACACGACTTCGCCGGAAAGAGCGCCGGAGGAGATGCTGATTCGCGTCCCGCCGCAGGCCAGCGCGAAGGGATCGGAGGCGGGAAAGTCGACGTGCGCCTGTTGGTCCCAATCGGGGTCATCGGCCGCAAAATCGGCCGATCCGTTGTCGCCGGCCGCGACGCAGACGGTCACGCCGAGATGAGCCGCCGATTGCAGCATCTGGTCGAACTCGGTTTGGAATTGACTGGTAGCGTCCTGCTCCGGGCCGCCCCAACTGATGGAAACGATCGAAGGCTTGTTTACCGTGTCTTGAAGGATCGCGTTCATGACGCCAAGAAAGCTTTGGTCGGAGGCGTCGGGTGCGAAATAGACGACGATCTTCGCGCCGGGCGCGGTGGCGCCCACAACCTGAATATCGAGCATGACCTCGACATCGGGATTCTGGGGATCGAGGGCGTTGGTGCCTGGGCTGTTCGAGCCGCCGCCCGTATAACTCGCCACGGTCACATTTGGCGGTGCGATGTTGATGGATTGAAAATAAGTGTTCAGTTCGGACTGCCGGAATCCACCGCCAAGTTCGAGGATTGCCACGGTTTGACCGGAGCCGTTGAGGGTTGCCGGAAAATCGTATAAGCTCGCGACTTGGGCTGGCGTAAAGCCAGCGGGAAACTGCGCTTGAGCAACCGTGGCGGAGCCCGAGGCCTCAGCCGCACGGTCGGTGTCGCGACGCACGCGAAAATGGGGACGCGCTACCGGGCGGTTATCGAGTCCAGTCACGCTGGTGATAACGCCCTGAAGTTCTTCGGGAATCATGATATCGCCCTCGCGCCCGCGGAAGGTGCGGCCCTTGTAATGGTAGTTCCGCAGTTCGACTTCGAAGGCGCGCCGGTAGGCTTCGGCGGTGCCGGACAGAATCACGTGGCGTTTAGCGGCATCCGCCTCGACGACGCGAAGGCCGTTAGTTTGGGCGAAATCGGTTACCTTGCGCAGATCCTCCGGCGCAGCGCCGTGACGGGCCGCGTGCTCCTCGCGCGAAAGATATTCGCGATCGCGCGGCTTTTGCAAGGATTGAGCCGCGAGCGACGACAGAGGTTCTTTCGGGCGCACCATGACGGTAATCTGGAATTCGCCAGCCGGAGTTTCGCCCGTGGGCTGAGCCGCGGCAAGGCGACGCTTGGTACTTCCCGGCAACCGGACGTTCATAGAATCAAGCCTCCTTGAATCGTGTTTATTCCTCAGCTGCGACAACAGCCACCGCGGCCGCAACGCCGACCACGACCAGCACGATGCCCAGGACGACGCGCCAATCGACACCCAACTGGAGAGTGCGGACGGCGACGTGTTTATCGGCCATCACCAGCGCGTTCGCGTCCGTTTCCGTAGAGGTGAAGGGATCGGTATCGGTGGTAATGAAGGCGGCCGCAGCGACCTTATCGGGCGAAAAACCGATGGAATTGAAATTGACGTTGAACTGCACTACTTGCGGCGTGCGCGAGTCGAGCGCGGCGGGCAGCGTGCGATAGGGATTGGTCGGATCCGCAAAATGCCACCCGGTGCTCAGCCACGTGCTGGTGTCAGCGTTCTGAAGGCGGGTGGCGAAGTCGGCGGCCAGTGCGGGCAGCGGGACCGAACCATCGGCGAGCAGCAGCAGCGCGCGGACTTGAGAGCCGTCGACGCGCGTCTTACCGCGGTTGTGGACTTCCACGAAAATCTGATTGGTGCCGAAGGTGTCGTAAGTGTTGAGATCGGTTTCGAAGTCGTTCAGAGACGCAAAGCCGACGAAGTCTGGAGTTGTATCCAGGGTGCTGTGCGAGCTTCGAAGCACCTTGATATCGGGGCTCGCAAGCTGCGTCAGCGTCGTGCCCTGCGTGGTTGGATCGGCGAGGCCACTGAGCCATGCCGGCCGCGGCACGCGCCCCGAATCGGCGGGATTGGCGCGCAGATACAGATCGGGGTCGGGCACGGAAGCGACGTCCAGTGGAATTTCCCAGACTCCGAGACCGTGCGTGGAAGCGCGCAGAACTCGCGTTCGCGGATGGATGGAAACGTTCGTGACGGCGCATTCCGGCAGGTTGTTGCTGAACACAGTCCACGGGGCCCAGGTGCTGGCGCCGGTCTTTACGGCTTTAAACACGCCGACGTCGGTCGCAAGATAAATCTGTTCGGTGTGTGCCGGATCAACCGCGAGCGAATGGCACGGAACGTCGAGTGTGGCTTGGGCCAGGCCCGCGCTGACCCATGTATTCGGACCGGGATCGAAATACCACACATGATCGACGTTGCCGCCGCCGAGCGTGACGTAGATTGTCCCCGTGGCGGCATTCTCTACTGCAATCGAAGTGATGAAGCAACCAGCGGGGAGACCGGTGACCGGCAAAGCGGTGGGCGGATTCGGTGTCCAGTTACCGCCGCTCTGGTCGAATCGATAAACCGAAGATTGGGTTGCGACGTAGACGCGGGTGGGAGACGCCCAGGCAATCGCGGTCACTGCGCCGCCCAGTGCGTCGACCGTAAGGTTGGCGCCACCCCCGGCGTACGGATTCGTATTGGTCGGGATGGTGACCCAACTGTCGCCCCAATCCGGCGTAGTCCATAGACGGTTGGTTCCGAACGCGGTGAGCGTGTGGGTCGCATCCACGGCGACGGCAGCGATGGGAGCATAGAAGGCGGTAGAGCCCGATTCAGTCTGCGCCGCCGTCGTCTGTGCGGTGGTTGCGCCTGAGCCGATGGGCGGGAACTTCTTCGCGTCCTGAAGATCGGTCCAGTTACCGCTATTGCCGCCGTCGGTGGCTGTGAACAAATCCGCCTGGTTGTATTGGCGCATGAGACGATACCCATTGGTGGGATCGTAGGCGCATCCGCCGCCATCGCCTTCGGGGTCTTCAAAGCAAACCTCATCGCCGCGGAAGCGAACCGAGCCCTGGTCTTGCGCGCCAGCGAACAGAACGGAATCGGTGTCGGGATGCAGCGCCATATAGGTGATCTGCGTCACGGCCAGCCCGCGATTCCGGGGCTGGAAGCTGCCGCGCGTACCGCTCTGGGTGGATTGAAAAACGCCTCCATCGCATCCGACCCAAACGTTGGTGGCTTCGTGGGTGCCGTCGGCATTGGTTGCGAAAGCGATCGCATGGCCGTCGGCGTGAACACCCTGCCCGATCCAAGTCGGATCGCTCGCGACGTGGCTGGAATCCTTGGTCGCGCCGGTGCCGGTCATGTCGTTTGCCGAGTTGAAGGGAAACACGTAGTTGGGCGCCGATCCGGTGATGGTTCCTTTGAAGAAGGAGAGATTCCAATCGTCGGAGACCACCGTATCGCCGGCCATATAGACAGTATTCGGATTGGAGGGATCCACGGCGAGGGCAATATCGTAATAGCCTTGGCCGCCGAAGAAAAGGGCCCGCGGGACTCCGGTGACCGGCTGAAAATTCCCGCTAGGCGCGGCGTCGAGGCGGAACAAAGTGGCCCCCTGATCCAGGGCGTAGACGATAGGCGGCGTGGCGCCGGAAGCTGGAACATCGCTCGCCGCCAGCACCACGCGCCCGGTTGCGGCGAACCCGCCCACCGCCGTCCAGGGGGTGCTTAAATTCTGAGTGCGAAAGACGCTTCCTCCCCACACGACCGCAAAATAAACCTTGTTTGCGGCGCGGCCCGCGATCACGATGTCGCATACGCTGGAGGCGGCGGGAATTCCCGACGTGATCGCAGTCCAGGTGTCGAAGGGAGCGGAGGTCGGACGTTGGAATAACCCGGCGCTGGTGGCGGCCAGAACGATTTCGGGATGGTCGGGATCGATGGCGATACGGAAAATGCCGTGGCCCGCGAGATTCGTCGCTTCAAGGGTCCACACCGGGGCTGTTCCTCCGCTGGGCGAGGATTTGATTCCAACCCCAAAGTAGCTATCGCCTTTATTGGGAGCCGAGACGGTAGGTTGATCGGCGGATTGTTGCGGCTCGCCGGTTCCGACGAAGATCTGGTCCGCCGCCGCGGTCGCGCCAAACTGCACTGCAATCGCGCCGGTGGCGAGCGAGTCGGCTTCCATGTGCGCGAGCTTTGCGGGCTGGCCTGTCAATGCGTAAAGGTCGATAGGAGTCCACGATGCGCCAGAGTCCTCCGAATACCAGATGCCTCCGTTGGCCGCGCCGGCGTAAACTCGGTTTCCGCCGGGGCCGGCGGCGATGGAAGTAATACGTCCGCTGACGATGGGGTGTCCGGCGGCCTGGCCGTGCGCGACGACCGAGGGACCGAGCGGCGTCCAATATGGATCGACAGCGGGTCCGGCAACGCGCGGGCGAATTTCGCGGACGCGGGCTGTAGCGGCCTCGAGGGCTCGCTTCTGACGCGAGCCGCGCGCGATCGCGTCCAGAGGGAGCGTCCCATCCGGGAGCCGGCGCCGGTCATAAAACCAGTCGTGCCGATTGGTATGGCGGTCGCCGGTATCTCCGCTTTCGCGTTTATTTCTGCGGGTAGAGTCGTCTGGCATAGGTCACTCTATGAACTCGAGCTGGCCGGAGGCGGGCCGAGTTTCAGCCAGCCTTCGGTTCCCTCCGCCGGATCCGGCGGGATGATCGCGTCACCGGTGGAGTTGATCACTGGATCTTCGGCCCAGGTGGAGACGTCGGCGCGATGGTCCCAACTCCAGGTGCCTTTGATTTCGTTGGCGACCGGCATCCGGACGCGTTTGGGGTCCACCAGCAACGGGCCGAATCGAAAGGTCGGCGAAATCTGCGCCAGGGCCGCGGCCACCCATTCGCGCCGCATGCCGATTTCTTTTCGAGGAAGCAATCCGGTCGTGGCGTGCACCACGCACTGAGGCTCCACCAGCAGGGTCAGCAGATAGTCCTGATTGGGAGCGATCCACACGACGCCGGATGTGTCTACATACGGGTGATTCACGGGAGAGTTTCCCTGGGTGACATTCGCCCCGAGGTCGTCCGAGAACTGCTGATAGAAATCGGGCACCAGATTGATCTGCTGCAGGAAGCCGCGATTGGGACCGACTTCGCGCGCGAAGCCGGCAGCCGCGCCGTCGGAGCAATATAGCGTCGTGTAATCGTCATTGACGAAGTAGCCGAGCAAGCCATCCTGCCAATGCGTCAGCGCACCGAGGCGCAGTGGGAAGCGGGCGGTGTTGATCTGATCGGGCGTGACCGGTTCTTCGACTTCCAGATGCACCCGCGCGCGCATCACCGCGACTGGATGGCCGACCAGCAATGACAGATGCTCGTCGCCGGTGTGACCAAAGGGATCGACCGACCAAAGCGTCGAGTCGACGATACGCAGGAAGGCGCTCAAAGCGTCTTCTCGCGCGCCCGGGACCATCGCGTCGGAGAGCCCCCACTGGATGAGCGCCTGGGCGATGCCGGCGAGCTTGGGATTGGGAATCGCCCGTTGCGGATCCGTGCCTACGGTGGCGGGAGTTCCCGGCGCCTCGTCCCACACGATGCCGGCCTGCGGGTCGGGGCGAACCTCGCCCAGATTGGATCCTTGATCGTCGAAAAACTCGACCGCGCCGTCGAGGTGATTCGGTAGCACATAACCGCAAACCGGACTGGTGCTCGCGGTGGCATCCTGCGTGTCGTCCGTGGATTCGAGATAGCGGAACCACAGACGCGCGGGCGAAGTGAATCGCGGTGGAAGAGCGGCGATGCCGGGCGCCTCAGGGACCGCGGCCGGACCTGTGGTGATGATCTGGCTCGGGTCGACGTCCTGCTGATCGCTCGATCCGGCAAGATCGACGAACTGGCCAAAGCCGTCGACAAGTCGCAGCCGGTGAATTTTTAGAAATCCGGCGCGCACGGGAATGAATGGCGACGGAATGGGGGATCCGGGCGGTTGCGGAACGGTGAGGCCATCGCCGGTGAGGCCTCCCCGGAGGCGCGTATGAAAATTGTCCATCGCGCCGGTGAGCACGTCCATATCGTCGAGCGCGGAGATGATATCGTCCAGCGGCGAGCGATTGATCGCGCCCGTGGTGGGATTTGCCTCCAGCACTGCGGTCAGCCCATCCAGATGATTGAGCATCGTGAAGGCCAGATTAGAGTAGGCACGTTCCGGTCCGCGGACGGCGAGAGGTCCGGTGCCGGCTGTGCTCGCGGCTTGCTGCAACGCTGTGCGGACTGCCTGCGCGGCTGTGCTCGCCGCACCGGCGGTCAAATGGACGCGTCCGCAAAGAACGATTCCGCTCGCGCCGGGGGTGGTTTGGGTGACGTAGTCGATCTCGTCGAGCGACCAATCGGCTGGGCCTCCCGCGGACGGCAGATATTCGATTTTCCAGTCGAGATGAATCGGATTCCAGGGCCGCACCGGGAGATTGACGGCGATCGGAGAGGGGAGCGTGCCGCTAAAACCGCTGCGGGCGATCAGGGGACCTGGATCGAAACGCGGATCGCGTGTCGCCCACCACGCCGTCTGCTCCACCATAAATCGATTGGCGACGGTGGCGACCATCGCTCCGGTGGCGCCGATGGCTTGCGCGGCATGCAGCGCGGTTCCGGGATCGGCCAGCACCACCTCCCGCAGGATGTCTTCGCATTCATACGGGACACTGCCGTTCTCGACGCCGCGTTCCAACACGTCATCACCGGTGATGGAAGGACGAATCGGCTGGCCCGAAAACGCCATGCACGCAAGTTCCGTCAGGCAGAATCCGGTAAGGCGGCAGATGAGCTTTCCATCGGATGAATAGCGGCCATCCTCGCCATGCTTGAACGACCGCGCGCCGCCCTGCACCAGGATTACCGGATCGGCGGGCTGAAAATAGCGGGGAAGCGTACGCTGTACCTGAATCGTCTTCGCCGGTTGAACCACGGGCGGTTGGGGCTCCGGGAATACCAGGCCGATGACGTCGCTAATGCGGCCCTTGACGATGGTCGCTTCGCGGACGCGGTCCGGCGCGGAGTTGTGAATCGGCTGCGCGAGGCCGATGGCGCTCGAGAGCACGGCATTGCCGGTAAATCCAGCGAGTGGCGTGACAGAATGCTGCTGGTTCGCGAACACGCCGGGATCAGGAGTGACCGGCGTGGGTTTGGCGGGCGGCAGATCCGGCATGGGCGGCTGCTGGATCTGGTCGGGTGTGGATCCGCCGTCGCGCGTCGCAAACGACGATGAGTGCAGCAATGCGTCGACTTGGGCCTGTCCATCGGCCTTATCCACTTCACTCAGAGCACCCAGAAGGTAGGCCTCGAGCATCTCCGCTTCCTGCGGCGAATTATTGACTCGAGCTACCAGCGCGCTCAGAGCCTCGGTAATCGTGTTGCCGACCGCGACATTCATGGAGGAAGCCAGCGGAGGTCCGCCGAATTCGCCGGCCGCGGTGCCCAGCGGTTCGGACGGCTGGCCGAGAATCCCATTAGGAACGCCGGACCATCCGACTCCGGGCCAACCGATGCCGACCACGGATCCGTGATAGAAACTGCCCTGCGGCCACCACGCCCCGTTGGTCGTATACGAACCGCCCACCGGATGACCGGAAGCATCGAGCGGCGCGGGGGTCGAGCCGACCATGGTTTGGGTCAGCCCGGGATTGAAGGCAGTCTTCACCGGCACGGCAGAGGCGCGAGCCGCGGGTTGCGGATTCACCGCCACGCCTGAATACTCCAGCGTCGCGAGGCCGACTAGGTTGGCGGCTTTGACGCGCTCCGCCATCTGCGAAACCGCCTCGTTGAATTCGCCGTCGTCGATGTGCCACAACAGCTGGTTCATCTCGGCGTCGAAGTCGGAAAGTGAGTGGATGTTCGGGTTGCCCAGCGGATCGTCTGAAGGATTCGAATACCAGCCGCACACGATGTAGGCAAGCGGTCCGCTCTCGATTCCAGACAGGTCGTCGTAAAACGCGAGCCGATTGACGACGTTATCGTAATACGCCGCCCACGCCGGATCGCCGTGGCCCAGAGCGGTCAGGGAATTCTTCACCGGATCGGGTGAAGGACCCGTTTCCAGCCATTGATCGAGCGGCGTTATGGCTGGCGTCTTGTCGCCGGAGCGAAGCACCCAGCCGGTAACGGCCCGTCGCGACGCGATCTTAAGGGAGGGCGAGAGGCGGAGCACCAGCCAGCGGTCCGGAATCATGGGGAAATTGCCGGTCGATCCGTCGCTGGTGCCGCTGGTGAGGGCGTCGGGAAGCGCCCAGTGTAAGTACGCTCCGCGGGGCCGGGCCGTAGTCGCGAGCTCGGTGAAGGGAGCGGGCAGCAAATCGCGGCGTTGCTGGACGCCGGCATTGGGATCCGGTGTCGACATCAGGCAGTTCGCGAAGGTCTCGCCTTCCTGGCGAACCATCATCACGTCGAGCTGGATCGGAACCAGAACGCGCGGCGTGCGCGAAAGAAATGGATTCCATGTCGCGATGGTGCGCGGAGTGATGTTGTGCGCAGCGGCGAGCGCGAAGGCGGCGGGGGTCACTGCTGGACTGGTCACTGCTGGACTACTCATGGCTTGACCTCCGATTGGATCGCGGTTTGAAGGGCGGCTTTGGTGGCAGGCTGCGCGACGCGGACCGCGACCGAAAGCGACGAGAGGAATCCCGACGATTGCTGCCCGCCACCGCCGCGGTTGTCCTTGGTTCCTTCGAAGCGCTGGCGCCACGGCGGATTCAGCACCTCGACCGCAAGCGATGCTCCACCCGTCTGCTTGGGCATGGTCGCGTCGCTGTTTTGGGCGGTGAAAAGGGCGCGGCGGAGAGACGTGATGGAAAGAACGCGGGTGTTGGCGGCGCGTACGGGCGCGAATACAGTCTTGCTGACCTGATTGGGCGCGACGCCGACCAGGATCTGGGTTCCATTGGCGTGGCGCTCATCGATCTGGAAGCCCCCGAATACCGGCTCGACACCGAACTGGACACCATGATGCGGCTCCTCCAGCGTCACCAGGGCAGGAATGCCTTGAAACAGAGCGATCATCACCGAGGGTGAAAGAAGCTCCAGCCGGAGCGTCCGGAGTTGGGCATTCTGTGCGTCCGCGCTCGACGGATCGAGCGGCTCCGGGATGTCGGTGCTATAGGCGCGCACATCCATCTGGGGCCATCCGCTGACTGCGGCGGATCGCAGAATGAATCCCGTGATCACATCCGCTGGACCGTTGGTGGCGGGATTGGAATCGTTGACGGCCTTCAGGTTCGCGAACGATCCGAGTTGCATCTGGATGGAGCGCACGATGCGCTCGGTGATGTCGAGCTGCTGGCGTATGGCCGGCTCGTGGGCCTGGTGATGCGCCTGCTCGCGCGTGCCGATTTTGCCTACGGCAATCGCCCCGTCGACCACGCGGTCCGCCCACGAACGATCCAGAAAGAAGAAGCGGATGGATTCATCCGGCAACAGCCTCGAATCGGGCACCAGGTATTCGAAGGGAACGCCGACCAGCACGCGCAGATGGGCGAGAAACGACTCCATGTAGGGCGGCATCTCCGCTTCGGGCTCGCCCGGAGCCACCTGCTGCGGCTGGATCATACGCAGGCGGAGCGCCTCCTTAGACTGAATCCAGGCCTGCCTCATGGCGTTCCTCCCACTTTCTGCGCGGCATTGGCGATCAGCCGATCGCGCGCGGAGCTCAGGTTGTTGAGCGAAGCTGCATCGGCCGCGACGGCATCGATGGTGGTCGCCGGACGCGGGGTGGCTGCCGGAGCCACGACGCTGGCGCCAAGCGTGCCCGCGTCGCCGCCGAGGATGTTCTCGGCTTCTTGTGGCGTGCTCAACTGCCAGGCATCCTGAACCGCGGCCGGCTGCAATCCAATCACGTTGCCGATGAAGTTCACGCCGAATCGATCGGCGGCCGGACCGCGCCCGTTCAGCATGCTCGAAGTGGCGCTGGTGGCGACGACGGGAATCGCCGGGGTATGCACGTCGAGCGGTTGAACCAGCGGCAGCGTCGCGGAGACGGCGCTGAAAGTATCGGCGCGGGCGGATTGACGGTAGCCCTCGCGACGCCAGCGCATCAATTCCTGAGCGAGCCGCGCATCGGCGGCCGCGAGCAGCCGTCCGACTTCGAAGGCGCAGGCATAGCTTACGTCTTCGGCTCCGGTTTCCGGAGTGACGCGACGGCATTGATCCGCGCTGTGATACGGACCAAGCGGATCGCGCGTGAGCTGAAACGGAACCAGTGGGCTTCGATACATCACGGTTTCCTCGACACCCGCCCGGTCGCCCAGTGAAATCTTGATGTGCCCGGTATCGGCTACCGGCGGATGGCCGGGATTCGCGACCGTGCCGAAGAACGCGACATCCAGCCCCTGCATCAGATCGCGAAACGACCCGGGTCCGATGCATTCGAATTTCCAGCTATACAGCAAGACCAGCGACACGTTGATCTGAAATGGAAACGGGTTTACCTGAAGGATATTCTGGCCGCGGGAAATGCCGCCCACCGCCAGTCTTGAAACGGCCGCAGGCGCGGCTGCGACCGGCGCCTCGGCGACCACGCGGATCGGCGCGAAATCCGGCGGCGGATCTTTGGCAATCACGTCCGACCGTTCTTCCAGCGACACCAGACAGGCGCAGCACTTCGAGTTCGGCTCCGGAACGCGGTTGGACATGACCACCGAAAACCATCCGTCCGCCGATCCGGCGCTCAATTCGCGATCGTCCTTGTTCACCTGGCGCACGTGCGCGAGAACAGTCAACTCATCGAGCGACGGCATGATGGCGTTGAGGATCGGGAGCGTGGTCTGGACCGCGTCGCAGTTGATATTGGCTGGGCTGCCGAGACGCTTATAGACGTCCGAGGGGACGACATCCTCGAGTTTCTGATTTTGAAGGATGGTGTACTCGCCTTCTTCGAACAGCAGCAGCCCGACCCATGGCGCGGGCCCGACGGGACGCGGCGGATCGCCTTGCTTCGCAGTCGGGATTCCAATCAGGCCGCTTGGATCGAGAGCGCGCTCCCAGGGCAGAGTGCGCCGCGAAAGAGCAATGTGCGGAATGTTGTCCTGAAAGCTGCCGTGGCCATTCCGAGGCGGAAAAACTCCGGCGACCAGCGATGGCGTCAGCGTGAAGCGCGGACCCTCAACATTGAAGTAATTGGTGGCGCCGGGAAGATTCTGGTCGGCGCCGTCGATGGTCGTGTCCGTGGACACGTTGAACCGATAGGAACCATCGAGCAGCGGCGGAGTGATGTTGTCGTAAAGATACATCTGCCCTTGGGGCGGTTCGTCGCTCAAGCGGGACCTCCTGTAGTCGAAACCAATCGAATGGTGACCTGGCCATCGGGCGTCAGCGGACCTTCGGGGACCAGGTGTTCGGGAACGCCGCCGTTCATGCGGACAGCCCAGTCCTGCGCCTGGCCGGGAAGCCCGACCACGCCGGATACACGCCATCCCGTGATGCTGGCGGCGGAAATGGTAATGCTGGCGGCTCCCGGATTCACCTGTGCGACCGGATACAGGAGCGCGAGCCGGGTGCCTCCTTCCACCCGCAGCGGTGGCGTGGAAAGAGTCGCGCCATCGGCTGCGACACCGAAATCGCCGGCTGCGGCGGCGGTGGCGTCCTGCTGGTCGAGCAGAATCATCACCACGCCCGTCTCGACGGGAAGGGAAGTTTCGACCGCCGTTTCGTTCCGCATGATTTCAGAAGCGCGGATCGCGGTTTGATTGGTTTTGAGTCCGGCTCGAACCGCGGTGAAGGGACGCGGCAGGCGAACAGTGGCGCCTCGCGCCAGGAAAATGGAGCCGCCGGCCTGCATAAGCATACTGGCGCTCTGCCAGCCGGTGACCGCGAAATCGCTACGCGGGGCAGCGGTCGCGCTGATCGCTCCGAAGCCTTGAGGAAAAACCGTGGCGGCGGGAGGATTCCCCAGGCACTGCCCGACCAATCGTTCCGTATTCTGAGGAATCTGGATATTCGTGCCCTTCGCTCCCGGGACCAATTCACGATCGTCGAGCACGCCGCCGCTTCGCGACAGGAAAGTGAGGCGAACCGCAGCCGAGCCGGTTACGGCAAGCGCTGCCGTTCCCGGAGGAAGGTCCCAAACGTGGTTGGCTCCGGCGGCGAGTGTCACGCCAGCGGCGGAAAAATCCGTCGCGGCCTGCTTCATTGCCGCGGAATGAACCGCGCCGGCGGCCCAACCGACTTCCGCATTGCGCAGGGTCTTCGCCGCACGTGCGATCGCAGTGGGGCGCACTCCGTTCGGCGCCGTGGCGCGTTGCAAACTGGCGCCGGCGACTACGTCGAGACGCGGGGGCGCCATCCGCGGAACGCCTGCCGCCGCAGCGACTTTCGAAACCGTGGTTCGATATGCCGTGGGCGCGTCGGCGATGGGTTGCGGGCGAGCCTGCAATACGGCGCGCAATCGCGGCTGCGCCAGGGGAATCGATGCGGCCGGCGCGATCACGCGAATCGCCGGCGGGGGCGCGAGACCGACGGCTCGCATAGTGAGCCCGGTGGTGATGGGCGTGATGAGAGGCGGCGCCGATCGCGCCTGGAGCGCGCCGAGTTGCACTGGCGTAAGGCCCTGTGCCGGAATTCCAGCGGCAGTGCGAGCGTCGCCGAAGAATCCACTGCCCGAGAGAAGCTGCGCGGCCACAGAGGTGGTCTTACCGCTCGCCACCGCAGCCGAAAGCGAGCTGAGCTGGTCCGCCACGACACCGTAGCCCAACAGTACATCGATGTAAGTTGTCGTTAATGTCGCGAACGGTAGCGGACGGCTGTTGGTTGCGTCGACCAGCGTGGAGATCGGGATCAGTGCGCTCTGATTGACTGTCACCGCGAAGCCCGTGATCTGCAAGCCCCCCAGCGCAGGCACCGTTCGCGCGGCCGCAGGAATGTTGTCGTGATCGATGTAGTGCCAGGTCGCTTCGGAGAACTGGTTGATCACATCGGTCACGGTGAAGTGATCCGCCTGCACCACCGCCGGAACCCAGCTTCCGTCGTTCTGCTGTTTGTCGAGGCTGACCTGGTGCACGGTCGAGACGTGTGGATGCGATAGGCCCATCGGTGCGAAGTCGACGTCGGAAACGGTGGCCAGCGCTCCGGACGCGCCGAGCACAAAATCCACCGAAGAGGTTGCGGGCATGCGTGTTTCCGTCTGGAATGAGAATTCGGCTCCCATCCGCCACGGCTGATCGGAAGTGCCGGGCGCGGGCTGTCCACCGGCCGGCTCGGGCGGCAGCAACCCCGTGAGGACGTGCGTCGCGACCGCGTACCCGTTAGGATCGTTGCCGTACAAATACTTCAGCGTGAACGCGCCAAAATCGGTGATGAACTGGCTGTTGGGATTGGGGCTTGGGCCGAAGGCGACGGTTACGGAGGCGATGGCCAAGTCCACGGTGACTTCGCCATGCAGCGGCGGTCCGGATACGTGCAGCGACGCGCCGAGCGACACGCTGATATCGATGTCCACGCATCCGATGAAGCAGATTTCCATGTGAAACGCGGCGCCCACCGAGATGCCAATCTGGATGTCGTAGTAGAACGGGTCCCAGGAGAGCAGAAAATCGGTATACGCCGTGAACCAGATGTGGATGCAATCCGGACCGTAAGTCGCTTCCATGCGCGCGCCAGCCATGACGCACGTGTTGGTCAGCGCGAAATACGATTCGCCCTTGATATTGATCGCGCCCAACAGCGACCAGTGATAGCCCAGGCGCGGCACGTCTGGAAATTGCGTGGGTTTCTGGAAGTTCGGATTGTAGCCGCCGATGGTCAGCACGAACTGCGACTGCGGAAACCACATGAAATACGCGAAGCCGCCCGTAAGCTGGCAGTCCTTGCTCAACAGCCACGAATTGTCGGTCAACTGCGCCTGGATCGACAAAATCCCTTCGGAGGTGGAAAATCTCGCCTTGAGTGCCAGCTCGATGCTGACCAGCGCCGTATCGTCGGAAGGCAGCGCCATGCGGGCGACGCCCAGCACTCCTACTTCGACTCCGCGATCGAGCGCGACGTAGACCACGGCCGTCACGTGCACGATCACAAACGACGTCCCGTGCAAACCGACGGCGAGCCAGAAGCTGCCGCGCTTGGCCGGGATCGAATCGCGGATCGACATCAACTCGCCCATCGGGTCGTTGGCCAACTTACCCGCATCGTCGAGCGCGGCCACCAGAATGAAATTCGGAATCTGGTTTATATCGTCGGGCACGATCAACTCGCGGTTGTATCCGACGCCGAGACCAAAGCCGTCGATCTCGATAATCGGCGGCAGCCCGACCACGATGAAAATTCCCGCGAACACGAACAGCGACGTATACTTGCCCTGCGCATCGCTCGGCTGGGAGTACGCGCCCACGGCGACAAACCCGAACTGCGTGATCTGGACCAGCAGCATGCCGTCGTATTCGATGGGCGGTCCCGGATTCTTCAGCAGTCCGCCGGCAATGGTCACGCCGGGCGACGAAAATCCGATGGCGAGGCCACCCAAGTCGAGACTCCAGCCCGCCGGATTCGCGATCGATTTGAACGGAATGGTCACGCCCAACTCGTTTGCCTGCGCGGTCAACCCGTCGACCTGGACGCTGCCGTCGATCAGCAGGTCGACGCCGGGGTCCGAAGTGACACCGACGCCGAGCTGATCGATATAGATCGGCCCGAATCCGGCGTGCACCGGAATCCACAGCGTCTGGTTCTGGTTATCGCCGAAGCGAATATGGAAATTTCCGTCGTTGGCGGGACCGGGAACGATGGCCGTAGGCACGGCCCACACGGCGATATCGACGGCCGGATTGACCGGATGATTATCCCCCGGCGCTCCGCTCGATTGGAGGAGCCCCGCGGCCACCGGATTGCCGCCGACATCCCCGCCGGTCGCCTGGCCGAGAGGAATTCCAAAGGCGTCGAGCTGCAGGCCGGCGCCGAAATTGGAAAAGCTGACGCCGCTTTGAAACTCAACGTCGAAGAAAACGTAACCGTCCAGACCGCCCAGCCGGAACTGGTCTGTGTTGATCAACGGCGCATCGTCCTGACCGGTGATGCCGAGCCCGATGCCGACGCAATGCAGGCCGGGATTGAATTGAAGGCTCGCGCCGCCACTCTGGAACAGGTACAGGCCGAGTCCTTCATCCATCCCAGCGGCCCAATCGGCGGGGGCGCCGAAATGGACGTTGAGACTGAAGGAGCCGGCGGAGAATTCCTGCACGCCGCTCAGCGCGATCCCGAATCGATTTCCACCCGAGCCGCCGTCGCCGATCAGAGAAAGGTTAAGTGTCGAAGAAACGGGAATGTGGACGCTGCCGGCGAGCGCCTGCAATAGCCCGCTGACGATGGTGGCGAGATCCGGCAGAGCCGCAAGCGTGTCTTTGTCGGGCGTCGCACCCTTGGTAATCAGATGCGCATCCACAAGCACGATCTCGATGGTTGGGCCGCCGGTCCACAGGTTGTGCGTCAAGTTCGGCTTGACTGCGTCGAGCGCAAGGCTGCCTGCGAGCGGAAGCAAAACATGTGTGACGAGCTGTTCGGCGCCGCCCGTATCGAGGGTGACGCCGGGCGTCGGAGCGATGTTTACGGCCAACGGTCCATCGCCTGCGCCGCTCGAAAGTGGAAGCAGCGCGACCGCGAATTTCCCCGCGTTCACGGCCGCATGAAGTTTTGGCGTGACGTCCAGACCAAGTGTCGACTGGAGCGACAGGCCCAAGTCGGCCGAGCATTGCAGGTTGCCCGAGGAGTAGCCCGCGCTGACCGAGGCGGTCAGCCCTCCCGAGGTGAGCTTGACGTTGCCGAGGCTCAGCGCAGCCGTCGGGCCCGAGCCATCCCAGCCCAGCGAGATGGCTGCGGTTCCGCTGATCGCTCCACTGAAAGTTTCGCTCCAGGTGACCGTTCCCGCGCTCGCGGTGACGGCGCCCGGCAGGCTGCCGCCGAGGGCGGGAATCGCGAATAAATTCGAGATCGCCGTAGCGACGCCGCCACGCGATGGTCCGGCAAAGGCGGCGAGAAAGTTCCCTTGCGTCAAATCTCGAAGGGCTTGCGCGTTGGCAGCGAATCCGCCTGCGCCATAAATGCCGAGAGCGGTCGCGATGTCCAGCGCGCCCTGAAGCACGCTTCCCGGAGTGGGCGGCCCGAGATCGGAAACGACTTCATCCAGCACTTGGGGCAAAAGCGCTTCGAGCGCCCCACGCAAGGAATCGCCGAGGCCGCTGAACGTCGGCAGGATCTGAATCGGCGCAACGCCCGCCAGTTGCGGAGCAATCGTCAGCGAAACGGCCGACGGGCTCGCGCCGAACGTGATTCCGATTCCGCCCCAGCTTCCGGGCAGCGGCACATTGATCGTGACCTTGCCGGAAGGCGTGACGTGGAACGTCGCGTCGATGGCAGCGGAAAGATCGATGCCCAGGACACCCGCGATGGGAGCCGTGGTGAGCAGGTGCAGCGCGGTTGGATCCGCCGTGGTGCCGGTTCCTTCCGCGATCAATTGCAGATTGCCCGGGAGATTCAATCCCGATCCCGACGGCGCGTGCAGCAGGTTCGAAATGAGCTGCAAAAGCTGATTGATCTTGGGCGCCGACAGACCGGATCCGGTTCCCATTGCCTGGGAGCCTTGCATGGTTTGACCCGGCGAAGAGAAGAAGGAATCGATCGGCGGGACCTGATAACCGGCGCCGAGGATGCCTTCGAGTACCGCGGTGAACGCGCCGGAAAGCAACAGCCGCGGCAGAGCGTTGTTGAGCGCGGCTTCGAGCGCCGCGGCGCTCGGGGCCGGAATCAGCCCGATGGAATTGAGCCACGGCGAGGCGCTCGCCGTCAGCGTTCCATTACTCCAGACGAGCTGAAAGGCGCCGATTGGAAACGTGGCGCCGATCGACGTGGTGCTGAGATCGAAGGCAAGCGATACATTCGACGCCAAAGCAAGCGCCGACGTTCGGAGCCCAGCCTGCGCGGGCGCCGCGGAAACATACAGCTCGACCGGTAATCCCGAGGTTTCGAAAACCCATGGCCCGGCCCCCGTGAACCCCGCGATTCCCGTATTCAAGGCTGTGCCGAGACGTGGCGTCAAATATCCGGCGGGATCTAAGGCAATCGCAGACCATGCGTCGGCGGAGAGGCCGAACGCGCCGGTAGTGTGCGAATCCGGCACCACGATTCCAAGCGCCTCCAAAGCCGCGATCAATCCCGCGAGGGAAGATCCGGCCACGAGTGCGGTGGAAGTGATGCCTTCAAATACAGCTCCAACTAACGATTGCGCGGCGGCGTCCGCGAAGGCAACTACGCCCGTGTTCATCGGCCCGTGAAACGACGTCTGGTGCAGCGCGGCATATGGCGTTACGGTCGAGCCGATATCCAGGCCAAGTTCAGCCCAGCGCACGCGCACGTCGACAAAACCGGCCACAGGATCGTACGACGATGGTCCGCCGACCAGCCAGTCGCCCGGCCGGCTCAAGCGGATGCGGACCGAAGCTGCGCGCTCCGGACGCGTGATCGGGGCCTCCGGTTTGGCCAGCGCCACGCGGAACGCATCGACGCGCACGGTCGCCGACGCCTCAACGGCGTTGGCGGGCGTGTTTCCCAGGCTCAGGGCGGCACGAAGCCCGAAGCTGATGTGAGTGGGCGCGGGCGTAGCGGCACCCGCGGCGGCGGTCGCCATTGCGGCGATCGCCTGCTTGACCGGATCGAGCAGATTGCCCGCGAGGCTTCCTCCCAGGGCAAGCGCGCTCACTCCGCCGGTATCGGTGGTCCCGGTGCCCGTGAAATTGAAGGCCGCAACCGGGTATGGCGAAGCTGCCGCGACGGCGTTCGCGGTGGCTGGAGTGGTGTACCCGTCGAGCGCCCGCACGATGTGCGCCAACGCGGATGCCAGAGGTCCGGCCGGCATCGATGGGAGGGTCTGCTGAAGAAATCGCACGCTGCTCGCCATGTTCTTGTCGGCGAAAAAGGGAAGGGGCGCGCCTGCGTGCGGCGTGCCGAGCGTGATCAATCCGCGAATCAGAGCCGGATTCGCAGCCGTAAACACGCGCGCCGGCACGCCCATGGTCGAATGCGCGACCAAGGTTACCGGAACACCCGGCCGGAGCTGCCCGATCCGCGCCACCACGCGTCCGATCTGGCCGACCAGCGACGCTGGATTGCTGGTCCCGTCTTCGAGAAGATCGGCCGTGTAGTAATCGACCGCATCGGTAACGGTGTTCAGGTTCACCGAAGAAGGATCGGGATTACCCGTGCGGAAGTCGAAATTCGCGTTCGCGCTGACTGTGCCGTGCAGTTGAGGACTGGCAAGCAGCGTCGCCCACTCCGCGTGCGTGCTAAATGCAGGACCCAGGAGCAGCACCGCGCGCGATCCGGCTCCGGCCCAGGCGTCGATCTGCGCCAGAATCTGGGTGATGGCCGACGCGTCGGCCGCCTGCTGATCGTGCGACGCGGTGATCGGTGTCCCCGCCTGCCAGGTGCCGCCGGTGGGGATCTGCGATGTTTGCGGCACCACGCCGTCGCTGGTCGAAAAATGATTCGCCAGCGCGTTCAACGAAACGGCCAACTGCGCGACATCCGATTCGGAGAGCCCGGAGCGAAGCGCTGGAACGAATGCGGCGAGTTGGCTGGCCACGCCCACCGGCACGCTGAAATCTCCCGTCGCGGTTGCCGCTGCAATCAGCGGCTGCGCCCACGAGGCGGGAGGTCCGGACGGCTCCAGCCAGACCAAGGCTTGCGCCGAGTCGGAATCGGAGGCGGAAAGCGGCAACGCCCAGGGATCGTCGTAAGTACCTGAACCGTTCACCGATACGTCGAATGACGGCGCGGCGCCCTGCGGCGTCGCCGGCAGAGTATTGCTCAGCAGCGCCTGAAGCCAATCGAGCCCTGAAAGCAGCGCGGGCGATGCACCCGTTGCAAGCTGGGCCAGCCAGTTTCGCAATGCCGTGAACGGATCGCCCAGCAGAGTACCCGGTGCTCCCGGATCGGCGAGAGTCGGCCAGTTCGCGGGAAGCCCTGGAAGATCTGAATGAATTCCGAGCAGCGCCGCGGCCACATAAGCGGGCATGCCTCCCCAGGAAAGCACCGCGCGCGCGAGCACAATCCGCAGCACCAACTCGACTTGCGCGAGCGGGATTCCCAGCGCCGCAGCCACGCCGGCCGGATTCGTGACGTCGATCGCCGGAACCGGGAAATTGATCGCGGCGATTGCGATGGGCGTCGCGGCATCCACCGTGATCTGGACATTCTGAACCCCGGCGGTCCAGATCATGCTGCCGCCGGGAGTCCAATCCATGCGCGCCTGGATACTGGCCGCGGCGATCGTGAAATTCGGGTTCGGTGGAAGCGCGGGCAGCGGCTGAATGGTGAATTGCGCGTGCTGCGCGGCCATCACCGAAATCGATCCCTCGGCATTCAACGGCAGATCGACGGCGAGCAACTCCGCCAGCCACCAGAATTGGAATGGCGCCGACGTCGCGGAAGCCCGCAACCCGATTCGTAGCAATTGCACGTCGCCGGCGCCGTGCGAAGTCGCAGCGTTCCAGGCGGCGAATTCAAGGTTCAACGGTCCTGCCGACCCTAGCGTGACGCGCCACGGATCCGCTTCGGTCCCCGTTCCTGAAACCGGTCCGGCCAATTGCAGCAGCCCCGTCAGGTCGCCGAACAGGTACGACCAGTTGTCGGCGGGATCCACCAGCACCGCGCGATGCACCGCGCCGATCGCGCGCGCCGGATTGGTCACCAGCGCGCTCGGGTCGATCAGATGTGGAGCGCCCACCGGATCGCCGGTCGGCTTGACGATTCCGGCAAGCGCCGCAATGTGCTGTCCTACGCCGCCGCCCAGCGCAGCAGTAATATTGGCGAGCACCGCCGCTTCCGCCGCCTGCACGACGCTATCGGCGTTGGTCAGATCGACGGTCGGATAGCTGACTCCAGCGATGGTAACCGTGTCGAGTTCGAGCAGCGGCGCGAGGCTCGTTCCGTTCCACACGAAGCCCGCGCGCACATGATCCACCGCGATCGCGGGCGCATTGCTGACCAGCGCCGTGCCGTCGGCTCCCGGCGCGCGAACGACCACCGACGCGGACGGCAGCACAGCCGCCGACCCGGTTCCCGCCAACGGCAGCGAGGCCACCACCGCTTGTGCTTCGATGCGCGCCACGGGAGTCGCTCCCGGAGCAACGCGCACCAACACTCCAAATTGGAGCGCGCTGTTTGCGCTCGCCAGTGTGACGTTGAACGTCGATGACGGGTTCAGCGTAAATATGCTCGCCGTCCAGGGATCGGAGGGCGTTCCGGTGCCCGTGATCGCCGAAGTGGATCCGAGCAGCCCGGCGAGATTGGTGAGCCAGGCCTGAATCGGCGGTGTACCGCCTGTGAGCAGCGAGGCGAACCAAGTCTGGATCGCTTGCGGATCGCTGGCGATTTCCAGGAACGGAAATGGCGGAATTCCGCCGCCCAGCCCGAGCAACGGCAGCAGGTGATTTACGATCGACTGCGCCTCAGTCGACAATCCTCCGGAAAGTTGGTTCAGCTCGTATTGAATGAGCCCGAGAATCAGATGCGTGGCCTCGGCGCCGAGCTGATTCGGATCGAGAATCGTATCCTTGGCGCCGCTGCCATCGAGATCGAGTCCCGCAAGCGTGACCACCAGGCTCTCCTGCGGTCCCCCCGAGGCGAGCGGTGCCAGCGTCGCCGACATCACCACCGCGGCGAGTGCGATTGGTTGGGCTGGCTTGGTCCAGCCGAGCGTCAAGCGAAGTTCCACCGATAGCGGTCCGTCCGCCGTGCCCGCGATGGCGTGAATTCCCGAATTCGCGCTGATCAGGGGCAATCGCGCGCGAAGCGAGGCCGACGGAGTGGTGCCCGGCGAAGTCGAGAAATCTCCCGCGACGCCGAACAGAACATTCGATCCATTGTCCTGGACGGTAAGATATACGTTGCCGCGCAGCGAAGGATCGCTGCCGAGCAGCGGGTGCCACTTCTCGCCCTGCGGCAACCCGTCCAGCGTCGCCGGCGGCAGGAGCGCGTCCAGAAAATTCATCAGGCCAGCGCGCTGGATTTCGTCCTGGAACACGCTTTCCAGCTCACCCAGCGGATTCTCGAACCAATGGGTGTTGAGATTGCCGCTTCCATCCACCAGTCCGATCGCCTGGCCCAGGTCATTCAGCTCCGCGCCCAGATCCTGGGTGGAAATCATGCCTGCGCTCCGATCGGATCGCCCGCGTGCAACGTCAGAACGCCTGGGGCCGCGCTGATTCCGGACGGGGCTTTCCCGCGCTCGGCAGCGTGATCCTGTGCGATCCCAAGCAGCGTGGACCAGAGCGCCGCCTGCACCGCCTCGCCCCATCGCGCGGCCATCGACCCGTCTCCGCGAGGATATTGGTCGGTAACCGCGACCAATCCCGCCGGATCCGTCGCATTGCCCAGCGCAAAGCTGACGATCAGTGGCGTCCGTCCGCTTTGGTCGGATTCGAGATCGATCGAGATGACCACCAGCCGATCCAGAATTCTGCTCTGAAGGCTATCGAGGTGGACCAGCACTTCGTCGCCGGAATCAACCCAAATCACCTGATTGCCGACCGGCGTGGTGAGAGCGCTTCCGTTGGCGGGCGTTCCTGCAAGTCGTACGCTGATGGTCGAAGAAAGCGATGACGGGTCGAAATTATCAGGAATTTGGGGCTGCGGACCCGGCGGCGGAGGAGGAGGTGACGAGGGTGGTGGCTGGCGGAGGCGCGCGAGCAGGAGCCCAATCAGGATCCCGATCAGCAGAACGATCACAAGGACGAGCCAGAACACCTGAACCCTCCGCTCAGCCGTAATAGGACTGAATGTCTTAAGAGTGCGGCAGGTGCGGCAAACGTTTCACGATCGTCGCCCGGAATTTGTTCTTACGAAGAATCCGCGAAGACTAATATCCGGTGACGATTTTTTTGATCGAGCCTACTTGATGACTTTGACGTCGTTCGGGCGTGCTTCGTTCATCTCCCAAAAGAATCGTCCGTACGGCTTCTCATGCGGCCACTGTTCGTCGAGCGTATCGGCGAGGTAGAGTCGTCCGCCCTTCATAACGTAGGCGATATTGGCAGTCTGATGAATGTCTTGCAGCGGGTTGCCGTTCAACACCACCAGGTCAGCGATCTTGCCCACTTCCAACGAGCCGATGTCTTTGTCGATGCCGATCATCTTCGCGCCATCCAGGGTCGCGACGCGAAGTGCTGCCAGCGGCGGCATTGCGCTGGCGGCCATCCAAACTTCCCAATGATCTCCGATCCCATGCATCTGGCCATGCGCGCCGATCGCGCCGTACCCACCGGCCGCTATGATGTCGGCCATCCCTTGCGCCAGCATGGGGAATGTATAGTCCGTCGCGGGCCGCTCTTCGGTTCGCCGCACGTGGACTTCGAACTTCTGCCACGGCAGGAAATGCTTCAGCTTGGGCGATTGCCACAGTTCGTTGTCTTGCAGGAAGTAGCCGTCGTTCCATGGCCCGGGTCCAGCAACAACTAATGTCGCTGAATAGTAGCTGCCCGCGCGGCCAAGAAATTCGGAGGCATCGCGATACAGTGGCACGTTGGGGATCGGATGCTCCCAACCGGTCTGGCCATCCATGATCATCGTCAGAATGTAAAAAAGATCGCCGCCCTCCGCGGTTACCATGACGCCGCCCTCCTCGCGTGCGGCTTGGGAGATCCACTGGCGCTGGCGTCGCTCTGGTTGTAGGTATTGCTTGATCGACACGGCACCGTAGGACTTTAGTCGACGGATCTCCTGCCGCGTTTGTGGCAAGCTCCTGAGTTCGTTCTGATGTGGGCCATCCCCCGCGTACAGAGGATCGCCGGTGGTGAACACGCGGGGCCCGACGATCTGGCCCGCTTCCACCATTTCCGCCTGCGGGAAAATGTTCTGCGAAAACGATC
>Ga0209517_10002352_pt1 | contig 26802 bp, 21 predicted proteins | sample PeaSoiMetSII2010_FD_187695 | JGI IMG/M metagenome (GOLD analysis project Ga0209517, IMG submission 187695) | Peat soil microbial communities from Weissenstadt, Germany - SII-2010 (SPAdes) (version 2) | ecosystem: Environmental > Terrestrial > Soil > Wetlands > Peat | place: Germany... | reverse complement strand
TCGAGCGAACGGTTCGCATTCTTGATGAATCGCGCCTCGCGCACCGGGCCGTTCGCGGTGATGAATGGGGGAACCGTGTTGGTCGCGCCGTCGAGGGTCGCGAGTCCAATTTGTGGATTCTGCACGGAATTTTGCGGGCTGGTCAGGCCCGGGCTGCTTCCGCCGATGGTGGGTTGGGCATGGCACAGCGCACAGCTGTTGCCGTTGAACGTTGGACCGAGGCCAGCGCTCTCTTCGCCGGCGATCAGTCCCAGGACGGAGTTCACTTCCTGGAAACGCAGTTGCGCCTGAGTGAAAAAATTTTGCTCGTTGGCGTTCAAGGTTGGGAAGAAACTTCCCGCGGCGGCGGGACCGGGCCGCGGACCTGGGTCATTTTGCGATTGGAGCCGCGTGGCGCCGAGCGACACCAGGGCAACACAGAGCACGACGATTTTGAGATTTGAGCGATTCACTTTGCACCTCCGTGCAGGGATGGACACACTTCTGGCTTTGAGGTTCTGGTGCTTTAAGTGACGGCGGGCGCGAGGTTGGTCCTGCTGTCCGGTTCAAGCTGCGGGCCGGCCGAAGGCCGATCCCGTGCCCCACCGCGAACAGAACAGCGCTACGGGTGTGGCGGGAGCCCCAATGGAATTTCTATCCTCGGATGAGGAAAGAATGGGACAACATTGCAAGGGAATCTAGACCGGCCCCGTTGAGCGGTCAAGTGCCCACAAGTGCATCGCTGATTCCTGTTCGGATTTTGTAACGGATCGCGACGACTCGCCGGGACCGGGTGGAAACAAAAGTTGAGATGCCGACGAGATGGTGGTGGCTCATAAACCCAGTGCCTTCACTTGCTCCTCAGTTTCGTAGCCCAGCCAGTGTGCAACCTCGTGCCAGACCACCCGTTTCACTTCGCCCCGCAAATCTCCCTTGGAACAGCGCAGAATGGGGCCACGAAAAACAAATATCAAATCGGGGGCATACTTCACTTGGTTGAACGAACGTTTCGTCCTGAATGTGCCGCTGTACAATCCCAACAACTCAGTTCCGCGGCGCCATTTCCTTTTGTTCGACATATCTTCCAGTACGTCCGCCGGAGGCTCGTCAACCACTTGAATGCCGGGGAAATCTGGCAGGTCTCGGATCTTCGGTGGCAGGGTGCGGTATGCCCACTCGACAATCTCCTCAAAGCTCTCGGGATTTGTGGTCTTGGCCATGAGGCCAACTTTACCATCAGGATTGGATAACCAGGACAAGCCGACCGGGGGCAGGGTGCCCCATTTCTCGCGTCCTGTGCGAGAAGTGGGGAGTTTACCCCGCCAGCAACGCCACTCCCGCCGCCACCAGCACCGCCGCGATCCATCGCCGCCGATCGACTTTCTCGTGCAGGAAGATTTTCGCCGCAAAAGCATTACCGATAAACGTCAGCGACGCGGCCGCGGGGGCGACCAAGCTGACATCTCCCCAGGAGAGCGTGAACAACAGGCTGAAAAAGGCAACCGCCATGGCGGCAATGCCGAGGAACAGGTTTGGGTTGGAGAGGACGCGCGCGACCACGGTCCAGAATCCGACGCGACGCCAGAGGTGATGCACGTCGCCAACCTGTTTCATGGCGCGCGCCAGAAGGACGTCGCCCACGACCGAGCCCAAGGTGATGACCAGAATCCCGCCCCAGATGTAAATGTGTTTCATGATTCCAGCCCGCGGGAAACCGCTACTGGTTCGGGTTCTACGGCCGTGGCGCTGGTTTCATGGTGGGGATGCGAGGTCAGCATGGGGCCTCCGGCGACAAATCCGACGCCTCCGGAAATCAGGACAATGCCCAGCCAGCGCAACAGGCTCACCTGTTCGTGCAGTACGAAGCGTGCGATCAATGCGATCAGGACGTATCCCAGAGATGTTGCGGGCAGCACGTAGGTCAGATCTGCCCAGGAAAGCGCGTTCATGTTGAGAACCACGAAGCCCAGAAGCAGAACGATGCCGAACGCGACGCCGGGATTGAGCACCGCCAGAATCACGCTGGGTAAATGATGAAGGGAAATGTTGCCGGTCTGCTTCATCCCGTGCGAAAGCATGGAGTCACCCGCCGCTCCAAAGACGGTTACTCCCGCCAGCACCAGATACTTACGAAGGGTCACGTGGGACTCAGGAACTTACGCCTTAACCGGCTCCGCCGCCGCCGCGGCCTCGGCAGCATGCTGTTTCACCATCTTGTTGCGCGCCGAGCGCAGTTTCATAAAACTCTTCGCCTCTTTGTACAGCCGCCTGCGGTCATTGCTGTCAAAAACGGCTTTGCGCAAAATGCGGTACACAGCCTTCGGACGGAAGTAATACTCGTCATAGAAACGATGCACCGCCGACATGATGTCATCGGCAGGCAGCCCGGGATATTGAATCTGGGCCAGTTGGTGTCCGCCTTCGTCGACCATCTTGTTGTCGCCCACCATGAAACCGTTCTTCACGGCGTAGTCGTAGAGTTCCGTGCCCGGGTAGGCATGCGCCACCGAAACCTGAATGGTCTCAACGTCGAGTTCCTTGGCGAACGCCACGGTGTTGTTGATGGTCTCGTGGGTCTCGCCCGGCAGGCCCAGGATGAAATCCCCGTGAATGACTAGCCCGAGCTTGTGGCAATCTTTGGTGAACTGGCGTGCACGTTCGACGGTGGCGCCCTTCTTGATGTTCTTCAGGATCTGCGGGTCACCCGACTCATATCCGACGATCAGCAGGCGGCATCCCGCTTCCTTCATCGCCTTCAGAGTTTCGAAGTCGGTAGTCACGCGCGAGGTGCACGACCACGTCAGGCCGAGTGGCTTCAGTTTGGCGCAGAGTTCGATGGTGCGTGCCTTCTGAATGTTGAACGTGTCGTCGTCGAAGAAAAACTCCTTCACGTCCGGCCACAGTTGCTTGGCCTTGGCCATTTCCGCCGCAACGTCATCGGTCGAGCGTTTGCGCCAGGGATGCCCGCTCAGCGTCTGTGGCCACAGGCAGAACGTACACTGCGCCGGGCAGCCGCGCGTGGTGTAGAGCGAAACGTAGGGATGCAAAAGGAACGGCACGTTGTAATTCTTGACATTGAGATCGCGCTTGTAAACTTCGGTGACGTAGGGCAGCGCGTCCAGATCTTCAATCTGCGGCGCGTCGGGATTATGCACGATCTGTCCGTCTTTCAGAAACGACACGCCGGGAATGTCCGCCAGCGCCTTGCCCTTGGCGTAATCGACGACCGAGTAGTCAAATTCCTTGCGGCAAATAAAATCGATTTCCGGGCAATCGCGCAGAGATTTTTCCGGCAGCACGGTCACGTGCGGCCCTACAAAAGCAATCTTGATCTTCGGATTCGCCTGCTTGATCGCCCGCGCCAGCAGGATGTCGCCCGGGAATCCAGGCGTCGAAGTGAACAGCACCAGGAACTCGTAGTCCTTGGCGATATTGATGGTCTCTTCGCCGGATACATGATGCGACGGCCCATCGAGCAGCCGCGCCCCCTCCAACATCCCCGCCGGATAAGCCAGCCAAACGGGATACCAAAAACTTTCTATTTCGCGGGTGGCGGGCCAACGAGAGCCGGCGCCTCCGTCGAAGTTTTCAAAGGAAGGAGGGTTCAGCAACAGTGTTTTTAATGGCATAGTGGGTATTCTTTATATTTTAGCATTCGGACAGGGATCTGCCGGGTTGCGGCCCCGTGTTTCTGCAGGTTCCCCGTACCCTTCGTACATGACCTAAACGCTTGATTTCAATGTACTAGCTCCGTGGCGAAAAGGAAATGCCGTTGGGGTGAATGCAGGTTTGGATGCAGTGAAAGGGGAAACGGTGCGGTAAGTGGGCGTGACCAAGGTTTAAGACGGAGGAATTATTGGGCTTCGCCGTTGGCCGGAACTCGGAAGGTTAGTCCGCGGTCGTCGTTGGCTTTCGCAGTTGCGGGCAAGTCCAACTCGGAGAGCGGAATCTTTTCGGTGCGCTGGGGTGAGAAGTTCCACAGCGTTTGGCCGACGATGGCGTAGTTGCGGACGTCCTGCTTGTGCTGATCGCGGAAGACTAACACTGTGTCGGGCAGAACGGGCGCACCCTCTGCCTCGACCGTGGCTCGCGGCGCGGGAACCGAGCGCGCGTAGAGGTCCCGATCGCCGTCGGCTTCTTCCTGGCGCAGCATCCGCTGCTCTTCGAGGTTTTCCCGGTTCATCTCGGCAGCGGCAGCCACATCCTGGCTCGGGTCGTCTTGGTCATAAGTCGAGCCGGAATCCCACCAGTCCCACAGCAACGGATCATAGTACCCGTAGCCCCAAGGATATCCGTAGTCGCGACAGGGGTAACCGTAGCAGTTGTTGCGGAATCCGTGGGTACGGAAACGATCGCGGTCGCGAAAGCGGTTACCGCGGAAACTGCGATTCAGGAATGGGTCGCGAGAAAAGCTGCGTTGCGAGTAAGCAGGAGCGCGAGTGAATCCACGCGAGGCGATCGGGCCGGAACGCACGCCGCCAGATGCGTGACCACCGCTGACGTGAGCGCCGCTTAAGCCACCGCTGCGGCCTCCACTAAAGCCTGCATGGCCACCGCCGAAGCCGCCGCCATGTCCGCCGCCAGCGTGTCCTCCGCCGTGCTGCGCCCACAGGGGTACGGCCAGGAAAAGCGCGATCGCCGAGATGGCTGCCAGCCGGCGCATAGCAAAATTATACGCCCGACTCAAGCCTGATTTTGTCAAATTTAATCCTAGGCCAGCCCCCGCTGGAGGATCTGCCTCTATCTCTTTTTCTTTCCCTTGGCGGGTTTCGGCGGGGATTTATGGGCCAGCTTCTTCGCTGGTTTCGCAGCAGGTTTCGCGGCGGGCTTCGCGGGCTTGGGTGCGAGTTTGCTGGGCTTGGATTTTTCCGGGGCTTTCGCTTGTGGCTTTGCGGGCACTGCTGCGGTCGGCGCCGGGGGCGCAACCACTGCCGCCGCTTTCCCCTGCTTCCCTTTCGGACCCGGCTTGCCTGCTGCCACTGCAGCGGGCGCTTCCGCTGCGGCCTTAGCGGCCCGGCCGCGCCGCGGTGCTGGCGGCGGAGGCGGTGGCGGCGGCGCGAAAGGCTTCAGGAACTTCAGCGTCTCGGTACGCGAACGGAGCTTCCCGTCCAGCAACAGCATGAAGACGTCGTTTGCCAGCTTCGGATAAACCGGCAATTGCGGTGTGATGAGCAGTTCCGTCATTTCGGGCAACGGAATCTTCTGCTGCACCTGACGCCACTTGGTGAGGTAATTCTTGATCTTCTGCTCCACCGATTGCTGCTTCGCGGTCACCGCCAGGAACAGCACCATCTCCGGCCGCGCCGAAGAGAGCAACTGCCAGGTACGCGACGGGGTCGCCGCTTCTTTGCCCATCACGCGCTTCGCCAGTTCCTTCGCGTGATCCTCGATGTCACGCCAGGCTTCGACCAGGTCCTTGCGCGGAATCAGTTTTTGAATCTCTGAGACTTCCTTGTCGGAGAAGTGAGAGGTCAAGAAATACATCACCGCAGGGCCGGCGTCGGGAGCATATCCCATGTCGACCATCTGCTGGCGTGTCTTCATGAGCTGGGTAATGCCGTTGGTGTCGACCTTGGCGACGGTCCAGTGATCGTGCAGAATCTGGAGCCAGCCTTCTTTCTCGAGCATCTTCACCACGTGCAAAGGATCGTCTTCGTGCGCCAGGGCGGCGATTTCGTGGCCGATCGACGAGCGCAAAATATGGTCGATGTACTTGCCTTCCTTGGCAGCGTCGTAGCGCGCCTGGGTGCGCTCTTCCAGCACCCAGTGAAAACGGGCGGCAAAGCGCGTCGCACGGATAAGGCGCGAGGGATCTTCGAGGAACGAATAGTTGTGCAGAATGCGAATGACTTTGGTCTCGATATCGGCGACGCCGTTGAACGGATCGAGCAGCAGTCCGCGCGATCCTTCGTTGAGCGAGAGCGCCATGGCATTGACGGTGAAGTCGCGGCGGCGCAGGTCGTCGTGGATGGTAGCGAGAGTAACGATGGGGGGCTTGCCCGTCTTCTCGAAGCGCTCGGTGCGCGCCATGCTGATCTCGGCGCGGGCGTTGCCGGGCAGCGAGATGAAGATGGTGCGGTTGTCCTCTTCGACGGCGGTGATTTTCGCGCCCGCTTTTTCCAGATCTTTCTGGAGTTTGAGCGGATTGCCCTGGACGGTGAAATCCAAGTCGCGGATGGTAAAACCGCTGATTATGTCGCGGATGGCGCCGCCGGTGAGGTAAAGATTCATGCCCGCGGCGCGGGCTACGTCTTGCACCAGGCCGACGCCCTTCAGTTGGTCCGGCGTCAGCCGGATTTCCATCGTGTAAATGTAGTCAGCCATTCGCTTTCAAGCGGCTGTCAGGACCTGTTTCCGGGTGCGATTACAGATGCAATCGCGACCGGGGGAGGGCCGGAACCAGCCAAACTTTCCACAAGATTTCCACAGCCTCGGGCACCACACCATCCGGCCCCTCAGCCACCCGAATGCAAGTGGCTTAATACAAAGTACTTATACGCAGTGGAAACTTTGCGGCAAGCTTAAGAAAATAACACAACGTTTACATTTTGGCTACTGCCAAGGCGGATTCCGCGTGTTTGCGGTGAAAAAGTGCGAGAATCAGAAGCGGCTTCCGGCAAGGGTGTGGTGAAGAGTGTGGTGAAGGGTGTGGTGAAGAGTGTGGTGGAAGAGCGGCGCTTTAGCGCCGCGTCAAGCGCCCCACATGAATTGGGCTTTAGCCCCAGCTTGAACCGGAGATTGCAGCGCAAACAATGCCCTCAACTCACAAAAAAGTGATTGTCCGCAAGATGGACCGGGATTCCGTCTCGGGCTACGTGTCGCCGGCCCAGTTCATCCACGAGGGCAAGCTGGAGCTCTTGAATACGTCGGGCACAGTCATTTCGATGGATCTGCGCGAGATCAAGGGCGTCTACTTTGTGCGCGAGTTCGGAGACTCCGAGTCGCTGACGCGCAAGACATTTACTTCCCGCCCACGGTCGGAGGGGCTGTGGGTGCGCCTGCGCTTCAAAGACAGCGAGATTCTAGAAGGATTAATGCCCGCCGACCTTACCCAGACCACCCCGGAGGGATTTCTAGTGAACCCTCCCGACCAGCGCTCGAATACGCAGCGTATCTTTGTACCGCGCACGGCGCTGGAGTCGTTGACCGTGCTAGCGGTGATCGGTGCGACGCGGCGCCAGCGGCGCGGCGGGACGCAGGATCAGCGGCAAGTCCCCATGTTCGAAGAGTAGAACGCCGAGGGGCCGGCCCACCTGTGCGCTACCACGACCAAGGCTGCCCCACTCCTCGCGCTTGTGACGAGCAAATCTTGTCGGCGTCATCCCGAGGGGGCTGGCCCACTTGCGCATCCGTTCCCGGGGAGGCTGCCCCACTCGTCGCGCTTTTCGACGAGTGGGCACCACGGACCCTGACGCTCTTCCGCAGCGATACAGTCACGCGATCTGGCGCACGCGGATTTCAGCTTTCCGCGCTTCGTTGACCAGGACTGGCCCAGGCTCGCCTGTTGCGTAGTGGCGATAGCTGCTCCAGTTCCACTGTTCTGGCGACGGCACCAGACCGCGTGCCACGGGGTTGCGATGCATATAGCGGAGTTTCTCCACCCGTTTCTTCTCGGTGAACACGACGAAATCATAGAAGCGGTGCTGCCAGACGTGGCTCTCGGTGATGGCGGTATTCCACAGCGACCATTGCTGCAGGTCTGCAGCGCCGCGGATCCTCTGCAGAAGGCGCCGAGCGAACGACTGTTTGAGAACATTCATCACCAGCGAGGGATCGCCGCGCTCGGGCTCGCTGAACAACAGATGCACGTGTTCGGGCATGACAACGTAGCCGACCACCACGAAACGGTAACGGCGGCGCACCTGTTCCATGACTTCGAGAAACAGATCGCGATTCTTCGACGTGCCGAGGAGAGCGCTTCGCTGATAACAGCTAGTGGTGATGAAGTGGAGATATCCCGCGCCGTAGTAGCGATGCAGGTTGGTTGGCATCGGATTGGTCTATCACAGAGCTTCGATGCGAGTCTGTGACGAGTGAACAGGGGATTTACGTCGGTGGTGCCCACTCGTCGAAAACCGCGACGAGTGGGGCAGCCTCTCCGGGAATGGGAGCGCGAGCGGGCCAGCCCCTCCCTACTACCAGCACGTTACAATGAATCTTTCTAAGTGAATCCCTGAGTACGGCGGAGGGCTGGCCCACGCTTGAGCCACAACGACTGGCTGCCCCACTCGTCGCGGTTTTCGACGAGTGGGAACCACGGACCTCGACGCTTAACTCAGCGATGTCTTGACCTTTTCCACAGCCTTCCACAGAAAGAATTCCAATTCCTGTGACGAACAACCTTTACTGAGGATTTCCAAAAGCGCACGCTGAATGGATGCGCGCGTGGTGCACCCTTTAACGCGAGCATGAATCCTGGGTGGCCCATCCTTTGCGCTCTTTGCAAAGGGTGGGCCTGCCACCGATCACCCCAGTCGTTCACTGAGACACGGAGACCAACGTCACTTGCGGCTCTTCCTCCTCAGGTGCTGCAATTGTGTTCATGAAGAAGATCTATACTATAGTCTTAATTTCTCTGCTAACCACTTCCAGCATTGCAGGCACCCTCGCTAGTTCATTCACGGAAGCCGTCGCGCTGGCAAAAACAGAAGATAAGGATCGCGCAACTCGTATATATTCTGAGATTGATCTGAAGGACTACTACCAACAGAAATATTTCCCCGTTTTTCAGTCTTGCTTAAAGTCGATCGAACACCCGGACACATCAACGTTCGAGTTCGTTGTGGCGATTGGAAAAGACGGTCGCGTGTTGCGACTCTATACGGACCACGAAACCAACGTGCTTGCCTGTGTTCGACCGACGCTGTTAAAGGACGAGTTTCCACACCCTCCAGTTGCTCCCTACTACCAGCACGTTACAATGAATTTTTCTAAGTGAATCCCTGAGTACGGCGGGGGGCTGACCCACGCTTAAGCCACAACGACTGGCTGCCCCACTCGTCGCGCTTTTCGACGAGTGGGAACCACGGACCTCGACGCTTAACTCAGCGATGTCCTGACCTTTTCCACAGCCTTCCACAGAAAGAATTCCAATTCCTGTGACGAACAACCTTTACTGAGGATTTCCAAAAGCGCACGCTGAATGGATGCGCGAAAGCTCTCTTCACCAGTTCTCCGCCAGTCATTCCCGCGGCGGCTCCGGGCCAAGCGGTAAGTGCTTATTCCAGAATATTTTAGCTGCAAATCCTTACGGCTCAGGATTTTGGCCGAGTCTTCCCCTACCCCGCCCCCGCAAACCCTTAGCAATGAGTATTTTACTGGAAGCGGCGAAAAAAAAGAGAGAGCTCCAAGCACAAGTCCAGCCTTGATCGACAGGATCCCTGGCCCTCAGTTCACCGGCGTCAGCAGGAAGGCGTGGTTGGAGCCATTCTTGGTGCCGTAGCCGGTGATCTGGCCGACGTTGTTGATGGCGTTGGCGTTGATCAGCACCCAACCGGAACCGGCGGGGATGAGGGAATTCAGATCCTGCATGCCCGAGGTGGAGGTCCACACCATGGCGCGCGGGGCGTTATTGGACCGGTTGCCGTAGCCGACGACGACGTTGGAGTCGTTCACACCGAAGGCAAAGCTGTAGGTGCCGCCGGGAAACACGCCCAGATCCTGAATCTTGTTCGAGGTGTTCCACAGGACAGCATGCCAGTTGCCTTTGGTGCTGGTGCCGTTGGACTGGCCGACGATCACGCCCGAGGAATTGATGGCATTGGCCATGCTGGAGTTGCCGCCCCAGAGCGTCCCGAGATCCTTCATGGAGGAGCCGTTCCACCGGAAAGCATGCGAGGTAAACGGCGGCCCGTAGCCAAATACGGATTCGCCAACGATTTCTCCGTTGTCGTTGATGGCGAGCCCGGCGGTAAAGATCGCCTTGGGCAGAGCGCCCAGGTTCTTGATTTTCTTGCTGGTCCAGCTGGTGGCGTCGACCAGACCGTTGCTGAGGAAGGAATCGCCCGCAGCTTCGCCGGCAGAGTTGATTTGAAAGGCGGCGCTGGAAGAGCCTCCCGCCAGCGTGCCGAGGTTGGTCATCACTCCCGTCGAGGACCACTGAATGGCAACAAAATTGGTGGCGGGCTGGCCCTTGACATTGGAATAGCCGACGACGATGCCCGAGTCGTTGAGGCCGATCGCGCCGCTGACGGTGCCTCCAGAAAGCGTGCCCAGATCCTTGATTCCACCGCTCCTGGTCCAGGAAAACGCATGCTGGCCGGGCACCAGGCCGGTGCAAGGATAGCCCTCGACCGTCTTTGTGTCGGAGCAGCCGACGACCTCGCCCAGGTTGTTAATCCAGAAGCCGCTGCTTTCGTTGTCGCCCTTGAGCATGCCGACATCGGTGATGGTGTACGTCTGTGCTGTGGCCGCTGCGGCTGCCGCCAGAGCCAACACCACCCACGCTCTCAAGATCCTGCTTCTCATGAAACCCCCAAGTCCGTTGAAGTCCCGTCAGTATGGCATCAGGATGAAGCTGGGAAAAGACTCATTAGTACAAAACAGGTTACTTGTGGACTGTTTGACTGAACACGCCTCAGACGGGCGATTGGGCACAATTGAAATCAGCCGAAGGGCGGTTGAATTCGAGGAGCAGTTGATGGTAGCGTGTTAGCTCCACGCAGGCCAAGGTCTGCTAAAGAGACGACCGGACACCTTCCTTCCTCCCGTCCGTTCGGCCTCCCGTGGCTGTTGTTCATCTCGATCTACAGGTGCGTCCGCTTATGCGAGCGATCCCGTTGTTCCGTCCCAGTTTCCCATCTTCCGCCAACTATTCAACTCTTATCGCAGCCATGGTGGTCGCAGTGATGCTGTGCGCACCGATGCAGGGGCAGGAAGCGGCTCAGGCAGCGTTCCCGGCACCGCAACCGCTGATCACGCAGGTGGTGGATGAATCGCAACTCACCACGCTGAAGGGCAACACGCATCCACTGGCGCGTCATGAGTTCGATCTGGGCACGGCTCCGGCGAGCCTACCCATGGCGAGGATGCTGCTGGTGCTGAAGCGCAGCGCCGACCAGGAAACCGCGGTGCGGAAATTGCTCGACGATCAGCAGGACAAGGCGTCTCCGAACTATCACAAGTGGCTCACGCCCGAACAGTACGGCAAGCAGTTCGGGCCCACCGATGCCGACCTGCAGACGATTACAGTCTGGTTGCAGTCGCACGGATTTCAGGTGGGCTCAACCAAAGGGCGGACCGTGCTGGAGTTCTCCGGCACGGCCGGGCAGGTGCAGGAAGCGTTCCACACGACGATGCACAAGTATGTGGTGAAGGGCGAGCAGCACTGGGCGAATGCCAGTGACCCGAAGATTCCGACGGCGCTGACGCCGGCGGTGGCGGGGGTACTGTCGCTGCATAATTTCCTCAAGAAGCCGCAGCATCACCTGGTGAAAGAGCCCGCTGTGGCACATATCGTCGCGGGGGAAAAGCCGCAGGTTACGTTTCCCGCTCAGAACGGCCAGCCCGCACTCAACGCACTGGGACCAGCAGATTATGCGGTCATTTACAACATCAACCCGGTCTACAACACGATGAACATCCATGGCCAAGGGTCCATTGCGGTGGTGGGCCGCAGTAATCTCTTCAACGGCGGTGAGGACATTCAGGAATTCCGCAACGCTTTCGGGGTTAGCGGCGGCCTGTTCAACATCGTCCTGAACGGCCCAGATCCAGGCGACTTGGGTGGTGGAGAAGAAGCGGAAGCCACCTTGGACTCCAGTTGGTCGGGCGCGATTGCACCCGATGAGACGGTGAATCTGGTCGTCTCGGCTACGACCGACACGACGGACGGCATTGACCTCTCCGAGGTCTACATCGTCGAAAACAATTTCGCTGACATCATGACGGAGAGTTTCAGCAGTTGCGAACTCTACGCGACCGATGGTCAGCTTGCATTCGCCTACGGCCTTGCGGAGCAGGCGGCTGCGCAGGGCATCACCTACTTTGTTTCCACGGGAGATGATGGAGCGGAGGGCTGCGACGATCCTTCGGTTGCGCCTGCGACAAATCCCATCTCCGTCAATCTGTTGGCCTCAACGCCTTTCAACGTTGCCGTGGGGGGCACGGAATTCAACGAAAACGGGAACCCCAACGCCTACTGGGGAATCGAACAGCCAGTACAAGAGTCGGCCATTTCCTATATCCCTGAGGACGTTTGGAACGAGAGCAGTCTCAGCAATGGCCTGTGGTCCGGCAGCGGTGGGGCGAGCGCTGGCAACATTCTGGGTGGACTGGGCGGTACCACGCCCGGAGTCGCCAAGCCGGCGTGGCAGACTGGGGTGACCGGCATTCCTCCCACTGATGGAGTGCGCGACTTGCCTGACGTTTCCTTGACCGCGGCTGGACACGACCCTTATCTCCTATGCCTGGAGGCATCCTGCCTTCCCAACGGCCAAGGCCAGTTTTTCGTTTATTTCATCAGTGGCACATCGGCTTCTGCGCCTTCGTTCGCAGGCATCATGGCCCTGGTCGATCAGCAGATGGCCCAAGTCAATCCGCCGCTGGGAGGACGACAAGGCCAGGCGAACTACGTTCTCTACAAGCTCGCAGCAGCGCAGAGCGCCTATCCTTCGCAGTGTAACGGCTCCAACACTGCGGGGCCTCCAGCCACAGCCTGCATCTTCAACGACGTAACCGTAGGCAACAATGTGGTCCCGGGCGAAGTAGGCACACAGTACCCGGCAACCGCGGGCTACGACCAGGCGACCGGTCTGGGTTCGGTCAACGTGGCAAACCTTGTCAGCAACTGGAATACGGTCACATTTAACCCGACGACGACGACCTTGGCGCTGAACCCAGTGCTGAACATCACCCACGGTACCACCACCGTAAGTGTGAACATCGTCGTGAGTCATACCTCGGGCACGGTCACGCCGACCGGAGATGTTTCTCTGCTGGCCTCGACGGGCAGCACCACATCGGGTCAGAGCACAGCCGGAGGCTTTACTCTGGACTCGACGGGCAAAGTCGTCAACTCCACCAACCTATTGCCTGGTGGCACCTATAATGTCACAGCTCGCTACGCAGGAGACGCTACTTACGGCTCCAGCGTTTCCAACGCGGTCCAGGTTACTGTCAAACCGGAAAACAGCACGACCACTGTCTCCGACGTCGATCAGAACGGCAACCCTATCCCGAATGGGAGCACGCTGCCGTTCGGCTCAGGGATATTCGTACGCGCCGACGTCGTCGGAGTATCGACACATGGCACTCCGACAGGGATGGTCACTTTCACCGATAGCTTCGGCAATCTGCCCGGCCCCATCTTCAACCCCGTCTCTAACCCTGCGGCCCTGAACAGCCAGGGAAACACCTCCATCGGCGACGGCGTCAATAATTTTGACGCGGGCAATCACAGCATTTCGGCCGCGTATTTGGTGGGCGACCCCAGCTTCAGCCCGAGCAGCAGCACGACCCCGGTCACGTTCACCATCCAGCCGGGTTTCGCCGGAGTCTCGGGTCCGTCGGACGTCACCGTCACTAGTCCCGGACTGTCGGGCACGAGCACAGTGGGCATCATCGCCTCCACGGGTTTCACCACCGCAGTCAGCTTCACTTGCTCGGGATTGCCCGCGGAGGCCGCTTGTGTATCTACTCCGGCCACGGGAAGTGGGCCCAACACCGTCGTGAATGTAAACCTATCGGTAACCACGACGGGGCCGCACACTACCATGCTGCAAGGCGACCAACGGCGGTACTACTTCGCCGTGATCTTCGGCGGGGGACTGCCGCTGGCCGGCATCTTCGTGCTCGCGGCACCGGGACGCCGGCGCTGGAGAACCCTTCTGGGACTGTTCGTTCTGGCGCTGCTGGTGATGCTCCCCGCCTGCGGTGGTGGCGGGGGTGGTGGAGGTCATCAGGATCCCGGCACGCCGACAGGCAGCTACAAGGTCACTGTAACCGCCAGCGCCGGGTCACTTAGCCAGCAAGGCAGTTTTACGCTCACCGTACAATAGACGGGAATCGTCTCAGACGAGGTCAGCGCGGGCGCCGGCCTCGTCTTCCTTTTTCTTTCAAACTTTTCTTTCGAACTTCGTTTCAACACAATAGGCGCCGCATGCTCTGCTCGGCGTCACCCCTCCGCGTCCGTTACAATTTCGATGGACCGATTCTCGTGACTTCACCCATGAAACTTTCTGCCATCGCCTCTGCTCTAGACGCGCGCCTCGAAAACGGCTCCCCGGATACCGAAATCACTGGCCTGAACGGGATTGAACTGGCCGGGTCTGGGGAACTCACGTTCGTATCCAATCCCAAGTACGCGGCGGCGGCGCGGACCACCAAGGCTTCCGCCGTAATCGTCGGGGAGGACTTCCCTGCCATTCCGGCCGCCATGTTGCGGGCGAAGGATCCTTATCTGACCTTTGCGCGGGCGCTTGAACTGTTTCACCAACCCGTGCGCTATGCGCCTGGAGTACACGCTACCGCTGTCGTACATGAGCGCGCGCGAATTGGGGCAAATGCTCATCTCGGGCCTTATGTGGTCATTGGCGAGGACGTCGAGATTGGGAAGGACGCCGTGCTGCTGGCGCATGTTGTGATTTATCGCGGGGTGAAGATTGGGGACAATTTTTTTGCGCACGCGCACTCCGTCGTGCGTGAGAACTGCCGCATTGGCCATAACGTGCTTCTGCAGAACGGCGTGGTGATTGGAGCCGACGGGTTCGGGTTTGCGAAGACGGCCGAGGGACGCTGGCATAAGATTCCGCAGCCGGCTCCGGTGGTGATTGAAGACGATGTGGAAGTGCAGGCCAACTCGTGCATCGACCGCGCCAGCGTGGGCGAAACGCGGATTGGACGCGGCGTGAAGATCGACAACCTGGTGCAGGTGGGGCACGGCTCGCAGGTCGGCGAAGATGCGCTGCTGTGCGCGCAGGTCGGGCTGGCGGGGTCGTCTGACATTGGGAACCGGGTGATTCTCACGGGGCAGGTCGGAGTCGTGGGCCACTGCAAAGTGGGCGACGACGCGATCGTGACGCCGCAGAGTGGCGTGGCCCACGACATCGCTGCCGGGGCGCTGGTGAGTGGAGCGCCTGCCGTGGATCACAAATTGTGGCTGAAATATTCGGCGATCCTGCCGCGGTTGCCGGAGATTGCACGGGCGGTGCGGGCCAAGAAAAATTCAGAATAACCACAGAGGACACGGAGGAACGGCTTATGCATACGCTGGTCCGCCTTGCTCTTCTCTTCCCTCGGCGGGTTCGGCCGCTGGTTGGCGGTACTCTTCCGGCAATCCGCTCTCGATCGTGACACGCACTTTTTCCATCAGGCAATCGCGGCTGCCAAAATCCTTGGGCTCAATCGGCGGATGAAAAATCACTTTTACCGATCCCGGCCTGATGGCGAATTGTGCCTTCGGCATGGTGTAGTGCGTGCCGACGATGGTGATCGGGATGACGGGAACTCCGCACGCGACGGCCAGATAGAACGGGCCTTTCTTGAAGGGCAGCAGTTTGCCGTCGAACGAACGCTTGCCTTCGATATAAATGGTCATGTTGAGTCCCTGCTCGACGACCGCCTTCGCGGCGCGCACGGCTTCGATACCGGCGTCGCGATTGCCGCGGTCGACAGGCACGAGCGATCCCATGCGCATGGCACGGCCGAGGATGGGAACCTTGAACAACTCTTTCTTCACCATCACCGATGTGCGCCTGGGAATCAGGGGGATTTGAATCGGCGGGTCAAGGTTGGAGACGTGATTCGTCATGAAGATGTAACTGCGGGAGTGGTCGAACTGATCGAGTCCGACGGTTTCGACGCGCACGCCGGTGATCCACACGCCGGCCCAGGCGCCCCACATGAAGAGGCGATACAGGACGCGAACGTCACCCATGATGAAGCTCGCCGGGAAGCCGATGATCGCGGCTACGGGAGCGGCCAGCGCCCAGAAGATCAGCATGAGGATCGTGCGAATCATTTCTGGGCTTCACCTTTCAGCCAAGCCACGCGGCACGCACGCTGCCCGGCTGTGACCTCGTCGAGGTCTTTGACTTCGTACGAGATTTCCTGACGACTGCCGATCTTCCATTTCAGTTCGCGCTCAACTCCGCGGCGCGAGCGAACCTTTACGATGAGCGTGTCGCCGGGTTTTAGCCGATCCAACTCCTGGCGAGATTCCTGGCCGGCGGTCTTGCCCTGCAGTTCGACGACAGTGTCGCCCACCTGCAGGCCGGAATGCTCGGCGTCGCTGCCCGGCGTTACGGCCGCGACCGACATGGGACCATCGAAGTTGCGGGATGCGATGAAACCGGCATCGGGCATGGTGTTCGTGATGGCCTGCACGCGCAACCCAACCGGACGGAAGAAATCATCCCAGGGAATTTCTTCGGTTCCGGCCACATACTTCGAGAAGAACGAGGTCAGGTCGGCGTGGGTGACGGCTTCGGCGGCTTCGCGAACGCCCTCGGAATCGTTGAAGAAGCGGCCCTTCTTCGCGTAGTTCTCGTTCATCCATTGCAGCACTTCGCGGAGGGAGGCGTGCCCGTGACTGGCCTCGCGGACCGACAGGTCAAGAATCATGCCCAGCAATTCGCCTTTGTTGTAGTACGAGATGCTGCGCTCGGGACGGCGGTAGTAGCCGTTGCCCTCCAGCCAGGCATCGAGGCTGGATTCCTCGGCCGACTGCGTGAGATGCGCCGGACGGCGCTCGAGTTCTGTGATCTCCTGGCCGAGCCCATCGAAGTAGCGTTTTTCATCGAGCAGGCCGGCGCGGATTTGAATGGTCTCTTCGGCGGTACTGGTGACGCCTTCGCTGAACCACAGCGCACGCGTGTAATTTTCCCTGGTGTAGTCCACTGGCTCGAGCGTTTGCGGCCGAATGCGTTTCACGTTCCACAGATGGAAGAATTCGTGCGCGGTCACGCTGGTCAGAGGATACAGCGATTGCTTTATCGCCTCGGCATTCAGTTCGATGGCCGTGGAGAAAGCGTGCTCCATGCCACCGCCGGCCTGGCCGTGCGGGAAGTGATAGATGAATGTATAGGTATCGAAGGGGCGGTCGTTCATCCAACTGATGGCGGCGGCGACAATCTTTTGCAGCGCGGCGACGATCTTTGCCATATCGTAGTCGGCGGGCTCGGCGTCGACAATGACGCGGAAGTGGCCTCCGGACTCGTCGAAGTCGGACTCCTCAAAGTTGCCGATCTCGACGGGAGAATCGACCAGGCGGTCGTAATTTGCGGCAGTGAACTCGCCGCCCGGAGTCAGAGCGAGGGGAGTCGCAATGTGCCATCCTTCAGGAATGCGGCTGAAACGCACGCTCAGCGGGGCCGAGCGCGCATCCACGGGATACATCAGAATTTGCGCCAGGTTAAGAAAGGCATGATGAGGGTTCAGTTGCGCGCCGAACGGACCGGGCGAATCGACATAAATTTGATACTCCACAATCGCGCCGCCTTGTGCGCCTTCGATCTTCCAGCGGCTTGTGTTGAGTTCGTGCAGGAAGACAGGCTTGCCGGATCGATCCTTGGCGTGGACCCAGTTCACATACTGGGCGAAGTCGCGAACCTGATAGAGAGCGTTCCACACGGGGAGTTGGAGTTCGCGCTGGGCCGCACCCGGGGGAAGGATGATCTGCACGTCTACCAGATGCTGCTCTGACGACGCCAGATCGATTGTATAGGCGACCGCAGCCTGCGAGTGCGCGGTCGACGCGGAAGATGCGGCGAGAATTGCGGCCCAAAGCGCGAGCCGTAGAGTTCGCCGTGCGTATCCAGAATGGAGATTCATCGGTTCCCTGCCAATTCCTGCAGACGTGCGGGCAGCTTTTCATAAATTCCGCCGAAGCCGCCATTAGAGAGAATCGCCACGACATCTCCGCTGCGCATCTCAGGAGCGGCAGTCTGCACGATTGCGTCGGCGTCGGCGAGAAGCCGCGCCCGCCGGCCGTTGCGCCCGATCTCGGCGGCAAGGGCGGGCAACTCCAGACGTTCGTTTTCCGGAACGGCTTCCGAGCGGAACACCCCGGCCACGATTACTTCGTCGGCCTGTGCCAGGCTGCGCGCCAGATCCGATTGCAGAACCCGGCGCCGCAACGTGTTGGAACGTGGCTCCAGGATTGCCCACAGGCGCGCACCAGGGTAACGCGCCCGCAGTGCTTTCAACGTTCCTGCGATCGCCGTGGGATGATGAGCGAAGTCGTCGATGATGGTGATGCCATTCACCTGCGCCTTCACTTCGAGGCGGCGCTTCACGCTCTTGAATGTTTTCAGCGCCCCGGCAATCGCCTCCTTCGCAATGCCGCAAGAAGCCGCGAGCGCCGCGGCCGCTGTGGCATTCCAGACGTTGTACTCCCCTGCCAGCGGAAATTCGAGGTCGGCCCACGGCTGGCCGTCGTGCAGGACGGTCCAGGAAGTGCTCGCGGGTTCGAGACGCAGGTTGGTGACCTTCCAGTTCGCCCGCGGCCCGGCGCCGTAGCGCTCCACGGGACAGAAAGCCTTGGCCAGACAGCGGTCGAGACTCGGACTGCCCGCAGCCTCACCGGCGAAGCCGTCGAAGGCGACGATTCGTCCCCGGCGCGGGATCAGATTCACCAGACGCTTGAATGCGGTCTCTACGGCATCGAGGTCTTTGTATATGTCGGCGTGATCGAACTCGACCGAGGTCAGGATCACCGAGTCGGGAAAATAGTGCAGGAACTTCGGGCCTTTATCGAAGAAGGCCGTGTCGTACTCGTCGCCTTCGAGGATGAAGTGCTTGCCTTCGCCAAGTTGGAAACTGGAACCGAAGTTTTCAGCGATGCCGCCAATCAGAAACGAGGGCTGCAGGCCGGCGGAGTGAAAGATCCATGCCAGCATGGAGGTCGTCGTGGTCTTGCCGTGAGTTCCCGCGACGACCAGCACTTCTTTGCCGCGGAGGAATTCGTCATGCAGCAACTGCGGCAAGGAACAGAAAGGAATGCGCTGGTCGAGAAGATGCTCCAGTTCGACGTTGCCGCGCGACATGGCGTTGCCGACCACGACCAGGTCTGGATCAGGCTCGAGATTTTTCGCATCGAAAGGCTGCGCAACGGGAATGCCCAACTCGCGCAGAAAATCCGACATCGGGGGATAGGCGGCGGCATCGGAGCCGGTCACATGAAAACCGCGCTGCTTCAGCATTCCGGCCAGCGAAGCCATGGCGGTGCCGCAAATGCCGATCAGGTGAATGTGTTTTTTTTCGCTCATCGAATAGGTCAATCAACTACCACGAAGGACATTAAGGTACACGAAGGAGAACAAAAAGACGCCATCCCATCGTGCTACGACCTCACCGCCGATTCCAAGATTCTCAGGGCCACCCGCCCACCGCTTACTTGAAGTCTGGCTTGCACTCCGAACGGGAGCGTAATGTTTCCCGAAAAAACATGGCCTGAGCGGACACCGAAAGCAACGGGCACTCCTAGGTCACCGACAATTCGGGTGACCACTTCCTGCAGAGTGTACCCCTGATTTGCAGTTTGCACGCAGTCGAGCATCTCGCCGACAACGATGCCTTGTACTTCGTCGAACAGGCCGGCCAGCTTCAACTGCATAAGCATGCGATCGATCTGAAAGGGCTTGGCGGCGAGGTCTTCCAGAAACAGGATTGTGCCTGCGGTCTCGATTTCGTTGGGCGTGCTGAGCGAGGCGACCAGGATCGAAAGACATCCGCCGTATAATGTGCCCTCAGCTTGACCGTCGACTAATCCAGTGACACCTGAGCCCAGGGGAACGTCCCACAGCGGCGTGCCTGTGACGGCCGCGCCCCATGATTCCAAGTCGACCCCGTTTTCGTGCGACCAATCCTTGGCCGCCATCGGTCCATGGAACGTGATGAGGTCTCCAGCATCGTGAAACCACGTCAGCAAGGTGGTGATGTCGCTGTAGCCGACGAATATCTTAGGATGGGACCTGATCTTTTCGAGATCCAGTTCTCGCAGCAGATAATTCGCGCCATAGCCGCCACGTGCACAGATGATCGCCCGCACCTCATCTCGCACGAACATCTCTTCCAACTCGCGCGCTCTGCGTTCGGCGGATCCGGCAAAATACAGATCTTGTTCCAGGATCGAATCGAAGTAAAACGGGATGTATCCCGCGCGCCGCAGCGCTTCACATCCCGCTTCCAAATCAACCCGCGTAACATTGCTGGCGGGGGCGACAATGCCAACGGTGTCGCCGGACCGAAGGGCGGGGGGTTTGACGGGCTGAAGATTCGCAGAAGGCATGGGTGGTTCTCAGAGCTGCTATGAACGATGAATCGGATAAGCACGATCCGGAAACTCAACTTACAAAAACTTCTCCCCGGCAAACCAGCCGCGCCGGGCCTCGCAGTAAAACCTTATTGCCATTTGTGCGGACCGTCTGAATTCCCCCGGGCGCATGAACCTTTACCGGCGAAACCGCCCGCCGCGTCGCCATCGCGGCGACTGCCGACGCACACGATCCGGTGCCGGAAGACTGTGTTTCTCCGACGCCGCGTTCAAAAAAGCGCGCTCTAATATCGTACTTGCTGTCGACCGCAACGAGCTCCACGTTCACGCCTTGCTGAAAGTGCGGGTTGCGCTGGAGTTCTGCAGCCTGCGCCTGCCAGTTGGTGGCAAACTCAGAAATGAAGGTGACAAAGTGCGGGTTGCCCATCGAAACGGGAATGCCTCGCACTTCCCCGGTGGCCACTTTCAGCACAAGTTCGTTCTCGACGACGGCCTCGCCCATTTCGATTTCAAACTCATACTCCGAGTCTCTGCGCGAGATCAGCTGGCATATCTTCGTGCCGGCGCCGGTCAGGATCGAAATCCGTTCTTTGCCGAGCTGGGCACAAACGTAAGCCGCCACGCAGCGCGTGCCATTGCCTGAAATCTCCGCCGCGGAGCCGTCGGCATTGACTAAGCGGATTTCCACGTCGGCGGTAAAGTGTGGAACCATCCACTCGACTCCGTCGGCGCCAACACCCTCGTGCCGGTCGCAAATGCGCCGTGTAAACGCGGCCACATCCGGCGGAGCCAGAGCGCCGTTGATCAAAAGAAAATCGTTTCCGCAGGCGCTGGCTTTGACGAATGGAATGGTCCGGACGTTCGTCTTCACTCGTGGTCCACCCGGCCGAGCGAGGTCGCGCCGAGCAATACGGTCGACGCTTTCAATTGCTGGAGTAACTCTCTCTGCTCGCGGTTGCAGCCCGAAACATCGAACTGCAGGCGGATGTGCTGGCCGGTGTTCCCGCTGCACGTGTTTTTCATCAGCTGGTGGTGGCTCTCCAGAATGCGGTTGACCTCGTTGCTGATTTCTTCGACGCTGGCGCCGGTCACTTCGTAGCAAGTCATCAACACTTTGAGATTGAACGTTTCTTCGAAGTGGCCCAGGAAAAAAAGCGCGATCAGCACCAATCCGGTGGCGAAGATGGCGGTCAGGTAAAGACCGCCTCCCGCGGCCATTCCAACCGAGGCGACGACGAACAGCGTAGCCGCCGTAGTCAGGCCGGTGGTGAGACCGCGAGTGTGCAGAATCGAACCGGCGCCGATAAAGCCGATGCCTGGGATGATCTGGGCAGCAATTCGTGCCGCATCCGACGGGACGCCCGCCAGACTCTCGGAAAGAAGCGTGAACATCGCCGCGCCGAAACAAATGAACATGTTGGTGCGCAGGCCCGCGGCGCGGTGTTTGAATTCGCGCTCCAGCCCGATGAGACCACCCAGAATCGCCGCCAATACCAGGCGCGTGAGCGAACTGCCAACGACTCCGCTCGCCAGCTCCCAGCGCAGCAAATCGACGAAATGTTGCCAGTTCATGGGATCGCACGGCTGCCCGAAGCAGGCTTCCGATGGCCGGATTCTATCACCCGACTTGTAGGCTGCAGCGTTTACCTGCGTGATTACCGCGCGCGGAAAAGGACGGCTCGCGCCTGCCCGGTCACATGAAGCTCGAGAATTTCTGGAAGATGGCGGCCCTGCACCGCTTGCCACACGCTGTCGCCTTCGAAAGCAATCACGTAATCGGCATAGCGCGCGGGATCGGCCAGAGCGCGCTCCCACAAACCGTCGGGATCGGCGGGTTGAATCCACGTTCGGTGGTTGCCCTCGTTGATGACGCGGTGGAGCGGAATCCCCGCCCGCTGCAACGCGCCCACATGATCGCCCACGTACATGAGCAGCGTGGAATTGGATGGCAGCTTTTGCAGCCAGATCGCGAGCTGGGCCTCGAGTTGATTGCGGGTGCGCATGTTGACCTGCGCTTCGATCAGGGAGATCGGCCCAGCGCGCCAGATGGAAGCATAACTTGCAATCACCAACGCGAATAGCCCCAGCATGCACGCCAGACGCACCCGCGGCTTCCATCCTTCCGACCGCACGGCCAAATGCACGAGCATAGCCAGCGCCGCCGCGAACGCTGGGAGCAGTTGCAATCCATAACGAACGTTGTAGTGGGTGAACGGCCACCAGGCTGGGATGAAAATCGGAACGCCGCCGTATGCCACCGACAGCGCATAAAAGGGTAAGGGGACCAGCAGGAAGAGCAGCGGCCACGCGCCCGTCGGAGGTGATCCGACAGTGCCGAGTTTGGGTCGGTAGATTAATGCGCCGGCCACCATGCCTGCGACCGCGAGGAAGACCCAGGCCCGCTGCAGCCAGTCGTTTTCTGCCAAGTTGGCTTCGGCCGATTTTAGAAAATACATTCCCGCCAGCAGTGGATTGCCACTGCCGGGATGCCCTGAATTGCCGGCGTCCTGCGTCCGGCGTTCGATCGCTTTCGCGGAGTATGGTCCATTGGCAAATTCGAGCGGATTACGATAGACGATTCCGTTATAAGCGAGCCAGAGCAACGGTGCTGCCGCCGCGATCAAGACGAACCTTACCACTGCTGCTCGCGGGATCCGGAGTGCGGGGGCGACCTGCGGGGCAGCACCGCGCTGGGCCAAGCTAAGCAATACGACCGCCGCTGCAATCGCCACGGCCAGAAACCATCCGTCATAACGCGTCAGGCAAGCCGCCGCCACACACAGACCGCACTTCGTCAGAGCCTTTGCGTCCCCACGCACAAATTCGCTGAAATAAATGACCGTCCAGAGGAAAAGCGCGACATACAGCGACTCTCCCATGGCGGTAGCCTGCATGTAGATCAGATTCGGATTGGCCGCGAACACCAATGCCGCAGTCCAGGCCGCAATGCGGGCGGCGCCATCCGGTTCAAGGCTGCGGGAAAGCGCGCCTCGAACCAGCCGGAACATTCCGATCACACCAAACACGTAGGCCACCATGGAAGGAATCGAGCCGCCCACGCCTCGCCGCCACATTTCGTTGGAGAGCAGGAAAGGAATCATCAGGAGGTGGGGCAAAGGCAGCCAGACTGTTCCCAGTTGCAGCAGGCCGGGAGTTTTCGAATCGAAGACGCGGCGCGCGATGTTGATGTGCGCGATCGCGTCGCCATAAAGCAACACATCGCCGCGTTGGAAATAGGCGAGGAAAGAGATCACAGAAACACAGGTCGCCAGCCAGGCCAGCAGCCTGACTTCGGAATCCCAGGGGGAGCTGGGCGGCGCCTTCTTCATTGGCTTGGGCATTTGCGGCTGGATACAGAGTGTTTCACAAACGACGGATTGCGCAAGTCAACAGGTTTGCCCCAGCGGCTAAAGCCGGATAACTTTGCAGCCGTATGGCACGGCTGAAGCCGTGCCCTTCCCAAAACAGCCCGTCGTGTCCGCCGAGTGGTTCCGGACGACCCTACTCGAGGTGCGTGAGTTCGCGAAAGGTTTGAAAGCGCGCGTCAATCTCTTCCCGGGTAAGCGACTGCAGCCGCTCGGTGCCGAAGCGCTCGACCGCGAACGATCCCATGACGCCACCATAGAACAGTGCGCGCTTCAGAACGTCGCGGCTCAATTCTTTTTGCGAGGCCAGGTACCCCATGAATCCGCCAGCAAAGGAATCACCCGCACCGGTTGGATCTTTCACCTCTTCAATGGGCAGCGCGGGAGCGCGAAACGGATGATGGCCGACGCCGAACGCTCCGTCGCGAAAGAAAATGGTGGCGCCATACTCGCCGTGCTTAATGACCAGAGCTTGCGGGCCCATGGCCAGCACCTTGTTCGCGGCCCGCGGCAGGTTGCTTTCGTTGGCGAGCATCTTCGCCTCGGTGTCGTTGATCAGCAGAACGTTTACGAGTTTCAGCGTTTCCTGGAGTTCTTGCAGCGCGCCTTTGATCCAGTAATTCATGGTGTCGCAGCCGGTCAGACGTACGCGGCTCATCTTGCGCCGCACATCGGCTTGCAACGTCGGCTGGATATTCGCCAGGAAAAGGAACTCGGTGTCCTCGTACTCTTTCGGAATGCGTGGCTGAAAAGTCTCGAATACGTTCAGGTCGGTGAAATTCGTCTTCGCTTCGTTGAGATTGTCAGTATAGGAACCGCCCCAGCGGAACGTCTTGCCGTTGGCGCGTTCGAGACCGCGGATGTCGATGCCATGCTGGTGGAAGACCTGCTCCTGCTCGGCGCCGAAGTCCTCGCCGACCACGGCCACGACGCGCACTTTTGTAAAATAACTGGCCGCCAGCGAGAAGTAAGTGGCCGCGCCACCGAGAATATTCTGGACGCTGCCCGACGGCGACGTAACATCATCGAACGCGACCGAACCGACTACGAGAATGCTCATTGTGGATCTTGTTCCTTTTCCATCTCTCTGTGCTTGGCGGACGCGTGAAAGTCATCAACCACGAAGGGCACGAAGGTTCACGAAGGAAAAACTCTTACTTGGATTTTGCCTTCGCTTGCAAGTACTTGCCCAGGATCAGTTTCAGTTTCTTCTTCGTCGCTGGGGGAATCTTCTTGGGGTCCGTCAGGATCGCGTGGGCCAGCGCCGAAGGACATTTGCACGAGCGTTCCTGCGGCATCGCGGCCACGCTCTCGCGGACGACTTTCGCGGCGTTCTCCGCGTTTTTTAGCAGTACTGCAACGATCTGATCGACCGTCACCGAATCGTGATGCGGATGCCAGCAATCGTAGTCGGTCACCATGGCGACCGTGACGTAACAGAGTTCCGCCTCCCGCGCCAGCTTAGCTTCCTGCAGGTTGGTCATGCCGATCACATCCATCCCCAGGCCGCGGTAGACGTTCGATTCCGCCTTGGTGGAAAACTGGGGGCCCTCCATGCACAGGTAAGTTCCGCCATGCTTGCCGACGACGCCGACCGTTTTGCACGCCGCCTCGACCACGCGTGCCAGTTCTCCGCAAACGGGATCGGCGAAGGCGATGTGTGCGACTACACCGCCGCCGAAAAACGTATCTACGCGGTGGCGCGTGCGATCAAAGAATTGATCGGGGATGACGAAGTCCAGCGGCTTATGCTCTTCTTTCAGCGATCCGACCGCCGAGATTGAAACGATGCGCTCGATGCCGAGCTGCTTGAACCCGTGAATGTTGGCGCGGAAATTCAGTTCGCTGGGCAGGATGCGATGGCCGCGGCCATGCCGCGCCAGAAACGCGACCTTGCGCCCCTCGAGCGTGCCGCAGATGTAGGCGTCGGAAGGCGCGCCGAACGGCGTCTTCAGCCGCACTTCCCTCACTTTGCTCAGCCCGGGCATCGAGTAGAGCCCGCTGCCGCCGATAATTCCGATTTCCGCCTGTGGCAATCACCCTCCAGAGCGCTGCCGCTCACTCAAGTCAAAATCGTGATTATACAGGACGGGAATCAGCAGTCCGGGGCGGACCCTCGTCAACAACGGCATAGGGAGTGGCGCTACAATTTCGAGCATGAGGTTCAGTAGCGTAGCCGGTGCGTTGTTATTGCTGTCCGGTTTCACCTTGGGGCAAGCTAATGCCCGCCCCCAGTCGGAGCCGACATCCGTCACCGTCCCCGCGGCCATCGATCACAACCGCGTTGTCATTGACGCCGCTCTCCCACTGCCCAACGGCTCGACGGAGCGCGTTCACGCCTGGGTGGACAACGGCAATCCCGATCTCTATTTGTCGCGCCGGGTGGCTACGCTGCTGGGACTCGCGGTCTCCTGCAATGACCGGGAATGCTCTTCGCCTCCACCGCGAGAGATCGTCATCGGCGGCATGACGATTCCTTTGGCGGGCGTGAAGGAAGCGAAGATTCCGCTGAAGCCCGTCAATGCGGCCTCAGTGCTGGCTGCCGGGATGAACGCCGAGATCAACCTGCCATCCCGTATTCTCCGCCACTATGACTTGCTCGTCGATTTTCCTGGCCACAAGTTTTCGATCGGCGCGCCGGGTACGATTCATTTCCGAGGCCCCAGCGGCAAGGTGCAAATTAATGCGGAGAATGGGCTGATCCAGGTTCCCAGCCAGATCGAGAACAAGAAATACAATCTGGCGCTCGACGTTGGAGCCTGCATCAGTTTTCTTTCCGAGGAATTGTTCAACAAGCTCGCCGCCGCCCATCCCGACTGGCCGCACATGATCGGCGCCGTGGGATCGGCCAACATGTGGGGGCTGGAGGAAGAACCGAAGTGGAAGCTGATGCGCGTGGACCGCGTGCAGTATGGGCCGCTCTTTCTGGCAAACGTGGCTGTCGTAGACTTCCCGAAAGACAGGATGGAGTTCTTTGAAAAGCGCGCCGGCATTCCAACCGCTGGGCTTCTCGGTTCGAATGCGCTGCTTAACTACCGAGTCGGACTCGACTACGTCCACTCCACGGTCTACTTCGAGTTTGGTCGCATGTTCAACTTTCCTGACTTTGATGTCGTCGGACTCATCCTGCGCCCTGAGGACGACGGCCGCTACACGATCCTCGGCGTCGCTGACCTCGAGGGGAAGCCGTCAGTACCGGACGGCGTCCAGCCTGGCGATCATCTCGTCGCTGTCAATGGCATCCCG
>Ga0209517_10002346_pt1 | contig 26858 bp, 26 predicted proteins | sample PeaSoiMetSII2010_FD_187695 | JGI IMG/M metagenome (GOLD analysis project Ga0209517, IMG submission 187695) | Peat soil microbial communities from Weissenstadt, Germany - SII-2010 (SPAdes) (version 2) | ecosystem: Environmental > Terrestrial > Soil > Wetlands > Peat | place: Germany... | reverse complement strand
TACTGCTGGCAAGCCTCCTCTGTGGCGAAGTCGGTCTGAAACTGACGAAGCGTCTTGGGGAACGGTGGTCGGGCCACCCTTATACGCTACCCATTGGGGCTTGCTGAAGCAACCGGATAATCAGAAGTAGACTAATCCTGATTCTTGGCGGTTGCTCAAACATTTTGCCCCTATCCTGATTCAATGAAACCGCTCGCCTACTCCTGTCGCATGTGGCAGATGGCGCAACGTCCCCAACTGGTCATTCTTTGGCCCTTGCACGGCAAGGGCTAGACTTCCCGGCATGACGTTTGCAGCAGGCAATCGCTTGGCCTAGACTCGCGCTGCGCGGCACTCAGTCCGGCGAGAATGCCGATTCGGTTTTCATCGGGGGCTCCTTGAGTTGGCAAGGTTCACGAAGTTTTCTCTGCCTGCTCGGGACAAGAATGCGAAAACGCCCGCGCGTCCCAAAGCCGCTCGTCGGCATCGTTACCGCGGTCCTAAACGCATGGCGGGCGTCGGGGAACGCCCTCAAAGCCGGAGGTCCGACGGCCCTGCTGCCTTCGCGAGCCGACTCTATCCTCTGTTCGTCCCAACTCAGCGGTACCAATCCAACTGAAGTAGAATAATGCGGCGGGCCGGTTTAAAATGGCATGAGACGAGGTGCTGGTCGGGCGGTTGGGCTAGCACGTGTTTGTGTTGGGGGGTGTGTGGAAGGCTTAGAGACAGCTTGTCTTGCTGACGATATTGGGCTGGCAGGAGCAGGGCTTCATCTCGGATGCGATCCTGATGGAGGTACAGGCCGCTGGTACGCTTTATACGTTCGATCGCGACATGAAAAGGTTGTCGAAAGCGGACTGAGAGGCAAGGGATACGCTGCTTTTTCGCCCTTTTATCGGACGAAGCGCAAAAGAGTCGACCGGATCGCTGCAATCGATGTGCCTCTGTTTCCCGGATACGTCTTTTGCCACTTTGACTCGAGCAAGCGGCTGCCGATTCTAATGACTCCAGGCATGGTAAGAATTGTGGGGCCGGCGAATAGGCCGGAGCCAGTGGATGACCATGAAATCGCTTCGATCCGAACCATTGCGCTGTCCGGACGTCCGGTTCAGCCGTGGCCCTTTTTGAGATCGGGGCAGCGAATCCGGCTCCAGGCTGGTCCACTCATGGGTGCGGAAGGGATTTTCTTGCGGGTCAAGAATGAGTACCATCTGGTCGTTTCGATTACTCTGCTTCAGCGCGCGGTTTCGGTCGTCGTCGAAAAGGACGCTGTTGCTCCGTTGTTCATAGGGGAACGCCACGCCAGGTCGTTCGAGAGTTAGAAAGCTTATCGATCCCCGGAACTGCCCGGTCAGAGGTCGAATAAAAAAATCAATCAGCTGATTACCATTTTCGACTAAGTCGTTCGAGGAGTCGATTGCTTCCATGGCCCGTTAATGGGGCCCTATCGAAAAGCGTGGTGCTCAAAAAATCTATACAATTTGGCAATGGGCCTGCCCCCAAGAGCAAATGCCGCCAGCTTTTCGAAATGGTGAAGCATTGACACACGCGCCAGTGAGAGGTACTGTTGTACTTCCCAAGACCGGGGATTGTGTAGTAGAGGGCGGTAGCTTGTCTAAGCTAAGCAGTCTTCGTGCAAAGCGCTCCGCTAGCTTCAAAGCTATCCCGTTGAGTGTTTGACCGTTCCGTTCCGGACCTAATTGAGCAAGTGAAGAATTCAGCAACTCGAAAAGAACTTTTCTCGCTTCCGGATTCTGTGCTGTCGTGTGCCCGCTTCCTTCATCTGTAAACGGTCTATGTGCGGCATAAACGGCATAGTTGCATATCATTCGGCGTCGAGTGCGCCGGAAGAAGCTGAACTTCTCGCTACACGTGACGCGATGCGTGCACGCGGCCCAGATGGGTCAGGTGCCTGGTGGAGCGCGGATAGGCATTGCGGCCTCGGGCATCGACGGCTTTCGATCATCGACCTTTCCGACCGCGCTTCCCAGCCGATGACCAGTGAAGACGGCCGTTTCGTCGTCATATTCAATGGCGAAATCTACAACTATCCTCAGTTGCGCGCAGAACTCGAGACTGATGGTGTGCGCTTCCGCACAACCTCCGATACCGAGGCGCTCTTGCATCTCTACGCGCGCCACGGTGCCGACATGGTGCATCGGCTCCGTGGCATGTTTGCTTTCGCCATATGGGACCAGGCGCGGCGTGGCCTTTTCCTTGCACGCGACCCTTACGGCATCAAGCCGCTCTACACAGCAAACGATGGCTGGACGTTCCGCTTCGCCTCACAGGTTAAGGCGCTCGTTGCGGGCGGTCACATTTCGCGCGACCCTGAACCGGCGGGTATTGTCGGCTTCCATCTGTTCGGCAGCGTGCCTGAGCCATTCACGCTTTACCGCGATATTCGGGCTTTGCCCGCTGGCCATATACAGTGGGTCGACACCGCGGGCCCGAGAGAACCCAAGCCCTTCTCGAATCTTGCCGATGTCCTAGCCAAGGGCTCGGCCAACCCAGGGCCCACGGCTGAGATTCACGAACGGGTGCGCGCCGGCGTGCTCGATAGCGTACGCGCGCATCTGTTGGCCGACGTTGAGGTGGGTATCTTTCTATCCGCAGGCGTAGACTCCGGCGCACTGCTTGGTTGCATGCGAGACGCGGGGCAACGCGAGATTCGCGCAATCACGCTCGCCTTCGAAGAATTCCGTGGCACATCGGAAGATGAAGCACCATTGGCTGCTTGCGTGTGCGAGCACTACGGGGCACACCACATCGTTCGGCGCTTGAGTGAGCAGGAGTTCGTCGAAGATCTCCCGGCGATTCTTGAGGCCATGGACCAGCCCTCGATCGACGGCGTGAACGCTTGGTTCGTCTCTAAGGCTGCCAAGGAGGCAGGCCTCAAGGTCGTGATTTCGGGTCTTGGCGGCGATGAGCTTCTTGGCGGTTATCCAAGCTTCCTGGACTTACCGCGTTGGCACCGTCGGTTCGGCCTTTTGGCTGCCGTGCCGGGAATCGGGTTTTTGGCCCGCAAGCTCATCGCCGCTGTTGCCCCGACTTTTTCGCGGGTAACGCCCAAAGCACTCGGGGTTCTGGAATACTCGGGTAGCTGGGCTGGCACGTATCTCCTGCGGCGCGGCTTGTTCCTGCCGCACGAGCTGCCTGGGGTAATGGATGCCGAGATCGCATGCGAGGGTTTGCGCAGGCTGAAGCCACTGCGCCGCCTTGCCGCGAACCTCACGCCCGATCCCATTTCCGAGAATGCGCGAGTCTGCGTGCTTGAGTCGGCGCAATACATGCGCAATCAGCTTCTACGCGACGCCGATTGGGCAGGGATGGCGCACAGCCTTGAGATCCGCGTGCCGCTGGTGGACTTCACGCTCCTCCGCGCGCTCGCTCCCGTGATCCCCGCGTTCACTCCGGGGGCAGGCAAAGCCGCGCTCGCCAATGCGCCAACCGTGCCGCTGCCGGACGAGATCGTGACCCGAGCGAAGACAGGCTTCAACGTGCCCACGGGTGACTGGATGAATGCGGCTATTGGTAGAGGCTCGGACGCCGTGGGCCGCGCACCCGAAGCCAAGGGCCTTATTTCTCGACGCTGGTCGCGCGCGGTGCTAAACGGCATGGCCCCGGCCAACGCGCAAGAGCAGTTGCACGCGTCATGAAGCCCCCACCCACGATGCTTGCTATTGTGACGGACGCCTTCGGAGGGCGCGGCGGCATTGCACAATACAACCGCGATTTTCTCGAAACGCTGGCCGAAACCGGTGGGGTGTCATCGATTACGGTCCTGCCTCGGCAAGCGCCCGATCTCTTCGTGCTGCCGGAAAGGGTCGAACAAACACCGGCCCGGCCCGGTTGGATTGGCTATTCGGTCGCAGCCCTGCGAACAGCGCTGCTCCGGCCGGTCGATCTCGTATTTTGTGGGCACCTCTATATGGCGCCCCTAGCCGCGCTGATCAAGCGGCTCAAGGGAGCAAAGCTTATCGTGCAGACCCATGGGATTGAGGCTTGGCCGCGGCCATCACGGTCGCAGCGCGCGGCTCTGGAAGCGGCTGACCTCGTGTTATGTGTCTCGCGTCATACGCGCTCGGCCGTGCTCTCATGGGCCGCGATAGCGCCCGAGTTAGTCCTCGTCGTGCCGGATACTGTGAGGGAAGCGTTCACGCCCGGAGACGGCTCGACACAGCGCTCTGCGTTAGCGCTCGAGGGGAAGCGTGTTCTCCTGACTGTCGGTCGGATGGACCCGCGCGAGCGCTACAAGGGCCACGACCGCGTGATCCTCGCAATCTCTAATCTTGTCGCGAAGGGCCATGACATCTGTTATTTGGTCGTCGGGGAGGGTGCCGATCGAATCCGCCTCGAGGCGCTTGCGCGTGATGCTGGGGTGAGCGAGCGTGTGCGTTTCCTCGGCCGGGTTGGGCTGCAAACTCTTGTCGAGATCTACCGCACGGCTGACCTGTTCGTCATGCCGTCGACCGGGGAAGGTTTCGGCGTCGCATTCCTGGAGGCGATGGCGAGTGGCACACCTGTGCTTGGCCTCGGCGTTGCGGGGGCCAGGGACGCGCTCGCGGACGGCGAGTTGGGGATAACCGCGTCAGAGGCCGAGTTCCCCGCCACTATCGCGTGCCTCCTCGACGAGCCGAAGCCTGATCCGCACGCACTGGCAGCTGCTGCGCGTGCCCGATTCGGTCGTGAGACGTTTGCGATCGGCGTTCGTGCTGCGTTAGACCGGCTGATGGAGGCCACTTGAATTCGACAGCGGTTATGCGGAGGACCTATCAATGCGGGTCAGTCGTCCCGCGCAAAGTAGCGTCCAGAAGTCTCGAGAGAACGAGGTTATGGCCGGCTTAACAACCCCGATGACGCCGAAAGATCAGGCTAACCGAACGCCCGAGCGCGTCCTCGTGCTGGAGCCTGGCCGTGCGGAACGCAATTACTGGCGCGACCTTTGGTTGTATCGCGAGCTGTTCATCACGCTGGCCTGGCGTGATGTGGCCGTGCACTATAAACAAACCGTCATCGGCATCGCCTGGGCAGTGGTCCGCCCGCTGCTGACGATGCTGATCTTCACGGTCGTGTTCGGCCGCCTCGCCAAGCTGCGCAGCGACGGCGCTGTCCCCTATCCGGTCCTGGTCATGGCCGGAATGCTGCCATGGATGCTGTTCTCCACGATCTTGAACGAGGGCTCGAACAGCATCGTGAGCAGCGCAAACTTGATCAGCAAGGTCTACTTCCCGCGGCTGATCGTCCCGTGTGCCTCAGCCGTGGTTGCTCTTGTCGACTTCGGGATTTCGTTCGTTTTGCTTGTGCTCATGATGTTCTGGTTCGGTGTGCGGCCTGATCTGCGGATACTTTTTCTGCCCCTGTTTATTCTGCTGGCAATGCTAGCCAGCCTCGGGCCCGCGCTGTACATCGCGGCGCTGAACGTCAGGTACCGCGATTTCCGCTTCGTAATTCCTTTTATCATGCAATTAGGGATGTATGTATCCCCTGTCGGTTTCTCCAGTGCGCGCGTTCCAGAGAAGTGGAGGCTTCTCTACAGCCTGAATCCTACCGTTGGCGTGATCGATGGATTCCGCTGGTGTCTGTTGGGCGGCCAAAGCCACCTTTCTGTACCGAGCTTCTGCCTCGGGACGGCCGTAACCGGGGTACTGCTGTGGCTGGGCATATCGTACTTCCGCAAGACCGAACGCAGCTTCGCTGACCTGGTCTGACTTGGAAAAATGGCCAACGAATTTGCAATCCATGCCGAAGGGCTCGGCAAGAAGTACGTAATCGGCCACGAGTCGCAGCGCGAGCGCTACGTTACTCTCCGTGACGTGATGGCTCGCACGGCACGGAGGCTCGGGCGCACGGCGCTCGATCTGATGCGCGGCCGTCCGATCGTCGAGGGGGATGAACTGGAAGAAATCTGGGCCCTCAAAGACATCGGCTTTGAGGTAAATCGCGGCGACGTAATGGGGGTGATCGGTCCTAACGGCGCGGGGAAAAGCACTCTACTAAAGATCCTCTCGCGCATCACCGAGCCAACAGAGGGCCGAGCGACGATCCGGGGCCGCGTGGCCAGCTTGCTCGAAATCGGCACGGGTTTCCACCCCGAACTGACTGGGCGGGAGAACATCTTTCTGAACGGCGCGGTTCTCGGAATGTCCCGGCGAGAGATTAGGGCCAAGTTTGATGAAATCGTGGATTTCGCCGGGATCGAGAGATTCCTCGATACTCCCGTGAAGCGCTACAGTTCCGGAATGTACGTTCGCCTCGCGTTCGCTGTGGCGGCGCATCTGGAACCGGAGATCCTGGTTGTGGACGAGGTGCTGGCTGTGGGCGATTCTGCCTTCCAGAAGAAGTGCCTGGGCAAGATGCAAGAGGTGAGTCATGGCGGCCGCACCGTCCTGTTTGTGAGCCACAATATGCAAGCGGTTCAGACGTTCTGCACACGGGCTATTTTCTTGAATCGAGGCCGGCTGGCTGCCAACGGCGATGTCCGGTCTGTTGTGGAGATATACCTAAGCGATGCCGCACCATTGACCTCGACTTGGGTCCGTCCCCCGGGCCGCCCGGAGTCGCTCGTTTTCTTCGACCGCATCAATGCGCGCCTTTCTGGGAAACAGCCTCACCTGCAACTGAACCTCGAAGCCCGAATCCTATGTGAGGGCAAAGGGCCGGACTTTTACGTGGCTGCGGACATCTCCGGCAGTTTGGGGACCACGCTCATGCAGGCTTTTCCCGAGCCCGAGCCATTCATGAGATGCATCGAAGGCGAATACATCTTAAACCTGGAAATCGATCTACCTCCATTGGTTCCCGGACGATATGTCGCGCACTTGTGGTTAGGCTCCCATCACACGCAAACGCTCGATTGGGTGAAGGACGCTGTGGAGATCGTAATCAAAGAGAGCCCTACTGCGAGCCGAGCGTACGCCCATTCACCGTTACACGGGTTCATCGCGCCCGTCTCCCGGTGCCAAGTGACGAGACTCGAACGGGGGTCTCCCACGGTAATACCAGCGTCCCGTCCCTGACCGCAGAAATGGAGATCCGTAATCGCATGAAATCCTGGCGCGCGCTGTTCCGCTCTGTGGCATGCGAGTTGCTGCGGTCTAGGCGGATAGGCCTCTTTTGTGCCGGTAGGCTCACGTTGTATCGCATTTCTCGCGGGCTGCGCTTAGATCGAACGCGACTGCTTCGCCTCCGACCTCGCGGTTGCAGGTACCCCCTCGCCGTGCGCGTGCCAGATAGTAGCGACGTCGAGCTATTCCTAAGCGTTTTTGTCTGGCAAGAATATCGTGTTCTCTGCGATATCCCCGAACCGAAGGTAATTGTGGACTGTGGCGCCAACGTCGGATACTCCAGCATCTATTTCTTGAATGCATTCCCAAAGGCACGGGTGATTGCGATTGAGCCCGATCCCGAGAACTTTCGGATCTGCAATCAGAACCTGGCACCTTACTCTTCCCGGGTGCAATTGCTGCGAGCGGCCGTGTGGGGACGGTCCACGCGCGTAGCTATTCAGCGAGGCTGCTTCCGTGATGGTCGGGAGTGGGCTACCCAGGTGCGAGAAGCGAACGCCGGAGATCGGGACACCGTCGACGCTGTGGACATGTCGTCCCTCGTAGGGCTGGCCCCAGGCGGCGTCGTGGACCTTCTCAAGATAGATATTGAGCGCAGCGAACTGGAGTTGTTCGGTTGCGATCCCCATCGCTGGCTGCCGTCGATTCGGAACATAGCTATCGAATTGCATGATGAGCACTGTGAGCGCGTTTTTTCCCAGGCGCTCCAGGGATACTCCTACGACAAGTCGCTTTCTGGCGAGTTGACGATTTGCAGGAACATCCGGCCAAAAGCGAGCGTGGAGGCGACCCTGGCGCGGCCCGAACCAGAGGCGCAAGCGTGAGTACCAAGCAAAGCCTGGTTGACTGCGTTTATATTGCCACTTCGATTCGTGACGCGCGGTTCACCCGGACGTGCGTCGCAAGCGTGCGGAGGTATTACCCGAGCATCCCGATTCGGTTGTTAGTGGGCGAACGCCACCAATGCTGGCTCGAGCGCGAGCTGCGGCAGTATTGGGGCGTTGAAACGGTGGGCATCCCTGGCGGTGACTACGGTTGGGGCTTTGTCAAGTTGGAGGCGCTGTTTGGCCCACCCGTTGCCCCCGTCGGCGAGCGATTTCTTATGCTCGACCCCGATACGGTACTGACCGGACCCATTTTCGACGTTTGGGAAGGAAGCCGGGCGCCCTTTCTGGTAGACGAGGAGGAGCAGACCGAGGCCAACATGAGGCACCTCTCGTATGATTGGGACCAGTTGCGCCGGTTCGATCCGAACACGCGACGGCCGGAGTTCGTTTTTAACTCAGGCCAATGGTTTGGGACGGCCGGGGTACTGAAACGAGATGACTTCAGTCCCTGGGTAGAATGGACGAAGCCCCGGCGATTGCGCTATCCACAGTACTTTTTTCCTGGTGAGATGGGGGTCCTCGTCTACGTGCTCAATCACAAGGTGATGCTCGAGGGGCTGGCCGTTGAACGGCGTAAGATACTCTGCTTCCCACCTCACGGGATGGACGGGCTGAACGCCGAAATCATCGCGAACCGCACCGGGCCTACGCGTGTGATCCATTGGTCCGGCAATAGGAAGATACGGCAGCGCGCCATGATTGGCGCCGACGTGCTCGCCTACTTCGAGGAATTATACTTTCAGCGCGTTCCTGCCGGGCACGTGCGTTACGTGTTTGCGGTCTGCGGGCACTACCTAACGCTCTGCACGCTTCGGCTCGGCGTGATGGCGAAGATGAGATTTCGCATCACGCTGGCTTACTTTCGGAAGAAAAACCCCGAGAAGCAGCGGAGCGCTTCAGCGGGACAATGAAACGGGTTCTGAAATTCGTTTTCGCCGCGCTCGGCTACCGCGTTCAAGCAACGGGGCGTGTCCCACGCCAACTTCTCGACCCAGTCCCGCTACGAACCATCGAATTCGACGACATCGTCTGCCGGCATATGTTCGAATTCGGGTAACAACTCAACTTTATTCAGATTGGCGCCTTCGATAGCATCACTGCGGACCCTTGCGCAAACACATTGACAGGCGCCGCTGGACGGGCGTGCTGGTTGAGCCACAAGATAGGGCCGCCGAAGAGCTCCGCAAGCTCTACAGGTGCAACGACCGAATCATCATTCTGCAGGCCGCATTGGACCGCGAACGTGGACGACGCACGTTTTTCACAGTGGAATCCGAGAGTGCTCCCGCCTGGACCGGCATGTTGGCGTCCTTTCAGAGGGAGCACATCGTTAAACATTCCCGTTGGGCCCCTCGCGTGGAGAGCATGATCAGGGAACGGATGGTCGACTGCGTCACCTTCGACGATATTCTTGCGCGCATGCCCGACGAACGGCTCGATCTCCTCCAGATTGATGCCGAGGGCGCCGATGCCTATCTGTTGTCGCTTTTCCCGTTTGATCGGGTGCGGCCCCCAATCCTACACCGGGAAATCAAGCACCATACCAAAGTGGACAATGAGCGGTGCTTCCAACGCTTAGCCGGGTTCGGCTACCGCTTCGCGCTGTCCGGCGGAGGCGGAGACATGATAGGGGCGCTGGATCGGGGTCACGAGAGTTCTCCCGGACACCCCGGCCCGCCCCAGTACGGATCGGGAAGTGCTCCTACCAGCAGCTAGACTGTTCGAAAAGCTGCCGCGGACGCTCAGGCGCCATCGCTTGATGAAAGCCTGGATGCGTCTCACGGGAGAGGATCCTCTTCAGCTCGTCCGGATTCGGGACGACGCATTCGCCTATGCCGATCTCAGCGATGGCTTCCTGCGGTTGATTGTGATTGATGGAGATTTTGAAACGGACTTTTTTCGGATCGCAGATGCTTTACTGGAAGCGGGTGGAGAATTCATGGATGTCGGTGCCAATCACGGCCTGCTGAGCTTTGGCATCGCGCGAAGGTCGGGCGGTCGTGTGCGCTTTCACCTGTTCGAGCCAAATCCCAAGCTACAGACCTCAATCGCGAAGTCTCTGGCGCTTTATCCCTCGATGCAAGTGCAAATCAACCCCATGGCCGTTTCCGACAAGGATGGCACGGTCTTATTTGATGTTGATGAGCAGCAGACTGGCGCGTCCCACATTACCGAAAGCGGGGCCCTCCCGGTTCCATCCATCAGGCTCGACACGTACATCAAAGAAAAACATTTGGATCGTGTGGATCTTGTGAAGCTCGACATAGAAGGCTATGAGCTCACGGCTCTTCGCGGCGCTGAAAACGCCCTCAAGACTCGTTGTATGAAGGCGATTTATTTCGAATATTTTGAGAAGTGTTTGGTACGTGTCGGACCTCCTTCAGGGTTGATCGATTTTCTGGATTCACGAGATTATGAAGTTTGCTTCTGCCGGGTTGCCGACATCCAAACTCAGGGAGTCTCCCCAACGACGACCATTAAGCGGGGCCTGCCTGGGCATGGACTTCCGCTGATTCCCGTCAGGAGCCGCAAGATACCGGCTATGACTGACTTGCTTGCCTTGCCGAAGGAGAACCTCGTCGGCATTTAGGCCATTCGGCACATGCTCTCGGTTATTGTTTGTACGCATAATCCGCGGCGCGATTACCTTCAGCGGTGCCTTGGCGGGCTGAGGGGTCAGACGCTCCCGTACGACGACTGGGAACTGATCGTCATTGACAACCGGAGCGACGAGGCAGTCGCTGGCCTCATCGACCTTTCCTGGCATCGGAACCAGCGGGCCTTGCGCGAGGACCAACTCGGTCTCACCTTTGCACGCCTGCGCGGCATTCGCAAAGCAAGAGGTGAGCTGCTGGTTTTCGTCGACGACGATAACGTGCTCGATCCAGATTACCTCGAGAAAGCGGCTGCGATAGCGGAGGAGTACCCGCATTTTGCGGCGTGGTCGGGAAGTTGTAAAGGCGAGTTCGAAATTCAACCGGAGAAATGGGCGCGGAAGTACATCGGGCCGCTCTGCGTCTCCCAGTTCGATCGGGATTACTGGTGCAATTTTCCGTTCCTGAATCGGGCGATGCCGTCGGGAGCCGGACTCTGCCTCCGCATGCCGGCGGCGAGACAATACCTGGAATTGCATGAGAGCGGATTGCGTCCGATGGTTTTAGACCGGACCGGAAAATCTTTGCTCTCCGGCGGTGATATCGACATCGTATTAACGTGCGCACGAAATGGCTACGGAATAGGCGTTTTCAAGCGGCTGAAGTTGACCCACCTCATTCCGAAGATTCGGGTCCAGAAGTCATATCTACTGAATCTCACCGAGGCGCTGGGGTTTACGTCGCAGATCATTGAATTCTACCATCCGAGTCCTCCGGGACCCCCGAGTTCCGAGCTGAAACGGCGGATTGCAAATGTACTCCGCGCCTTGCTCATGTCATCGCTGGATCGGGAGTTTTTCAAAGCGAATCACCGTGGGCAGTTGGCCGGACAACGAGCCGTAGAGCAGCTGAAGCGAACCGTTTCTTTTGGATCTGCGCTATCTGGGGCGACGCGGCAGGGCTAAACCATTCCCGTGCGAACACTCACCTTTACGATCGCGATTCCGGTCCGCAACGGGGAGCGTTTCTTAGCGGCCGCCATCGAATCGGCGGTGGCGCAGTCCCGGCCTGCGGACGAAGTTTTGGTTGTCGATGACAATTCCTCCGATGCAACGCGGGCCATCGCAACGGATACGAAATGGCGCGGCCGGGTTCGTTATGTGTTCAACGCCCGCACAACGGGTTTCGCCGATGCCTTCAACCGCGCCGCACGTCTGGCGGCCAATGAATTTGTCGCCTTCCTCAGCTCCGACGACGCTCTGGATCTGAACTTCTTGAGCTCTGTTGAGCGCTTACTGCTGACATATCCTCAGGCGAAATTCTGTTACGTTGCTTCCAGGTATATTGATGCTGACGGAAAGCCGCTTTCCGGTTGCCGGCCAAATTGCTCCTCGCCTCCGCGTCTGTACGACGGAAGAACCTACGTTCGTAGTTATCTAACCGGCTGTCTGAATCACAGCGAGATTCATCGCTGCGCAGGCGTTGTAGTCGAGCGGAAGTTATTCATCGAGGAATGTCCGTTTCGCAAGGAAGCTGGCATCTTGGCCGATAACGATTTTTTTATACGGATTGCTGCTCGGACCGAAGTGGTGGGAATCGCCGAACCGCTGGCGTCGGTCAGAGTTCACAAAGACTCGATCAGCTCCCGAATGGAATCGCTTAGTCTTCGCGTCTCAAGCGACTATCTCTACCAAGTTAGGTTCCTCCGAACGCATCCGGAGTACATTGCTGAAGAAGACGCGTGGCTGGTATACTCGCTGGCTTTTCGCCACCTTAGTTCTCTGTTTGTCGAAGCTCTGTGGCGAGGCCGTCCAGACCTGTATTCAGCGGGCACTCGAATTTTGCAGGGCCTAGTAGCGGCAATCGGCCCCGAAAATTCCCGAAAATCGATCGCGGGGACCGGAAGAGCACTGCACGTGATTTCTCATTCCGGCTGGGCACGGCACCTGTACGGAGCGGCTGTTCGAGCCGCCGCAGCGGCGAGGCGGTTGAAAAGGATGAGTCTGAAAACATTCATGCCAGAGCAGGCAAATCGGGAACAATCAGAAAGCCCAAGACTCTGGGAGCTTTGATTACCGACGCTTAAGAGGGGGAGTGGGGATCGGTTTTGAGTCCGGAATCCGGTACTGATCTCGCAACTGCGGCGCGCTCGCAAATTTGTGCCATCGGGAATCAATCGATGGACGAATCGGCACTTCGCCGAATCCGGGAAATTAAGTCGAACATCGAGGCCATGCTAGTGGAGAGGCAAACTCTCCGTGATCCAGGGGCACCGCCCAGCAGCTACTGGACTGATTTCTGCTCGGCTTTCGACTACACGCTGGGACTGCCGGAATCCGCCTTCTTGAAGCTCCGCATTCACACGTATCATTTTACGGCCGAAACCTACCAAACGTACTACTTTGGTAACGCTGACCAGTTCTGGGCGACCAATCACGTAACCGAGCTCACCCAAGGCATTCCCCCAGAACTCGTGATCAATGAGCCCGCTGGCGGCATAGGTTTCCACTATCCCTGCGGAAGGTTCCTGAGCGAGGACACAATTCGCTTCCAAAAGGTAATCAACACGTTATACAGGTCCGGAATTATCGGCCCGTTGCGGGAACGCAAGGCCTCCACCGTTCTTGAAATCGGCGCGGGGTATGGCAGGCTGGCACATCATATCAGCGAAGTTATCCCCGGGGTCCATTACCTGATCGTGGACTTGCCCGAGTCGCTGTTGTTCTCCGCCGCGTATCTTACCCTCCAAAATCCCGGCAAACGGATCTACCTCTATGAGCCCACCGACGATACGGAGGTCACGCTTTCACGGATCAGAAACGGCGCCTACGATTTTGCACTTTTCCCAAACTATAAGATTGGAGTGCTTCGGCCCTTATCTTTCGACCTGGTTCTCAATACGGCGTCACTCCAGGAGATGAAGGCCGATCAGGTCGAGCGCTACCTGGATTTTATCCGCGACACTTGCGCGGGCGTGTTCTACAGCCGCAATCAGGATCGGCAGCCGCGCAACCGGGAACTGGTGAGTCTGAACTCGATGATGCGGAGCCGCTTCCAGATGACTGAGATTCCGGAGTGGCGCGCGCGCGTGGGTGCTGGGTCGGCCGTGAAGAGATACGTCCGGTCAGCAGCCCGTTCACTCGCAGTAACCCTTGGCCTGATCCCCTCCGCCTCGAAGGAGGAGGATAATCCGTATCGACAGTTCATCTCTACACCTCTGCGCTCGTGATTGCCTAAATTCCCGCGTCCCGCGTCCGGCCAAGGTTCGGCGACCAGCTATGGCGTCGGCCGCTGGCCAGAGCGAGCTAGGGTGGGTGTCGAGTTGTGTTGTCCCTCAAATCGAGCCACATGAAGACATCTGACCAAATTACAGCAAAAAGTATCTTAGTCACTGGCGGAACGGGCTCCTTTGGAAACAAAGTGGCCCAATTCCTCGAAGGCTATAATCCGAAGCGAATCATGATCTATAGCCGGGATGAGAAGAAACAGTACGAGATGGAGCAACGGCACCCCGATTACGCGTACATGGTCGGCGACGTTCGGGACGCGGAACGGCTGAATACCGCGATGAAGGGCGTGGATCTTGTCTTCCACGCAGCGGCATTGAAACAGGTCCCAGCTTGCGAGAGTCATCCCTATGAGGCGGTCAAGACGAATATCGTCGGTGCGCAGAACTTGGCTGAGGCAGCGATCCGGAATGATGTTGCCGTCGTCGTGGGTCTCAGCACCGATAAGGCGGTGAAGCCAATCAACGCCATGGGCGTCTCCAAGGCAATGATGGAAAAGATCATCTGCTCGCAAAACATCTATCCCATCGCTACACGCTTTTGCTGCGTTCGCTACGGGAACGTGATGGGCTCCCGCGGGTCCGTCATCCCGCTATTTCAGCGACAGATCACAGAAGGGAGGAAGCTGACGATCACCGATCCGAGCATGACGCGCTTCCTCATGACTCTCGAACAGTCGGTCGAACTGGTCCTACACGCGACCCACCATACCGTCGGGGGCGAAGTATTCGTGAAAAAGGCGCCCGCAGCGACGGTGCTCAACCTGGCGAAAGCCGTTCTGACAAAATACGCCGACGGCGACTTTGACCGTATGGAAATAACTGGTGTCCGGCCGGGAGAAAAGCGCCACGAGGTGCTGGTCAACGAATATGAAATGACCCGCTCGACGGAGTCAGACAACTTCTTTGTAATCTATCCGGAATACAGGCAGCAGATCCCCAAGCACGACGGCTGTTTTGGCGCGGAATATACGTCCGCTAACACGAATCAGTTCGAGAAGATTGATCAGCTCATAGCTCTGCTGGACGCCATGGGCGATACGAACAGCTACATTTGACGCGAATTTGCGCGTGCAAACAGGGATGACTTCGCTAGTCAGGAAGAGGACCGATTGCCGGGCTTGCCATTCGAACCGTCTCGACGTGGTCATCGATTTTGGGCCAATGCCGCTTGCGGGATCTTTCCTCGATCCGGCTCACGTTGAGCAGGAACGCCTCTTTCCTCTTACCCTAGCTCGATGCCGGGACTGCACCCTGATGCAGGTGCCGGAAGTCGTCGACCCTAGCATCATATTCGCCGAGTATTCCTATGCTTCGAGTACAACCGACACGCTGCGGAGGCATTTTGCCGAAATGGCGCACGATATCGTGGCGATGGGCGTCGCTGGCGAGGATCTGGTGCTCGAGTTTGGGTGCAACGACGGCGTGCTGATCCAGCCGCTGCGCCGGCTTGGCGTAAATGCGGTGGGCGTGGATCCCTCCGACGTTGCCCGCCGAGCGAGCGAGGCCCAAGGCTGGCCGCTTGTGGCGGGATACTTTGACGCAGGGAGCGCGAACTGCGTGCTCAGCCGCTACGGCCGCGCCAAGATCTTGGTTGCAAACAACGTCTTCGCGCACATCGACGATCTGGACGGGACGATGTCGGCTGTCGTCGAAGTGCTCAGAGAGGATGGCCTGTTTGTTTTCGAGGTACATTATCAGGGCAACCTGATCGGTGACTTTCAGTTCGATACCGTGTACCACGAACACCTTTGTTATTATTCGCTGCAGTCGCTCGTGGAATTACTCGGGCGGTTCAACTTCATAGTCCTCGATGTGGAGCCCATCCCGATCCATTCCGGGTCGATCCGAGTGGTAGCGGCCCCGGCGGACTCGAAGCGGCCGGCCAGCGACCGCGTCCGCAGGATGCTGGAAGCAGAGAAAAACTGGGACATCGCGCATTTCGCCTCCGGCGTCCAGGAACGCTGCGTCACGGTGCAAAAGCTCATTCGCGACCTTCGTTCCGCAGGCCGAACAGTCGTCGGCTATGGCGCGGCCGGTCGCGCGACAGTCCTGCTCAATTATTGCAAGTTAGGACCCGCGCTGATTGATTACGTCGTGGATATGTCGCCGCTTCGTCATGGCCGACTCGTGTCCGGGGTGCGCGTGCCGGTGCGTCCCACCGAGACTTTCCAACGCCACTATCCAGATTACGCGCTGATGACCGCCTGGAATTACGAACCGGAAATTGCCCAAAAAGAGCGTGCGTTCCTCGCAACCGGCGGGAGGTTCATTGTGCCGCTGCCCCACGTGCGCATCAGTGGCGAATGCTAATCCTCACTGCAGACGGTCAGCGATGGACATGGCCACGCAAGGGAAGGGCGAATTCGATTCATTGCTCGACTCACCGGGAACGCTCATTATCGGCCGGTGTGGACGCCTCGCGAGAGCGCTGCGCCATTTTTTCCCAAGAGCGATTGCAATCGGGCGGGTGGGAATCAACATCGCGGACGATGCCTCGGTGAAGCGCGTGGTCCAGGAAGTCCGGCCGAGCATTGTCATAAATTGTGCCGCTATAACGGACCTGCCGCTCTGTGAGCGCGACCCGGCTGCTACCCGGCGAATCAACGTCGAGGGCGTCGCCCATCTCGCTACGGCTTCGCGGGAGGTCGGCGCGCTGCTGGTTCATATCTCCAGCGACTACGCGGCCCATCCCGTGAACGAGTACGGCCGCAGCAAGCGCGACAGCGAGTCATTCGGCAACTTGACCATTCGGGCAAGAATTTACGACGGCTCTCATTGGGCGTGGGAATCGTTGCGGTGCGGCCGAAGGATCCAGATGACAACGTGCGAGTTTTCCAATCCGATCAGCACCACCGGCCTGGCAACCTTCCTTCCGCGTTTGCTGGAAAAGGGCTTTCACGGCGTGGTGAGTCTGGGCAGCAAGGATCCCTTGAGTCTTTTCGAGGTTGGCTTGATTTGGGCGGATGTCCTTGGTGCGTCGCGCCAGTTGGTGCAGCCGTGCGGGCCTGTCGCATCGCCGTACCCCAGACCTGCAAACACTGTTATGCCGGTGCAGGAACTCGTCGCTGCCGGCATCCCGGTCCCATCCCTCGCGTCCGACGCTTGTGATCACTGCGCTTACTTCGCGGATTACGCAAGCGCATAAATAAATCGGACTCCATCCGTCCAACCGGCCGATTGACAGATGAAAGCAGAGCGTTCGTTTCTGGCGGTCTCTTCTAGAGAAGGCGGCGGAGCGGTTGACTGTATCTACGTCACTGCTTCGACCCACGACGCCCGCTACACGCGTATCTGCGTGGCCAGTATTCGCTATTTTTACCCTGAGGTGTCGATTCGGCTCCTGGCCGGCGGCCGCTTGCAGCGCGGCTTGGCGTACGAGCTTCGCCGGTATTGGGACGTTGGGGTCGCGGACATTCCCGCCGGCGATTACGGGTGGGGCTTTGTCAAGCTCGAGCCTCTCTTTGGCCCGCCGGGTGAAAGATTCCTGGTACTTGACTCTGACACGGTGCTCGCCGGCCCTGTCTTGGAGGCCTTCACGGAAAGTCGCGCCCCATTTCTCGTCGATGAGGAAGAACAAGCCGAGGCAGATACAAAGCGGCTCTACTACGACTGGCAGAAGGTACGCAGGTTCGATCCCAATGCCCAGCCTCCACAATTCGTCTTCAATTCCGGACAGTGGTTCGGAACCGCCGGTGTTCTCACGCGCCATGATTTTGAGCCGTGGATCGAGTGGACAATGCCCCGCCGAACCTCCCCCCCAGAGCACTTCATGAGCGGTGAGCAGGGCCTCCTGAACTATATCCTGAATCAGAAGGCGATGCTCGAAGGCTTGGCCGTGGAGCGGCGAAACATTATGCGTTGGCCGCCCCGCTCGATGCAAGGAGTGAACCTGGAGAGTGTATCGAGGCGTGCCGCTCCCCCCGTTGTGATCCACTGGGCCGGGGCCGCAAAGACGCGCCGCCGCCGGGACATGATTGGGGTAGATCTGCTCGCCCACTTCGAACGGGCGTACTACCAGCGCCTTCCCGGAGGGGTACTACGCCGGCTCTTTGTCGTTTCCAACAATTATCTGGTGCGCACGCTTCCGGGCCGAGTATTAGCCAAGCTGCAACTTCGTAAGCGGTTGGCCTATTTCCGTACGCGCCCTCTCGAACCGGGGGTCTAACCGTATGTTGTCGGTTGTCATTTGCACTCACAACCCGCGGCGTGATTACTTTCAGCGGTGCCTAGATGGTCTGAAATGTCAGACGCTCCCCTACGAGAATTGGGAACTAATCGTCATTGACAACCGAAGCGACGAGCCGGTCGGGAGCTGGGTTGATCCGTCCTGGCACCCTATCGCACGAATCGTTCGCGAGGAGAAACTGGGCCTCACCCCGGCGCGCCTACGAGGGATTCACGAGTGCAAAGGAGATCCGCTCGTCTTTGTAGACGATGACAACGTGCTCGACCCCGCTTTTCTGGAAACCACGGTCAAGATTGCGGGAGAAAAACAATTTCTGGGGGCTTGGAGCGGCCAATGCCGTCCTGAATTTGAGCAGCAACCGCCGGAGTGGACGCGGCGCTACTGGGGCCTCTTGGCGATTCGGGAATTCGAGAGGGACTCCTGGTCGAACCTGCCCCATTTGACGGAAACACTGCCGATTGGCGCTGGGCTATGTGTCCGCCGTGAAGTCGCCTTGCACTACCTGCATCTCCACGATTCCGGACAACGTTCCTTTCAGACTGACCGTACAGGACGATTGCTGTTTTCTTGTGGAGATCACGACTTGGCTGCATGCGCCTGCGACGTCGGGCTGGGGACCGGGTCTCTCGCCGCACTGAAGCTCACACACTTAATGCGTCCCGAGCGATTCACCGCGGAATATCTGGCACGGCTTTTTGAAGGTACCTCTTACTCTGGCGCCATCGTCAACTATTTCCGTGGACTCCGTCCTGTCCGGCGGAGCGCCCTGCGGCGTCTCGTGGACTTCATTCGGCTGATGCGATTGAAAGAACCCCACCGCGGGATATTGAAGGCCGAGTCTCGCGGGCGAGCTCGCGCCGCAGAATACTTGTCCAAGCAGTGACTGGTTGAGCCGCCGTGCCATCGAGAACCTTGCCGCTTTCGCGCACCTATAGATGACCGCAAGCTTCCGGCAGCAAGTCGTCCTCGGGATGAAACGCGCGCTTTACGGCCGCCGGGGTGAGCCATACCGCATTGAGGGACAGACTCTCCGCTACTTACCGGGAACGCGCCCGGTCCGTCTGCGCTACTCGAATTCTCAGGACCCGGTCAGCCGCTACGACGCGTTGCAAGTCGCTTGGCTCACTAGTCACCTAAGGGAGGGGGACACGGCGATCGACATCGGTGCTTGCTTTGGTGCATACACGATTCTCATGGCCGCGAAGTGTGGCCAGCGCGGGCGCGTTGTGGCCTTTGAACCGGACCCCTATGCCCGCGAAGTGCTGGAGAAGAATCTCAGCCTGAATCCAGGCATCCGGCGGCCCCTCATCGAAAGCTCGGCGTGCTTCGATACGATCGGCGAGGCAGTGCTCTTCAGTGCCGGGGGCAATACCCAATCATCCCTGGCGCGCTCCGCGGTAAGGCTTTCGGCCACGCAGAAGGCCGAAGAGATTCGAGTGTCTCTCGTCACGCTGGACGCTTATTTTTTGGTGCACAGCCTGCCCGAGCCTAGCTGCATCAAGATCGACGCCGAGGGGGCTGAAATCCGCATCCTACGCGGAGCGAAGCAGCTTTTGTTGACGAATGCAGCCTTTCTTTGTGAGCTCCACCCGTATGCCTGGCCGGAGTTTGGAAACACGCTAACAGAGCTCAAAGACCTCATGGCCTCCGTTGGCCGGTACGTCCGGTTTCTCGATCAGAATGCGGAGATCGGCGAGCAAGCGGCATATGGCACCGTACTGCTCACACCAAATCGCTAGCCCGGCGTTCGCGAGACCACTCCCGCCGCCCGACGTGGAAGAGGAGCTCCGGCGAGTCGTTCACGTCGTCGAGAGTCTCGACCGCGGTTCCGCTGAGATGTGGCTGCTGCGCATGCTACGGCACGCACGCATACGGGAAATAGGGCTCGACTGGACCTTCTACTGCACGCTGCAGAGACCCGGGTCAAACGACGAGGAGGCGCGGGCCCTGGGCGCAAAAGTGATCCATTCGCCGGTTCCGCTCGGGCGGACCTTGGCCTTTGTTCACGCGTTGCGACAGGAATTGCGATGCGGAAAGTACCACGTCCTGCACTGCCACCATGACCTCGTGAGCGCAGTGTATCTGTTGGCGGCGATGGGGTTACCGATCCGGCGGCGAATCGTTCACGTGCATAACGCCGATGAAGTGGTCCCAACCGCCAGCCTTTTCAAGCAGCGTCTGTACCGTGAACCCATGCGCAAGCTTTGTATGACCATGGCCGACCGGGTCGTGGCGAACTCCAACCACACGCTGGATATCTTTCTCGCAGGCCGGAGCCGCCGCCGTGCGGTGGACATTGTCCATTATATGGGGATTGATGCCAGCCGTTTTGAAAGAGCAAGGGGCGACCGCTTGGCATTCCGCCGTGAACTCGGCCTCGGCGAGGAGGCGTTGATCCTGCTTTTCGCAGGTCGAATGGTACCCGAGAAGAATCCAGTCTATGCCGTCGACGTCCTTTCCCAGATGCGCAGGCTTCACCCTGCAGTCATCGGGGTGTTTGTGGGATCGGGGGGCCTCGATGGAGACGTGCGCAAGCGCGTTACGGAACTACGGCTCGATACGGCGGTTCGCTATCTCGGTTGGCGCGATGACGTTCCTGAGATCATGTGCTGCTCTGACTGGTTCATCCTTCCCCATCCGGAGCATCCGGTCGAGGGATTTGGGTTCGCGATCATCGAAGCACAGCTCGCTGGCTTACGAATGCTTCTGTCACGGGGCATACTTGATGATCCGCTTCTGCCAACTGCCAGTTTTCGACGCCTTGCCCTTGCCGCCGGGCCCGAGCAATGGGCGCACGCTGCAATGGAGCTCCTGAGCAACCAGGTGCCTTCACGGGCCGCTGCGCTCGACGCGCTCAGAGAATCTCCGATGAATATGGACAGGGCGCTCAAGGGACTCCTTGGACTCCATACATGAAGCAGGAGCGCCCAATCAGGGTTCTCCAGGTTATCGACAGCCTCGGCATGGGCGGTGCCGAAACCTGGCTGATGGAAGTGCTGCGGCTCTGGTCCAAAAGCGATGTTTGCCGAATTGATTTCTTGGCCACCAGCGGCAATCCCGGGATCTTCGATGAGGAGGCCCGCCGGTTGGGCGCGCAAGTGCATTATGTGCGCTACGGACGCGCCCACCTTCCACGATTTGCGAAGCAATTTCGCCAGGTGCTGCGGGAGGGGCGGTACCACGCCATCCACGACCACGGGGACTACGCCAGCGGATTGCATTTCCTGATGGGCGGAAGCGCGCTGCCGCCAGTTCGGGTGACGCATGTGCACAATCCCGCCTATCAGATCCGCAACAATTATGGGGTGACCAATGGCCGCTGTTTCACGGCGCTGGTCGGAAAGGCGCTTGTCGCGCGCTATTCTACACATATCACCGGCACATCGCGGCAGATCATCACCGAATACGGCTTCGATGCGTCACGTTTCCGTCGAATCCCAAAGGCGGCCCTCTATTGCGGATTCGACCCCGCGCGGTTCCTCGGCGACCCGGTTGCGGCGAAGGCTTCCGTCAGCCATGAGTTCGGCTGGCCTGAGGACGCTAAGATCATTCTGTTCGCGGGGCGGATAGATTTGTCCCTCGATCTCGGTCATCCGCAAAACCACAAGAATTCCGCATTCGCCGTTTCTGTGGGGATCGAGTGCGCGCGCCGGGACTTAAGCGTACGCATGCTTCTTGCCGGGGCTCCCAGCCCCGCTGTTCCCATCCTCGAGGGACGCATCGATGCAGCTGGATTGCACGGGCGCATCCAGTTTGCCGGGATCCGCAGAGACATCGAGCAGTTCATGCTCGCGAGCGACGTCCTGCTTTTCCCCTCCCGGGGCGAGGGGCTCGGCATGGTTGCGGTCGAGGCGCAGGCCGCAGGACTACCTGTCCTTGCATCCAATGCGGTGCCTCGTGAGTGCGTAGTCGTGCCGGAACTTGTGCGATTCCAGAAGGTGGAAGCCGGCGAAGCAGCGTGGGCGGCTGATTTGCTTCAGCTCGCCATGCAACACCGGAACATTCCTGTCGCAAACCAACGGGTCGCGGCGTCCTTCTTCGCGATAGAAAACTCCGCACGTGCGCTCTTCCAACTCTACAGCAATGGCTCCCTGGCAAGCTGAACTTCGTCTTGACTTCCCGAGGACCGCCAGCGCATGAGAACGAACTTCATTACCAACCTTCCTTTACAGGAGATTTCGGGTGGGTTCTCAGGGATGAACGCTGCTGTCTACGATGCCCTCACCGAGATTGCCGAGGTTCATTATGTCGGCCCTGTAAATCCTCCAGTAAGTTCTGCGGCACGGCTCATTTCGAAACTGAAGCGCTCAGTGGGACAAAAGGGAAAGTTTTTCTCTTTCTCCGAAGCACGCCTCCGCCGCATAGCGGAGGAAGTGAACCGGCGACGTCGCGCCGATGCTGACTTTGATTTCTATTACGGCTTTACCCCTTGGATTCGCTGCGTCTCGTCTGTGCCATACCTGACCTGCAGCGACTGCAGCTTTCGCGATTACCTGGACATTTATCACGCTAGAGGCTCATTCGAAGAATCTGATACCGTGCGTATCTGCTCTGCCGAGAATGCATGGATGCGTGATGCTAATGCTGTTTTCTTTTCAAGCGAATGGGCGCTTCTCCGAACCAGGGCGCACTACGGGTTGGAGAGGGAGTCGCTCGGAAACGTGGGCATCTTAGGTGCTCTAGACGTTCCGCTGCAGGACACTTATACGGACGGCCGCGAGTTTCTCTTTATCTCTACCGATTACATGCGGAAAAACGGGTCGTTGTGCCGGCGGGCTATGAATCAAGTTTGGCAAAAGTTTCCGGAGGCTCGGTTGAAAATCATCGGTGCAACTCCTCCTGCCCAAGACCTTACAGATAGCCGCGTCACCTACGAAGGGTATTTCGACAAATCCAAGCCAGAACAACTCGCAGCGTTCACCAATCATCTTTCCCATGCTTTTGCCCTGGTTCACCCCACAGCCGCCGATATAACGCCCATGATTGTCATCGAAGCGGCATTCCACGGATGTCCGTGCATAACGGTAAATGACTTTGCATTACCCGAGGTAACCGGTAATGGCACATATGCCTTGCTGCAGAACCGTCCGGTTACTGCCGATACCCTCGCACAAGCGATGATCGAGCTCCTTGACGACATGGACCGCTATCGTTCACTGCGAGCAAAAGCGCGCGCGTTTACTATAGACAGATTTTCACGCGCAGCGTTCAAAAAGCGGCTCCAGGAAGCGGTTCTCTCGAGCATTGCAAGTGTCAAGGAGAAGCGTTCATGACGACGCGTGAAGCTCACGTCGTCTAGTATGCCGAGTTTTGCGGCTTGTCCGAGGCCGACGCAGATAGATTCCTGTTCAGCCGGTCGGGCATAAGCGTGACTTCAAGTCCGGAAGTTCAGTGCTCGGGATGATCAAATGCATGAAAGCTAACGGCTCGCTCTGGACACGGCGGGACGGTTCACCCCGAGTTTACGCGGTGATGCGCGCCAATTCTTTGCCTGCGACGCGGATAGGGGGAGAACGGTGAAGATCCTCTACCTCGGAGAGATCGGCCCGGGCCAGACGGCGCTCATGAGGATGCGTGCACTTGAGCGACTTGGTCACACTGTGCGCGGCGTGCCCACGATGGAGCCGTGGAAGCGTGCGTCATGGATCAAGCGGCAGGTGCAACGGCGGACTCATCGAGGATCCATCGTGGAGGAGATCAACTCCACAGTTCTGTCAGCGGCGCGTCAATTCAGGCCGGCTCTAGTGTGGGCGGACAAGCAGGAGTTCCTGCGAGTTGAAACGATCGAGGAACTACGGAAACTTGGCGCAAAATCGGTTCATTTCACACCCGACCCATATTTCTCGCTCGAGTGGAAACGCACCCGGCTCATGGATCGAGCCATGGGGGCATTCGATGCGCTTGTTTACTGCAAGTCATATGAGCGGAAGCAATACGAGATGCTCGGCAAACCAGTTGTCTATATGCCGCTCGGATATTGCGATGAGGTCCACCGTCCGCTGCCGTCCGACGATGCGCGGTGGAGTTGTGCCGTCGGATTTCTGGGAGGATGGGAACCGCGACGTGAACGCCTGCTTCACGCTATTGCCACCGCCGGTGTAAACCTCAAGATCTGGGGCGGATACTGGGATTTTCTGCATGATGGTAAATGGACGCTCCGCCAACACATTATTTTGCGGCAGCTTGCCGGGGGAGACGGTTTCCGCTTCCATCGCGATCAGCTCTTGGCTCGCGCCCACCAAGGAGGGGAAGTTTACGCGGACGATTACGCACGGGCGCTTACGGGTTCCAGGATTGGCCTCGGCTTTGTGCGCAAGGTTTGTCCTGACCAGCACACGACACGTAGCTTCGAAATCCCCGCCTGTGGCAGCCTGCTTCTGGCTGACCGAACCGAGGAGCATCAGGGATTCTTTGAAGAGGGCAAGGAGGCGGAGTTTTTTGCTTCCATGGATGAGTTGCTTGAAAAAGTGAGATTCTACTCTGGTAACGCATCCGCCAGGGAACGGGTTGCCGAAGCGGGTCACAAGCGGTGCATCAAAAGCAATTATGCGTACGTGCATCGCCTCAGGACAGCGCTAGATGCGGTGAATCAAATCTGAAGCCGCATCCCCTCGAGGACACACTCATTTGCGGACGTCGGCGACACTCTTCTCTAGAGGCAACTAATTCGCATGTATGCTAGCTTTCTATACGCGGTTCGGCCGACACGGGGACTCCAACGAGTGAGGAGTATTGCAAGGGACTTTGCCTTATCAGCGCGCGGTCTCGTCTCTCGTCCCTCGAACGCCCCAAGCCTCCATGCTCTTTATTGACATTACGTCTTCGAATGAACTTCATTTCACGAGACCTCGGGGATTCTGGAACCGAGCGTGTACAAACAGTATGTGTCGATCAGTTTTGCTAGGATCATTCGATTAACCATATCGATCTTGTGAAGCTCGATATTCAAGGGCACGAACATTCGGCCTTAGAAGGGGCGGAACGGCTGATCAGGTCGGGTCATATCGGAATCGTCTTTCTGGAACTCAACTGGGCTAACAGTGCCGGAGCCACATGTGCGGCCACCGAGTCCATTCGTCTTCTCGAGCAGGCAGGCTATCGGTTCTCAAGACCTGGCAAGCGCCTGAATTGGGAGAAGGCGCATGACTGGTTGCAGACTCTGAGTGATGTGGTTGCCCATCGAGCGCGCCCGTAGCAAAGTTTTTCAACTGCGATGACATTCTTGATTTTCATTTGCCTCGCTGCATTCCTTTGGCTGTTGGTACTTCTCCGAAGGGACAGGGTTTCGCTAGGACTTCCGATCGCCTACTTGTATTCATTGTTGTTGATCCATGTTCCCGGCGCGTTTGCCCAAATCGCCGGCCGCCATTTCCCACTCCACTCGGACCTGATTGAGATTGGCATGCGTTTCACAGCGCTCGGGTCAATGTGTTTTGTTGCGGGGGTGTGGCTGGCCCATTCCTCGACTCCAAAAATACCAATCCGCCAAGAGGCGGATCGCGATCAGTTTTGGTGGTTTTGTTTGCTCGGCGGGTGGTCTCTCATCTACGGCCTCAGTCCCCTCTACCACATCCCCAGTATCAGTGCTGCCGTTGAAAAAGGGGGAGGGATTTGGATGCTGGGCGTGATGCTGGGCCTGCGAGCAGCTTGCCAGCGTCGCGATCTCAAACGAATAGCGATCTGGCTCGGCGCGCTAGTGGTCTACCCCATTCTGATGCTTTTGCTCGGAGGCTTTCTGAGCTATGGATCCGCGGCCATTATTATCGTCTGTGCTGCGCTCACCATTTCGACACGAAGCTACTGGCGGGCGGTAGTTGGCATCACCGTCTTTACATTTTTGAGCTTGAGCATCTTCGTAAATTACTTTCAGCACCGCAGTGACATCCGTGATCAGGTGTGGGGCGGAGCAGCTCTTGAGGCCCGAATCGGGAGCGTTGTTGACATGGGTAGAGACTTCGAATTCTTTGACCCTAGCAACCGGAGGCACCTGATTTCGCTTGATCAAAGGCTCAATCAAAACTATTTTGTCGGGCTAGCAGCTAAGCGAATTGAGCTCGGCCAAGTGGACTACCTAAGGGGTGATTCGGTGTGGCAAGGGCTGCTGTCTCTGGTTCCGCGCCTGTTATGGCCCGAGAAGCGGGTATTTGCCGGTAGTCCGCAAGTCGTTTCGAAGATGACCGGCCTTCCGCTTTCTCCCACATCGTCATTTGGCGTGGGCAACGTGATGGAGTTCCAGATTAATTTTGGGATTCCGGGAGTGGTGATTGGCTTCCTCGTGCTTGGGTGGCTCATCGGAACACTCGACGTAAAGGCAGCCGCTGCAGAAGTTCAAGGCGACCTAGGTGTGTTGGTTCTCTTTTTTCTCCCCGCCGTCGCCCTGATTGATCCCCAGGGGTCACTTGTGGAAATGTTCAGTGGGGCTGCTGCGGCATTGGTCGCGGCATACGGTTGGAAGTGGGTGTGGAAGCATTGGGTTGCCCATCGCGCCAGCTCGAGAAAGAGATATTCTCATCCGCACGAAGCGGTCCTAAAAGCTTCACAATTGAAGATTGATTGAAGGATTACGGCGTCACAGACAAAATGGGTTCTAGCATTGACTAGAGTTGGTTTCAGTCCTCGTCTAGCACGACCTTCGCTAGTTCGAAACCTTCGATGGGACCGGACGATGGAATGGCTTTCCTGTCCAAGGGATCCGGCAGGTGCTGCATGACGCTGTGTCCAGCTCGCGTTCCCGCGCCCCAGGATTTTCTTGGACACCGAATTGTGATGGAAATGAATCAGAGATCACGAGGAGGTGTGTATGAGCAAGGAGCGAGAACCAGCTTCGGGAGGCCCGGAAGGAGCCCGGAGGGCGAC
>Ga0209517_10002345_pt1 | contig 26868 bp, 18 predicted proteins | sample PeaSoiMetSII2010_FD_187695 | JGI IMG/M metagenome (GOLD analysis project Ga0209517, IMG submission 187695) | Peat soil microbial communities from Weissenstadt, Germany - SII-2010 (SPAdes) (version 2) | ecosystem: Environmental > Terrestrial > Soil > Wetlands > Peat | place: Germany... | reverse complement strand
GTCTTCACTTAACCCGTCTATCGAGTTGAATCCGGCCACGATCTTCGATCCAAGAGGTAGAACCGTTCCCTCATCACGATGTCTCCAGATACCAGCCCCTTCGCGTCGATACACTTGCCTTGACATTCCGACCGCATATGGGTGGTCGCCGATTAGCCTGAGGTCTCTGAGAGGCCCACGGCCTTGTGGGCCTTCTATCGTCTCGTCCAGAGTCTCTTCCTGCGGTGCTCCGTTTGGAGATCCAACCAAAATCTCCCCGTCTGGCCCCAAAGCAAAGAACTGAGGCGGCGCGGCAACCTGACACACACGAACCGCACTCCACTCAAGGCTGAACTGACTCCAACTTCCAGACACCCACTTCATGACTCGGCTTGCTGTCTCACCGGCATCTACCAACTCGTCGATCTGAGCAATCACGCGCATAGTCGCGCGATTCTGCACATAGCAGGGGCCGAACGAATACGGTGTAGGGGATTTTTTTGCCATAATCGATTCTTTAGCTGTGAATGTCGCTTAACCAAACGATCCAGCGCTAACACCCCTTAATCTGTCTGTCTCCGCTGCCAATGCTTGTCGCTGGTCAGCGTTTAGCCGGCCCCCGCTTCGCGAAACTGGGTCAGTGCGCACAGGGGTATCGGACTGGATACCGCACTTGTTGTGGTACTCGTCAAGCTGGTTCTGGATACATACCGCATTGCAATGCGGAAACGCGGTCTTATGCGCGAACGCGCCGGCATCGCGGGCTTGACCGTAGTTCCATTTCGACGTCGCCGGACCCCGGCTACCACCGCCGCCTCGGATCAGAGCTCCTGCGCCCTCCCACGTATTTTGAACCGCTCCACTCGCGTTGAACGACGCTTCAATCTGGCCTTGAACGGAATGCAGGATCCCATGACTTCCACTATGACGGGGACGGGAGGCGCAAACGCAAGGCGCGTCCTCGTCATCGTAAGATTCAAAACCAGGTAATCGTTCGCCCGCACCTCGGCCAGAAGTCGGCGTAAAGCAATGGACCTCGACTAGGTGGTGTCCAGTATTGTCTGGGGGACAACAGGTCTTTTTGTCATCTTTCTTCGGGACCAGGACGCACTTCTGTGCCTTCTTGCATTCCTTGGAGCAGTTTTTACGTTTTCCACCCGAGACGCTCGAGCTGCTGCAAGCTTTTTCGGCTTTCTCCTTTTCCTCTTTGCAGACTTGACCGTTGGACTGGTCAAAGGCCATCTTGTCTGCATAAAGCCATGGCGGCGTATTCGTCGGATCGCACTGTTCATTGTGCCCCATCATGTCCAGGTGGCGAGGAATATTTGCTCCCTCAAACTTCACGTCCATGGACCAGGAAATGAAATTGGCTTCACCCTTGTTCGTGCTCGTCACGACACCTTTTTTGGGTGCACTGCCTGCCTCGTCTCCCGTGCTGGTCTTGAAGACCGACTGGTTCTTGAGCATCACCTCCTGGCCGGCGATCTGCACGGTCTTGCTCCCTTTGTCCGTATCGCTGGCCATCGCGGTATTGGGGTAAGGGATGGGCACGCCTGGCGGTGTCGGCGGCGCCGTCGGCGGCGTGAAACAGACATCCGGAAAAGCCGCGATGGTCTTGCCGTCCGCCGCCTTGCAGGCGATGGCATTACCGTTGGCGTATACGTCCATGCCCATCAGGCCAACGCTCCGTTCCCGCCGGTCAGCATCAAGGCAATGCGATCACCATCTTCACCGCTCAAATGACAGAGCGGATTGGGGCCGACAGCGTAATTCTTGCGGGTAGCGGCCAGTCCGACTGCCAGTACGCAAGGGCCAATTGCGGCGCCCACTTCACCGATGCAATCGGCGGGATGCCAAATCTCGAATTTTTCCTTGGTGACTCGCAGCGTCCGGGCGACCGCGAGCGCCGCCTCTTTAAAGAAATATTGCTCCCCGTTCGAGTCGGTGATGCGGTAATCCACGTCCGCCATCGACTTCCCGGCTTCAGAGAACGCAGCCTTGCACGCCTGGACCATCCCCTCTGCGCGAAAGGGTTCTTCGGAGTCAACCGTGGCCTTTTCCTGCCCCGTGCCGATCCCCAGACAGTGGAGGCTGTTCGTCGATTGCCGGCCGATCAGTACGGCAGCGCCGGCTTCGCCAGGAATAAAGCCGTTCGAGTTCTGGCTGGTGAGCAGCCGGTTCTTCTCTTCATAACCGGCGAGTGTTGCGGCAACCAGATAACTGTCCACGCCTGCGATCAGACAGTAGGGAAGTCGTTCCTCGTGAATCAGTTTGCTGGCCTCAATCATCGCGAGCCCGCCCGCGACGCGGCCACGCGCGATCACTCCGGAGCGAGGATGAAGGCGTACGCCCAATTCGGCCTGCACCTCTGAAAACAGCTCGTCATCGAGACGTTCCAGACGGCCCGGGCGCTCCTTTTCGGCGACGCAGAGGAGTAGCGGAATCATCTCCGGAGTCGCGTCCTTAACTTGCGACAGGCATTCCCGAATCGCGGGCACAACCATGTGGACGAGTTTCGGTAGCCCGCGCCAGGGTTGTTCAAGGGGCACCTGGCTGCCGATGATCCATTCGCCGCCCTTGTCCATGAAGCGAGTTTCGGAGAAGTTGTCGATGGCACAACGAATCGCGGCGCAAGAGGACGGCGCATCGAGCCCCACACCAGTGACCATTCCGGCGGCGATGATCGAGACGGGTTTCATAATCCCGACTAAACCTCCGTCTCCTCTGCTTCCTCCGGTTCGGCTTCGGTCTCCCCGGCGTCCCGGCGCTCGGCGCGGCGGATGTTCACGAGCTCCGCCAGCGATGGATAGTACGTCTTACCCAACTCGCGCGCGCGATACCATCCGCGCGGCATGCGGCCGGCGACGACCTGGGCGACTTCAAACATGTTCTTGCGCAAGGGCAGCGAGGCACGCCAGACAATCGTGAAGCGACCGAGGTCCGGCTCGAGGATGAGCGTGTCGGCGGCCGCGTTAACCTCTTTCTCCTCGTAGTTCTTGAGGAAGAAAGTCACCGGCACTTCGAGCGTCGGCAGCCTGAATGCCGTTGGACCGTGTGGCGTGAGGTTGTGGAGCACGACCTCCTCGCCACCCTGGAGGTAGTCAATCTGCTGGTCGAGCGGCGCGCTTTGGTAGTAGCGCTCGTCGAAATCAGCCGGCAGGAAAGGAAAAATGTTGTCGACCCAGTTCTGGTCGTAGGTGCCGGCATACTTGGGGCGAGGTTGCCAGGCGCGGCCGATGGGACCGAAACCCATCGGGTTATAGGGTAGAGCGGGACTGTTGATCGGATTGCCAGGCTCCTCCGTGTTGGGCAGCGGCTTACCATCAATCTGCCGGCCTTGGCTCTTTGGATAAAATCCTTTTCCGATCGGATTCGCAGGATACGCTTCATGTTGGCCAGGGTCCGGATTTAGATTATCCACGCCGCCAAAGGCCACGTCGTACGAAATCGGCATGACGGTGAAAGGCTGGGGTTGCGTGGCCGACGTCCCGAACATGTCGCCCATCCAGACGCGGTTCCCGACCACGTCGAACTGCTTGCTCATTGGCCCGACGCGCAGGGCGACCCTCACGCGTTCCGCCGCCATGCCATGTGGGGCATAAGCCGAGCCGAGGAGAAGCACATCGCAGCGCGGCTTCACCGGAGAGTAGTCGCTCTCATAGATAGGAGCCGAGAGTCCAGGCTCTCCCGTGAACGTATCGGCTTCGACCAGGGGTAACTGCTCTTCGGCCAGTTTGGGCTCCTCAGCGCCTTTCGGCATCTCGAAGGTGCCCTTGACGACAACGACGAGCAATTCCCGGCCGTCGGGCTGCATCCCCATCGAGTAGCCCGCCTGCATCTTGGTCGCGTTGAGGAGTTCCATCGGTAGGCTGATTAGTTGATCTGCACCGAACCGCCTTTGATCCGATTCACACCCGATGAACGATTGAGAATGTAGGCCCCCCGGATGAGCACTTTGCCGGCGCGGGTCAGCGTGATGCTGGCCTTGCCGCACTTAAGAACAATCTCATCCTCCGCCGTAAAGACGAACTTCTTTTTGTCGAGCTGCAGCTCGACGGGTTGTCGGCGTTTGGCGCCACGGTCCTCAACGCAGCCCATCACGACAGGCCGTTGGGGATCGCCCTCTTCAAACATGAGAACCACTTCCCGGCCCACCGTCTTCTTGCCCAACGGGAGAATGGAACGCGCTGGCAGCGCGGTTGTCGAAGTATTGCCTGGGAAATCGACCAAAGGTTCGCCCGATTCGCCCAAATCAACAAGCCGGCCGATGAGTACTCCTACTATCTTTGAAGGCTCGCACGTTTCTCCAATCTCCCTGCTTGAACGTCCCCATTCCGGCTTCCGAGCTGAGCGTGACAAGGTTGTTGACGGAACATCGTCCACCAGCATTTCATTTTTCATCCAGGATTTCCGTTGTGGCCTCCGGTATCAATCGATTATATACGTCCAACCGATCCGTCGGAGCAAGACCGCAACGTTCGTTAAGCTTTTGGTATAGTAGCCCTTACCCATGTCTATAGACCTGGAACCCGCGAAACTCCTCAGCCTGCATGGCCTTACCAAAGAGGTCTCCCAGGCTTGCCTTCGTCACTTAAAAGCTCAAATCGATGCGATGGCTCCCCTGTTCCGCCCCCGCCGGTATCTTGGCGACCACATCGAAGCCACCGGCAAAGAAGCCGTGCCCGCCGCCGACCGCAATCTGGCCGACCTCAAGGAACTCTACGCCCGCGTCGCCGTGAAACCCTTCGATCTGCGGCCCGAGATACGGGTTCCGATCGAATCCGTCTCCACGCAGCTTCAGTTCGATGAATGGGAGTATACGCACGCGGTCGAATCCGACAGGGGTTGGCAGTCCATTCGCGTGACTTCGCCGCTCACGTGGGTGGTGTCCTACGCGACTTCTTACTCGCTGACCACCCTGCGAAGCGTCGTCGCGGGCAGCGGCCAGCGCGATGTCGATGCGGTCCGCGCGTTCGTCCTCCGCGCCTGCTTGATCAGTGAGCTCTTCTCGAAGATCCCCGGCCTGGCCGACTTACTGGCCGCGCTTCGCTATAAGGTTGAGGTTCGTAAGTCGCCTCAACTCGGAGATTTGCCGCTGGTCACGATCTCCGCTCCTTTTACAACCTTCCGTCCCAACGACAAGCTGGTCATGATGGCGGCCGGGCTGGCGGGAGGAGCTTCCTTCGCCGAAGTCTTGCAAGTAGAGAGCGTCCGGACTCTCAGCGATCCCCTGCGCGACGAGGCGCTCGAGATCCTGAAGCGTCATCAAGTGGAGCCCTGAACTCGATGAAGCGTCAGTCTAGAGTGGTCTGGACCAAGGGGATGTTTCTGTCCCCCCAACACTTCCAGGCGCAGGACCTGTACTTCGAAGATCTGCTCCACTCCCGCTTCGGAGCTTCGAATTTCGCCAATTACGGGGTCACGGATCTCCAAATAGACGCGGACTCCCTGGCGAACGGCTTGTTCAAGCTGGTCAGTGCGCGCGGGGTACTGCCGGACGGCGAGTCTTTCGACATGCCGGGCTCGGATGAGCTCCCGGCGAGCCGCCAGTTCGCCCAGAATTGGCCCACCAGCGACGAAACCCTGGATGTCTATCTCTCGCTGCCCGAACGCCGCCTGAACGCCCGTAACGTCACGCTGCCCGGCCAGCAGGATGCCTCGGGGCCGGCCGACACGCGCTACACCTCCGAGACCAAACTGCTGGCTGACGATAACCAGGGTTCGGACGAAAGACCCGTTCAATTGGGCAAGAAAACCTTTCGCCTTTTGTTTGGTACGGAGTTCCGCGATGGCTACTCATCGCTCCGGATCGCCCAGCTTGAGCGCAGCGCAACCGGCGTCCCCGTTCTGCGCTCATCCTTTGTCGCGCCCTGTCTCGATTTGGCGTCCAGCGAGTACCTGATGGGCCTGCTCCGCCGGCAGGTGGAGATTCTCCTCACCAACAGCGCGCAGCTCTCGGGTTCCCGACGGGAGACGGGGAAATCCTCCGCCAGCTTTTCAGCGTCGGAAATCGACAAATTCTGGATGCTGCACACTTTTAACAGCCATCTCCCCGAACTCAAACACATCTTCAAGACACGGCGTGGCCACCCAGAGCCGGCTTACGTCGCAATGCTCCGTCTGGCCGGCGCTCTCTCGACGTTCGCGCTGGAGGGAGGTCCTGGAGCGCTTCCGGACTACGACCATGACAATCTCGGACCGTGTTTCCGCAACCTGGACGTGCGGATTCGCGATCTGATGGCGACCCTGATTCCGGAGAATTACTTCGCGATCCCGCTTATCTTTACAGACCGCTACATCTGGGTCGGCTCAGTTGAGGACGACACGCTCTTCAAGAAGGGGCAATTCTTTCTCTCAGTCAGCGCCAAGATGGGTGTCGGTGACATCATCACCAAGGTTCCCCAGTATTTGAAGATTGCCGCTCCGGACGACCTCGATCGCCTGGTTCGTACTGCCGTCGGCGGTCTTGGGCTACGTCACACGCAGGTTGTTCCTCAGGCGGTCCCGACCAAGCTCGAGAATCAGTACTTCCAGATCAACCAGACTGGTCCGCTGTGGGAACGCATCATGCTGACGCGCCGCATCGGCGTTCACGCGCCGGGCGAGATCGTGGAGCCGAAGATGGAAGTCGTGGTCGTGTGGGAGTGAACGGATGCCCGACGGGCGAAAGCCTTTGCCAACCTGTCAAGAAACCAACCACGCGCCTATCGACAGTGGCACCTCTTGCTTGAGCACGTCCCACACTCCCACACCGGTAAATTATCCAACTCCCTCCCCAAATCAAACGTTGGAGCCAAGCGGAAGCAGTCCATTGATGACGGTTGTCTATCCCTATCCAACACCTAGACCGAATCCCTCCTCCTCGGGGACACCCCAATCTACTGGAGAAGACATCGAGTCGGCCTGCAAGAAAGCCTACAAACCGATGCTGCCATGCAACGTCTACGTGACGAGTGTCGCAGCGAATCTTCCGCCACAATTTTCGGCCATTAAGCTGCCCACTGGTCAAGCCGATACGATGGTCAAAGCCTTTGAGAAGACCTGGACCACACTCAAAGACGCGGACGAGGCGATGTCTCAAGCGTCGAACGGAGCTTTTGTCATAGTTGGTCTACATACTTCTGCCGCGGCCTTAAATAAGGTAAAGAGCAGCATCAGCGGAACGGTGAAGATCAGCACGGATTCGAACACGATCACTGTCGTGGCTGACAATAAAGAACACCTCGACCATAAAGTCCCTGCCGGCGCCAGCATTAAAGTCAAAGATGGCGACCGCGTGAAACCCGGGGATGTTCTGATGTTGGCAAAGCCGACGCACGGCCATGTCGCGATCATCGTCGCCGGCAAAACCGATGATGATGGGCCAAAGTGCTATTCCACGAATGAGGGCAAGAAGGGGAAGTATGACGGGAAAAGCAAGGGCGACAAAGCTCTCTTTGGATGGGTCTTCAAACGGGAGGACGAAAACCACGTGAAATACTTTACTCCCCCTCAAACGCCTGCCAGACCGAAGCAATAGCTTCCGGTCAGGATTCTCATTGAGGCGCTATGAAGCAAATATCGCGTCTTGGGGATTGTGATCGAACTCCTCCGTCTTCAACCATGCGCACCAGCCCAGCCGCGGTCCCACTGGACTATCATCCCCCAGCCGGCTGAAAGGCACCTGATCCGCCTTCAGGATCAGTTGCAAATCGAACTGCATGATCGGCCCGATGTAGAATCGCACCAGATCCTGAAACTCCTTTATCGCCTGCCCATCCGGCAGGAACGCCAAAAACCTCACTAAGCTCAGCGGCCCGAGTTGCACTCGGAACCGCGCCTGCGGGTCCCACACCGCGTCGCCCGCGATCGCCCCAAGCCCGAGTTGGTTATTCATGCCTTCCGTACGCAAGTCGCACTGGTCCTCGTCGTTCAGCGAATACCAGGCTCCCACGAACTGTTCGATGTGGACCTCGACCCGGAAGTAGTCTCGCAGGATCGCCTCGAGCGCGATGGCGCAGCGGGGCATCTGGCCCAGCAAGCCGGCGTATCGCAGCAGGGCGCGGTCGGGTACCGCCATTCTTCCCTGAAGGCGCGGCGTGCCCATTCCAATCCAATCGAAAAGATACTGCGTGAAGGCGTCAATCTCCTGCTTGACGGCAGCGGCCTGGAAACGCACGGGGAACTGATGCTTCTCCCAAGCCCGGTAGAACAAAGATAGGATGCGGTGATTGAAGAGATCGAAGAACTCCGCCATGGCGAGGTCCTTCGACTCCGCCCGCGCCAGAATATGCTCCGTGTAATGATGCGGAAGCACTCCCTGGAAGCCGGTCAATCCCATGAATGCGACCGTCATCTGGGGAGGGTCCGCCTCCGTGGACAAGGAATGGATGGAACTCGGCGGAAAAGCCAGGCTCTGCCGGACCTTGAACCGGACGGGCTCCTCGCTCGGCTTGGCAATGCGTCCGACGCCCGGGCGGTCATCCAGCATCAGATGCAGCAACCTGACGGCTTGAAAGAACTCGTACTCGAAAGGGCTATCGAAGAGCTGTTGTTCCAGCGGCAGCGACGGATCGCTCATAGGATCTTCTGCTCTCCTACCCGCGCCGGCCAGCGTTTCAAGGCGCCTCTTCGTTGCCGCGTGCGCGCCGTCAAACGGCTAAACGAATTTACTGAACTGTAGAGCCCCAAGAAGCTTTCCAACACGGATGCGAACAAGAACACGCCGGATCCGACGAACTGCTCTTCGTCAAATTCAAGATCCACCTCCAGTCCGCGGCAGAAGGCGACACCCGAGTCGAACAGCACCCGGCTCACCGAGCTCTCGCTCTTCAGACTAGTGATGCCGGCGATCCGCCTTCTGACGTCTTCGTCCTCGGTGAAGGTATAAAGACGCAGGATCTCCAATAAAGCCTCACGGCCGCCTGCTTGGACAATCGAGAGATGATTCAAGGACAGATGCGAGATCAGCCGCCACTGGAGGCTCCCGCGCAACGGCGGCCGCACGGTCCTGGTGGGCGGAACGATGCAGCGCGCCTGCACCAGGGGCAGTCCTTCACCCTCCAATTCACCCCATTCCTTACGCCACATGAGCCGGGAAACGAAATCGCGATTGGTGCACGTCACTCGCGGTGTTAACAACTCGGCTGGAGGATTCACCGGCTTGAAATCCAGGTCCACCAGCGAAAGATAGACTTCCGTGCCTTCATCGTCTTTGCGCAATGAGGGCCGCCGGTGCGCGTGCCAGAAGCAGCGTGCCTGCTGGTCCTGGTAGGCGTGCCGGAACGAATAGAACGGTTCGTAGATCTGGGGCTCCTCCTCGTACGATGTGGTGGAGGCAACGCGGTCCACTGAATACACTTCCATCGACGACTGCCGGTGCCGGTCGGGGATGACGCGATATTCCGTTGCGGCATGCGACACGCGGATCGTTTCCGCCGACCGCTCGAAGAGATTTACGATGGGCGTGCAACCCAGTTGCAGCGTGTCCGCATTCACCGCCTGGGCGATGGAGGGAATCTGTTCCCGTAATTCAGAATCCCGGAAGAAGATGAGCAACTCAAACGACTTGCCGAGCGTGTCCAGCGGCGCGGCATCCAGTCCCGCCAAATCGAAAAACAAGAACTTTTGCGGGAAGTGAAAATACTCTTGCAGCAGCCGGTAGCCCAGGAAGCTTTGATCCGGATAGGGCAGGAGTCCTTCGGTGGTTTCAAAACCGACCGGCCGAATACAATCGTTCCGCAGCACGATGGGGTCCGCATTTCGGCTCGGCCCGCGTGGACGCAGCTGCACGCGTATGGCGTGGGCGAACAACAGCTCATAGAGCAGATGAAGCGGAGTGCCCTCACCGTTGAGAAAGAATCGGAGGTAAGGAATTTTGAGCGCGGCCGGGGCCAGATTCCCGAACATTTCCAATTGCACGCGCAGCACGAACGACGCTTCCTGAGGAGCGCCGGCGGCCTGTGCGGCAGCTACCGAAACCAGGGAGGCTCCCGTGACATTCATGGGCCAGACGGTCACGGGATAAGCGGTGCGGAAAGAACAATCCAGCCCCCCGGCCCCTCTCGATGTGAGCGGTGTGCCGGCGGGAATCGCGGCGGGCTCTGTCAGCGTTGTTTGCTGGGGATCAAACCGGAATTGCGCTATCGCCATCGGCGGCAACGGCCGCAGATAGTGAGGATAGAGCATGTGGAGGAGAGATTCGACGACTTCGGGGAACTCATCGTCGATCTTGCGACGGACGCGAGCGGCCAGCAGAGCAAAGGCGTCGATGAGGCGTTCGACGTGCGGATCGGTGCTCTCCCTGGCCTCGTCTAACTGGAGCCGGCCCGCGACTTTAGGATACTTTTGCGCAAATTCCCCAGCCATCTGGCGGAAGAACGTGAGCTCCTGCTCATAGTATTGATAGAGTTCATCGCTCATCGCCCTGGCTTCACCCGGAACTGGCGCGACTCGGTAGGCAAGTCGGCGTCGTACACCACGGGTTCCATTCCCACATCCACACGAAGCATGCCGGAGATTCGAAACGAAAACGTAAGGTCCCCGCCTTCCACTTCACTCACTTGCACCCGGCTCAGGCGCGATTCGAACCGCCGTATGGTCCGCTCCACGGCCCGCCGGATCGCCTCGCGATCCATCGGGGCCGTTGTAAAGTCCTGGACGCCATAGGCTACCAAAGACTCCCGCGTGTACTCGAATTCCTCTGGAATTTCGGCCTCGCTTCGGCGGGCATTCAAGAGGTGGGTCAAGTCTCGCGCGACACTGGCCTTATAGGCCTCCCGCTGATCCCGTTCCGGAGGGAGGATTTCGCGCGAATTCCGAGGCTCATAGTCGGTTAGCCGGTCGAACAGCGAGGCGATGACCATGACCTTCTCGGGCGGCCCTGCCATTTTTATTCTTAATCCTCGCAGTCGATGTAGGCCTGCCAGGGGTCCAGCCGGCAGATCTGATTGTAAAAGACCACCGCCTGGTCCTGTTCGGAGCTGTTCTCGCTGTTCTTGTAGAGACGATATAACCTCGACCAGACGGCGCCGACCAGTGCCGTGCTCTCCCACTGATCCAGCCGGTAATCCTTAATCTGCTCGTTCAGCTCTTCCAGGATTGTCCGTGCCAGACGTTCCCGCCCGGCGTTACGGCAAACGTCCACCAGCATCAGCTTACGCAGAAACCGGCCGCGCAGGGATGTTTCGAGAGCCGCCAGGGTCGCCATCTTCTGAAGTCCCTGGTCGACACTCCCGGCGCGAACCATCGCCTCAGCCTGCTGCCAGGATCCGGATTCCGCGGGCATTCCGGCGGTCCAGAATCCGGCCATTGTGCCAGTAGCCTGTGCCGCCCCGGTCTCCTCCGCCTGTTCACTTCCCGCTACGGCGTCAGGTTCCTCTTCGATTTTTTTCTTCCGAGTGGCCTGCAGCAGCAGCAGCATGTCGGCGAAGGTTTCCCGCGCCTCTTTGAAGCTCGGGGTCGCCTGGCCGCACTTCTCATCGATCACTTTTTCAAGGTCGAGAAACTGCTGGCGGGCTTCCTCGAAAGGCTGAAAAATCGCCTCGAAGTGCTTTCGCCGGGTGCCCTTCATCGCGCCTTCGAAGGCATCCAGGGTGATCCAACCCTGGTTTCTGAGGCTGGTAATGGTTTCCTTCTTATCGGCAGGCATCTTCTGAATGCTGTCTTCAGAACCAATCCGCTGAGCCTGCTGGAAGCGGGAGAAACTGTAGTTTTCTCCGCCCCCGGAGCGCGAGGTAATGGGTATCAACCGAACGGTCTCCGCCATCCGATCGTTGAACCACGCCAGCGCCCCGGACCGGTAGTCCAGGTCGCCGTCCTCAATCAGCGGAAGCAGGCCCTGGTCCCAAAACCGCGTCACCATCTCCCGAGTTAGCCGGAGGCAATCGCGCAAGGCGGGAAACCCGTCCAGGAAGACAGCGGCTTCCGTCAGGAAGCAGCACAGACGGATGTCCTTGCTGCTTTGCAGAGCTTCCAGCGAAAGCTCGACGACCGTGTCCCACTGCGGGACCTTTCCGGTGACATCGTCGGCGCGGCGAGCTTCGAGGATCTCGCTGAACACCGGCTCGAACCGAAGGTCCCGGCCTCCAGGTTGCTCGGGACCTACCGGTTGTAGCAACGCCTCGCTGAGGTAAACGCGATTCGGCATCTGCGGGCGAACGTCTAGGATTTACCTGCCGCCACGTCGTATTTCCCGGTCACGTTCCCGCCACCGGAACCGTCTTTTCGCTTTTGTTGGGTGTAGGTCCAGTCGATCTTCGAGTAATTGAAGCTCACGGATTCCGTTGGGAAATCTTTGGCATCTGCTGAACCTGCCGCGTGGACATTGGAAATAATTACTTCTTCCAAGTTGACCACCAGGTAGGGCACCTGGGTGCCGCCCGCACGGCACATTTCAATCTTGACCTTGGAGATATGCTTACCGTTCGAACATGCCTCAAGCAGCTTCGGCGACGATTTGTCGACATACTTGGTGATGACGTAGTCCCCATGCTCAGACCGGCTAGTGGTTGCACCGCCTGCGGAACCTTTCGTGGCCGAGGCCGGCTGAGTTATTCCATGACTGAACGACAATATCTCAATCCAGTCTTTGTGCTTATCGTCCAATGACTCGCCCGGAATGCCATCAATTAGCAAAAAACTGTCTACTGCCATTCTTATATCCTCCTAAAAGTGAGAGTCGCGATCCCGTGCGGTCCAGAGCCTCTGCCAAGCGAGAAGGCCACAAACCAGAGTACGCGGCAATCCGCACGTGCCGGCGCACCCGGTGACACACGAGCTCACCCCTTCGCCGCGGGCAAACGAGCCACCAGACGCAGCGAAATTGTGATTTCGTCCAACTGGAAATGCGGCCGCAGCCGGGCAATGGCTTTGTAGACACCCGGCTTGGACGGATCCTCGGTCACCTCGATTTGCGCTTCGCGCAGAGGGAACTTGGACTTGGCGTCTTGAGAGGCGAAATCGTCCAGCAGCACATAGTTCTGAATCCACTGGTTCAGGAACTTCTGACACTGCTCCCGGCTCATGAAGCTGCCGATCTTGTCCCGCATGATGGCCTTCAGGAAGTGAGCGAAGCGCGCGATGGCAAAGGTGTATTGCAACTGCGAGGAGAGCCGCGCATTGGCGTTGGCGTCGGCATCCAGGTATTTGGTCGGCTGATTGACCGATTGGGTCCCCATGAATACCGCGTTCGTGCTTCCCTTGTAATAGCAGAGCGGGATAAATCCCAGCTTCGACAGTTCATTTTCACGGCGGTCCGTGATGGCAATCTCGGTAGGACATTTTACGGTATAGTCGCCGTCGTCGGTTTGGAACGTGTGGGCCGGCAAGCCTTCCACCAGGCCACCGCCCTCCACGCCGCGGATCGCCGCGCACCATTCGTGCTTGGCGAATGCATCCGTGATCCGCGTTGCCAGCGCGTAAGCGGCGTTTCCCCACAGATACTTCTTGTGGTCGCGTCCGTCCACTTGCTCTTCGTAGCCGAACTCTTCCACGGGCGATGTTTCCTTTCCGTAGGGCAGACGCATCAGGACGTGGGGCATGCAAAGCCCCACATACTTCGCGTCCTCGCTCTTCCGGAAGTCTCTCCATGCCACGTAAGCATCGTTGTCGAAGATCTTCTCCACGTCGCGTGGGCCCGCTAGTTCCGTGAAACTGTCCCAGTTAAACAACGCCGGGCTGGCTGCCGACAGGAAGGGAGCATGGGCCACGGAGGCCACATTGGACATGTTCGTAAGGAGCTGAATATCTTCCGGGTGCCGCGTGATTTCGTAATCCCCCACCAGGCAACCGAATGGTTCGCCGCCCAGGGTGCCATACCCTTCTTCGTAAATCTTTTTGAAGATGGTGGCCGCCTCCCAGTCGTTTTGCTTTGTGAAGTCCTTCAGAACGTCCTTCTTGCTGACATTCAGCACCTTGATCTTCAACATCGTCCCGGTGTCGGTGTTGGAAACCAGGTATTGCAAGCCTCGCCAGGCGCCTTCCAGTTTCTGGAATTCCGGGGAGTGCATCACTTCATTCAGCTGCGCGGAGATCAATTCGTCGATTTCTTTAACGCGCTCACCGAGCATTCTGTCGGTGTCGGCATTAACTTTGATCTGCCCTTCCAGGACCTGATCGGCGAGCTCCTTGAGGTATCCCTTGTTCTTGGACTGCTCCTCGCGGGTCTGCCCCAGACGCCCCTGGGCGATCACGGCGTCCAGCAAACTCTCTTCAGGGGCTGTTTGCAGGATGGAAGCGGGTTTTGCTGTGGACCGTTCGGCCGCCATGGCTTATTCCTCCTTGGGGGTTTCCGCGGCGGCCTGATTGCCCGCCTCAGCCCCGATGCGCTGGAGCGCCTCTTGGTTGGTCAAGACTTCCTGGAGAATCGACTCCAGCTTGTCGTTCCCGATTAAACTCGATTGCAGATTGTGCAGAGCATTACGTAGCTCGAGCAGCTTTCTCAGCGCGGGAATCTGCTTGGCGACAGCCGCCGGCTCGAAATCCGCCATGGAATTGAATCGAAGCTCAATTCCCAGCCGGTTGTCGTCTTCGCTCAGCTTGTTGTCCACCTTGAAAGCCAGGCGAGGGGCGATCCTTCCCAGAACCGGGTCGAAGGTGTCCTTGTCGATTCCGATGAAGTTACGGTCCTTGAGCGCCGGAAGCGGCTGCTCGGGCTGTCCCGACAAGTCCGCCATCACTCCCACAACAAAAGGAATGTCCCGCTTTTCAATCGCATCTCCGGTTTCAACGTCATACGTGATGTGTACGCGAGGTGGACGCACCCGACTGAGTTTCTTTTGTAGGCTGTCCTTGGCCATCGGTGCTTTCCTCCTTGTCGCAAGCCAGCCGCCCCCCGCGATACCGGCGGAAAAGTGTCGACGAATGCCTTGCGATTCCAAACACTATATCACGAACGGGACCGTCAAGTGCTGCCATGAGGACTCATCCAATAATCCTGGCCTTAAACATGCTTTGGGAATTGCAGAATCGAGTTAGTCCGTGGCATAATTGCTGGCAGTCTCAGCATCCATCCCTCAAGATTCAGGAGCAAACAATGCGGAAGAATACGTTTCTAATGCTCTCGGCGTTCTTACTCGCCTGCCTGACTGCATTCTCCCAAGCCCCGGCTAATGTTTCCCAGGTGGTGATGTCGTCGATCATGACGACGAGACCGATCACGGCAACAAACGGCGTGACCCCGTCGATTTCAGGCACCCTTCCCTCTGCTCTCCTCACCGTTTACACCTATACCGGGCCACAGAACACGGTGGCCGCGGGTTCAGCCGCCGGGACCCTCACGAACCCCAGCAACTATAGTGCGGGAAACGTAGCGGCCTTGAATTCAGCGCTCAGCTCCAATATCGCCCTTTCACTCTCCTTGATTCCGTTAGAGTCGCCAACGTCCGGAGTGATCCTCAAGAGCGATCCTCTAACCGGCGCCTCGCTACCAGTAAGCAGCACACTCGGCCCGATCTTTACTCAGCGCGCCGAGACAATCGGGAAAGGCAAGTTCTATCTAGGTTTTACGCATCAGGACTACCACTTCACGTCTTTAGACGGACAGAGCCTGAACGGGATCCCGGTGCTCTACTCCGGCGGGAATCAATCGCAACTCCTTAATGCGGACGGCAGCCACATCGGGACATCCCCGGCGACTGTAAATTTTGGCATGGATATTCGCATTTCTCAGGATGTCGCGTTTATCACCTACGGAGTCACAAATAAGCTCGACGTTTCCTTGGGTCTTCCGATGGTCCATTCCGCCGTTAGCGCCAGCGCCTATAACGGGTTAATCTACAGCGGCACGGGTTTTGGCGCTACGGGTGGCAAGTGCTGGTGCGCAGCCACCTTTACTCCCGGGGCGTTCGCTTTGACCGCGCCTGCCATCGGCCAAGCCAGTTTGGGAAAGACCGGGTACGGAGACACGATCGTGCGGGTGAAGAACATTGTCCTCGAGCGCCCCAATGCGGTTCTCGCGGCCGGAGCGGACCTTCGTTTCGGCACGGGCGACGAGTCGAATTTTCTCGGGACCGGTACGACTTCCGTTAAACCGTTTCTGGCGCTCTCGCTCTACAGCAAACCACTGGCACGCGGTATCATCTTCGCGCCGCATGCCGAGCTGGCGTGGCAATTCAGCGGCAAAAGCAGTTTGGCCGGCACTCTGCAAGGCCAGACACAGTCCGTTACCGTCTCGAATTCAAACATCCCCATCGTTACCGGTCCTCTTGCAGTTGTGGGTAAGGACTACTTGCCCGACGTGCTGTCTTGGTCCGTCGGGACCGAAGTCGCTCTGGGCCGGCACAACACCATCGTGGCGGACATCCTGGGGAATCAGATCGGATATGTACATGGAGCACGCACCGTCCAGATGACCTCCGTTTCCGGTCTTTCACCAGTCAATCCGGTGAATGCTCCGGTAAGCGCCACCGGGTTTGCGGACGCCGGCAAGACGTCGTTCGGACAATACAGCGGCGCGTTTGGATATAAGACGCGTCTCGTGGGCAACCTGGTGGCGACGTTTCAGATGCTGGTGCGATTCGACAACAATGGCTTGACGGCGCGAGCGGTTCCCCTCTACGGCCTGGGATACAGCTTCTAACTTCATGCTCCGGCCCTAATTGGCGGGGCTGAAGTCGATGATCGTCCAGCGATTCCCGGCGTTTTTGAGGGTAACTTTCATGACCCGATGGCTAGCCTTCACGTCGCCGCGAACCGTCGTCCGCGTTGTCAGGTCGCAAGTGAGGGACGCGGTATCGCCGTTGATCACTGGGCTCCCGTTCGCGACCAAAGTCATCGCGAAACTGGCGGTGGACTGGCTCATGGGATCCAGGTATTCCTTCGGTATTTCGGGCCAGATCGCCCTCACGTCGCGCGGGCGCTTCTTCTCGAAAGCTGTGTTGAATTGATCCAGCGTCGACAAGATCGCTTTCGCCTGCACTTGTTGCTGGGCAGTTTGCTTGGCCGGTTCCGCCGCGAGCCGTTTGGCGTCTTCCCGCTGCCTCTCCAGCTGGTCTATGAGCGCCTGGGCATCTGCTTTGTGGATGTCTGGATTCTGCCCCAGAAAGGCACGCAACGCCTGGATATCCTTCTTATCGACCCCGTTCCATGCGAGCTCGCCTAGACGCGACTGCGCGTCCCGCACATGCGGACCTCGGGGGAAGCGGCTGACGTAGGCGCGAAGGGACTGCGGATCGTTCGGATTGGTCTGCATCCATACCAGACTCTCGACCCGGGCTTGTGCTTCAGCGGCATGCGGACCCGTTGGGAATCTGTCGAGGTACGCCTGGACTTGCGCGGGGTCGGATGCTGTTCTCGCCAGCTCCCACTCTTGTTCCGCCGGATCGGCTGTCGCAGCGGGCGGCTGCACAACCGTCGGAAGGTTTTTCGAAACAGGCGGCTGCACAACCGTCGGAACATTGACCGGCGTTACATCGGTAGGGGTGGGCGCGCCTTTCGTCTCCAGCTTCGCGATTTGGGGAATTAGAGTGAATACCCTGGTTTGCGACTGGTTCGCGCCGATGCGAACACGTTGCTCCACAGGTGTCTGGTATCCCGGCTTCTCAACTCGAACCGTGTGCGAAGCGGCTTCGAGCGGCGAGCTGAATCTTCCCTGAGCATCGGTCCGGCCAAGCGGATTGTTATCCACGAACACCATGGCATCGGGCGTTTTCGCCTGCACGATGAGGGTTCCGGTGGCACGACCGGGCGGCGGGGGAACCACGATCGGATCCAGAGGCAAGTTGAAGGAATAGAGACGCCTGTCCGTCCCTACTGTGAGCGTTCGCTCCGCCGTCTGATAGCCATCCAACTGGGTAAGTACGGAATAGTTTCCAGGCGGGAGATCAAACTTGCAATTTGGAGTCTGGCAGGAACGATCGCCCACGCGTACCGCCGCTCCGGCCGGATCCGTGCGGATTTCAACCTGCATCAGAGGGCTACTGGCAGGAGCGGGCCGGTGAACGTAGATCCACACCGCCGTCCCTAGGATCGCGAACGCGCCCAGTCCCGCCGTCAGGGGGATGGGGTTTGCCCAAAGAGGCTTTGGCGAGCGTTGAAGACCAACCTCGATTTCAGAGAGTAGTGTGCTAAATTGCGGATCGGCCCCGAACCGGGCTTCTGCCTCTGCCTGACGGGTACGAGCTTTGCGGAACTTGCCGCGTGCCACCAAATCTTCGATCGAGGCAATTGCCGCCTGGCGCTCGGCTTTTGTGATCGCTTGCTGGCATTCCTTGGCAGCGGTTTGGATTTCGGGCCGACCCCGCAGCGGCTCGGGTAGCGACTGCAAGTCCTTTAACGCCCGCTGTGGGTCACGCTCGCGAGTCTTGACCGCGGATTGCACCGCCTCAGCCACCCGCCGTTCGAGAGCCTGGCGCTGCTGAGACGATACGCGCTCCCGCAAGCGGATCAGCTCGTCATCGTCCGGAGCCGCTTTGAGCCGCGCAAGCGCTGCATCGAACTCGTTGCGCTCGCACAGGCGCTCGACCTCCTGGAGCATGTCGACGCGTTGTTTGCGCGTGAGAGCCGCCTGAGCTTCGTTCAGCGCGGTACCGATGTCTTCGCGATCCGGATGATCGCGCCGGAGCGACTCCAGCAACCGAACCGCCTCGCCAGGATTCTGGGTCAGCGTATTTTTCGCGCGCCCCAGGCCCTCACGAATGTCGCGTTCTCTCCGCTCGGCGGCCCAGGCCGCTTGGCGCGTTCCAACATCGGTCCGAAGCCGCAGGAGTTCTTCATCCCCAGGCTCCGTGGCGAGCAGAGCCGCCAGCGCGCGGGTCGCTTCCTCGTATTGATCGTGGGCCAGGAAAGCACGGATCCTGTCGATGGATTCCCGGCGGAGACGCTCTTGCTCACGCTTCTCTTGCTCGCGCGCTTTCTGATCTTCGACTGCCCGCGCGGCCGCCCGCTCCATCCTCTGGATTTCGGGTTGTTCCCGAATCTCATCCGGCGCGGCTGCGAACAGCGCCGTGACTCCCGCTGGATCGCTGTCCAGCATGGTGGTCGCTCGCGCCAGCAGTTCTTTGGCCGCCTTGGCCCGCTCGGCTCGCTGTTGTATTTCGAGCTGGACCGCAGCGAGAAGTTCCGTTATCTCGGGATGATCCCTCAAGCGCGGCGGCGCAGCTTGAAGCAAGGCAGCGGCGTCTTCGGCCCGGCCACGAGCCATTAGATCCTTAGCCTGCTGAACCAACTGGCGTCGCTCGGCGGTCCGCCGCGCGGTTTCCTGCTCCTGCAGGATCGCTTCCCGCAGTTCCTCAATCGCGGCATTCGCGCCGTGCGCCGCCAGAAAATCGTCCAGAGGCCGCAGAGCATCCGCAAAGCGGCCCTGGGAGCGCAGGACCGTAGCGCTGGAAATCGCCTTTTCCGCCGCCGACTTGCGTGCTTGTTGCTCCTGGATGGCACGCACAGCCGCTTGCTCCAGACTCTGGATCTCGGGCTGTTGCCGAATCTCAGCCGGCGCGGCCGCGAACAGCGCCGTGACACCCGCGGGATCGTTGTCCAGCATGGTGGCCGCTCGCGCCAGCAGATCTTTGGCTGCCTTGGCCCGTTCGGCTTGCTGCCGTATTTCGAGCCGGGCCGCCGCGAGAAGTTCCGTTACCTCGGGATGATCCTTCAAGTGCGGAGGCGCTGCTTGGAGCAATGCGGCGGCGTCATCCGCCCGGCCACGAGCCATCAGATCCTTGGCCTGCTGAACCAACTGGTGTCGCTCGGCAGTCCGCCGGGCGGCTTCCTGCTCCTTCAGGATGGCCTCCCGCAGATCCCGAATCGCGGCATCCGCGCCATGCGCGGCCAGAAAATCGTCTAGAGGCTGGAGGGCGTCCGCAAAGCGTCCTTGGGAGCGAAGGGCTGTAGCGGCGGAAATCGCTCTTTCCGCGGCAGCGATGCGCGCCTCTTGTTCCGCAACGGCGCGCAAAGCAGCTCGCTCCAGACTCTGGATCTCAGGCTGTTGCCTTATATAATCCGGCGCGGCCGAGAAAAGCGCCGTGGCGCCAGCGGGATCCCTGGATAGCATCGCCGTGCCTTGCGCCAGCAGCTCTTTGGCCGCTTTTTTCTGTTTAGCCTGTTGCAGCTGGTTTCGCGCTTCATCAACTTGCGCATCCGCGCCATAGCGCGTTTGAAACGCATCCAGCACCTGCAGGGCTTCGTCAAACGATTCCTTCTGCCGCAACCGAACGGCCGCCGCCAGCGCCTGGTCGAGCGCCGTCTTGCGCTCGGCCTGATCTCGCACCTGCAGTTGCGCCACGCCGAGAAGCTGCGTGACTTCAGGGTGACCCTTCAAGTGCGAAGGCGGAGCCTTCAGTAAGGCGGTCGCATCTTCAACCCGGCCCTCGGCCATGAGGTTCCTGGCGCGATGAACGAATTCATGGAGCTCGGCCGCGCGCTTGGCGGACTCCTGCTCCGTGAGAATCGCCTTTCGCAGGTTCGCAATCGCGACATCATCCCCATGCGCGGCAAGAAAATCGTCGAGGGGCAACAACGCTTCCGGAAAACGGCCTTGCGAACGCAGCTGATTCGCAGCCGCAGTGGCCTTTTCCGCCTCTGCGCGCCGCGTGGCTTCGCGCTGTTCGGCCGCGATACTCCGGCGCTGGCTCTGCAGGTCCGGATCGCCGGGATAGCGCGCAAGCGCCGCATCGAGCAATTTCACCGCGTGTTCGAATTCGCGCCGCCCTGCCGCTGCTTTTGCATCTTCGATGGTCTTCCTGATAAAGTCGCGGCGGGTTTGCGTCTCCAATTCCAGCCGCACGAACCCGAGCATCTTTTCGGCGTCGGCAGATTCCGGATACTTTGCCGCGAGCTTCTCGAGCGCTGCCCGCGCTCCCGTCAAATCTCCGTCCTGGACCTGTTGCCTGGCCGCCGACAAGCCCGAGGCTAGAAGCCGCTCGCGTTCCTCCTTCGCCAAACCGGCGCGGCGTTTCTCCGCCAAAACCGCCGCCTCGAAGCTGCCGGGGAATTCCTGGTCAATCTTGGCGATGAGCTTCGCGGCCTCATCCCAGGACCGGATATCGATGAGGCGCTGGGCCCGCGCCAGGTTTTCGGCCAACCCAGCACGCCGCCTTTCTTCCGCCAGAAACGCTTCCGCTTCTCCGAGGACTCTGGTGGCCACTGGTTCCGTGGGCACAAGCGCCAGAGCCTGCCGCGCAAATCCAGCCGCACCGACGGCGTCCCCCGCCTTGTGCGCTTTGTCGGCTTCCGCTGCGAGCCGCGAGGCCTCTCGCGACCGTTCCACTCCGGCCCGGGCCTCCTCGAGCAGCGGCACAACCTCGGGTACGTCCGCCAGCCGGATGGCCGACTCGAATCTCTCGACGGCATCGGCCGGCCGGCCCGCCGCCAAAGCTTCCTGGCCTTTTTTGATGAGAGCGTCCACTTTGGGACGAACGGACTGACGGCGCAGCTCGATTTGAATGCCTTCTCGCAGTTTTCGTGCGCCGTCATCGCCGGGCGTCAACTCGAGGATTTGGCGAACCAGTTCTTGCGCGGTGTCGAAGCGTTGCGCGGACTTCGCCGTCTGAGCCTCGTCTAACAGCTCCTGTGCGCGCTTCTTGCGGAGCTCGCCGAGAGAAGGTTCGATGTCGAACAGAACATCGTCCAGGTTTTGATAGCGGGCCTCCGGGTCCTTGTTCAGAAGCTTCGCAATCACCGCCTGGAGCTCTTTCGGGCAATCCGGCGCCAGTTCGCCGATCGGCACAGGCTCGACGCTGAGGATGTTGTACATCAGCGCTCCGGCGTCCGCCGCATGAAACGGATGGACGCCGCTCAGGAACTCATAGAAAATCAGCCCGTAGGCGAAAATGTCGCTGCGCGCATCGGTCTGGGCATTGCGGAACTGTTCCGGCGCCATGTAGCGGAACGTTCCAATCATGGCGCCCCGCGGCGTCAGCCGCGATTCCGTCGCCTGCGTGATCAGTGCGATTCCGAAATCCATGATCTTCACGCTTCCGTCAGGCAGGACCATCACGTTGGCCGGCTTGACGTCGCGATGAATGACGCCGTGGGCATGCGCGTGCTGCAGCCCGGCGGCAATCTGAGTCATGATCCGTACTTTGTTCAGCTGCGATACCGGCGTGGCCCCGGCGATCACCTGCTGCAGGTCCCGACCTTCGAGCAGTTCCATGACGATGTAGGGCACACCGTCCTGCTCGCCGAAGTCGTAGATGGTAACAATGTTAGGGTGCCGCAGGCGGCCGGAGGCAGTGGCTTCGTTGCGGAACCGGGTGAGCATCCCGGAGTCGCCGTCGGAAGCCAGAGTCTTGATGGCCACGGGACGGCCCACGGTTGGGTCGAGCCCGCGATACACCTGCCCGAACCCCCCGCGTCCGAGCTCGGACAAGATCTCGTATCTGCCAATAAGCCTGGGCATACCGGACTACTATTTGATGGTACCTGACTGGTACAAAAGCGTACCAGGCGACATGTTAACCTAGCTCTCCAGGAGTTCAGGGCATGCGACTGTACGGAGTCCCGATAATTCGTCAGGAAAAATCGATGGTTTGCTGGCACGCCGCTGCCCGCATGCTCTATGGATACAGGAGACAGGCCTGCGTCGATCCTTTGCCTGACAAATACCGTGACAACCAGGGAATCAGTGCCAGAGAGTTCATCAAACTGGCCCAATCGGTTGGTCTTAAGACCTTACCGCAAGTCAACATGTCCTATAACTGGACGTTTATCGACAACTTGCTTCGTCATAGCGGACCCATCTGGGCTGCCGGATGCTGGAATGGGCCACCCCATATCGTCGTACTCACCGGTGTTGACGAAAACGGAACGCTGTATGTGAACGACCCGGCGCTTGGGGCAGTAGTGCACGATATGGCTTGGTTCAACGCGAGGATCGCCACGGAGGTCCCCATGCCGATGATGTATCTGCCGTGATCTTCTTAGTTCACCACCACCGCCCGCGTCGGGCATTGCAGCGCCTCGAAAAACTTTGGATTGAACAGATCCACGCCACCCGGAAAGTCGAGAATCTCGATTTTCACGGGTGGATTTAGCTTTTGTGCCACCGCGCCGCCGCGGCCGCGAATTTCGCTCCACGTTACCAACTTTGTTCCATAGGCACGCTCGTCGGCGTTCTGGAACAGGCGGAACACACCCCAGATTCCATCGAATTTCCCGAATCCGGTCGAGAAAGCGCCAGCTTCCACGGTGCCATCAGCGCCCGGCTTCGCGCCCGCCGGAGCCGGCCAGTAGAACGTCTTCTGCAGCGGATTACGGGAATTGAATTCGTCGCCGTCGAGCGCCACGCGTATAGCAATGGCCTGACCCGAAACAGCCCGCAAGACATATTTCAGCTTCGGCTGCACCATGCCGCTTTCGGCGAAAAGCGCGCCAGTGAGTTGTTGGGAGCGTTCCAGAAACGCCAGCAGCTCGGGCGCGACCTTCATTCCCTGCAAGGCCGGGTTCTGTTGCCATCCCTGCGGCGCCTTAACCACCAGATCCGAGGCGGACGTCTGAATGTATTTCGAAACCAGTCCTCCGGGCGCGAATCCGTTACCGATCTCAACCAGCGTCGCGTCCATCTGGCTTTGAGGACTGAACGGGTACTTCAAAAGAATCGACCGCATGTCGCTGCAAAACTTTCTTAACTCCTCGTTCTTCTTTCCGCCGGAAAAAGTCAGCGTGTTGGTCGGAATCACCGGCACAGCCAGCGAAATTGGCTGCACCAGAAGGTTCGACAACTGCCGGCTCAACCCCTCATTGCCGACATCCGTAAATTTGTCCGCCAGTCCGGCGTGGGCCGTCCGCGCCGCGGAGAGAGCTCCCTGGGCCTGCGGAATAACGGTCGCTCTCTCGACCGTCGAAGCCCGGCCGAGCGCCTCCAGGCTCTGCTGCAGAGCCCTCAGCGCAGTGACATAGGGCAGGGCATTGTCGCTGACCAGCCGATCCTGTTCGGGCATGCTGGTAAATAAAACCGGTTGGAACAGCCGGTAGATATCCGCGGTGGTCATCGCGACTGAATCGCTCGGAATGAACTGCTGGACCTGTTCAACGGCCTTGGCTCCTTTGGCTTTAGCCTGCACCAGGCCCCCCAGCCCAACCGTCTGCGCCGCCTTGTCCCACATGCTCGGCTCACCGGGCTTGGGTGGCGGAAAATTGGTATTGAGCGCCGCCATCCTGACGATCCCGAGCAGCGGCGACCGGGGCCCGGCCAGAATGCCTAGCCGCCGGGCAGCATCGTCAGGTCCGGAATAGCGGATCACGTTGAAAGACCCGATGAATTCCCGCCACGCGTCGGCATATTGCCTGTAGTAACGCGATCTGAGCCGATCCTTCACTTGCAGGTCCGCGGTCTGCTGCGCCAAACCTCCCGAATCCCCCAGGACGCATTTCTCGCCGCCGGTGCCAAAATTCCCCTTGCCGACCTGATCTTCAAACAGCGCCTGCCCGGTTTTTGTAAATGCTCCGGAGAAATCGGCCGGACCCGTCAGCACCGAACGATAATCGTCAGCATAGTCGGCCACCGAAAGCGACTTGGTCAGCTTGCTCACGTCGCTGATAATCGCCCGAAGCTGTTGCTCGATTCCGCCGGCCTGGCGCAGGAATGTGCGCGCATTCGCTTCCGCGGCCGGATCCTCGGGAAGCGATACGATGATCTCGCCTTTCTTGCCCAATTGGGACGCATAGTAGTCCAACTGCAGGCGAAGCAGCGCGAGTTGTTCGTCACCTAGTCCGGGATGAGCGACGGGGACGGTATCCTTCAGAACCCTCGAAATCAGCGGCCGGTCCACCGGACAGCCCAGCGCCGTGATGGTGCGATGGGTCTGCAACCGGTCATACGTGGGAGTGGTGCCCTCCGCCTGGTCGTCCTTACCAGCTTGCGCGAGCTTAACAGCGAGCGTCTGGTTCAGCCGGTCCAGGCTTAATCCCTTCAGCCGTTCGAAATACGCCTTTCGCGCAGTCGCGTATAGCGTGTCGCCGGTATATAAGCCCCAATGCGGGCTCCAGGAATCGTTCTTCTCCAACTCCTCCAATTGCTGCCTGAGCTGCTCGAGCGCCTGCAGATTCGGCAAGCTCAAGGTTCCGCCTCCCCGCCGGACTTTTTCGACGGAAGTCCTGACGGCGGATATCAAACTCCAGTTCTCGAAAAAGGAGAGGGTCCACACGAACGTAAAGAACAGGACCACGAATGCCGCGGCGCCAATGGCGATTTGACGATAAGGCGCAATCCGCGATTGTGCCGCGACCTGTTTGACACGGGGACGATCGCTACTCAGGACCTTGAGGAAGAAATCCGTCACGAACATCCACTTGTCCACCAAAGGGACCGAGCCGGAGCCGGCCCTGGGCGCCACTTTGGTGAACATGGAGGTGACATCCGGCCGAAAGATCTGAGTGGCCCCAGGCGCGCCGCCCAGGGCCTGCATGCCGGTAGCCCCAAGGTCGACGGCGCCCGCCCGTTCGCCCTTCCGAGTGCCCGTGAAGAAAAATCCGCGCAATCGCGGACCCGCCTTTAGGGGGTCGGGTTTAAACACGTCCACCAGGAACTGGACCAGCGGAGTTCGGATTCTCTTGAACTCTCTGGGGAATTCGTAAACCGAGGGCTTCCGGGCAGGCTCAAGCTCCTGAGCGAGAGCAATCAGCCGCCGGTCGCCCAGCCGCAAGAACAAAGAATTGAAACAGCCATTCAGGCGCTTGGTGGCCGCTTCGGCCCACACGCGATCTTCGGCTCCTCCGGCCGGGTTTTCGGGCGCTAAAACGCCGAGCACCTGGCCGATTTCGCCTTCTGGCAGACGCGCAAAAAATTCCCCGAAGAACGGCAGGGCATCCAGTTTCGTAAAGAAGACGTACACCGGAAATTCGGCCCCGAGAACGCTAGCGACGGACGACAAGCGTTCGCGGATCTGCTGGGCGGCGCGATCCAGCTTGGATAGTTCCGGCGTTCCCGAGAATTCACGCGCATCGAAGAATAACAAGACCGCCCGTAAGGGAATGGACGGCTGCGCCGGCTTCCACCAGGACTTCCATTTGGGTTCGTTCGCGGCCGGCTGCAACCGGCTGAGGAATTCCGCGAAGCGGCCGGGCTCGCTTGCAAAGACACGGCCACTCACTTCAAGGAAGAGGGATTTCTGCGCCAGCCATAGGTTTGCCACCCGGGTCGGATTGACACCGCCTGCCCCGCCCGTGACTTGCCCCGCGAGCAGCGTCGGCTCGATTCCGCTGTTCAACACGACAGCGCTTTTCCCGGTCCCTTCAGGCCCCAGGATCAAATAGAGCGGCAGATCCAAGGCCCGAGCGACCCCAACATCGGGTGCTTGAGCCAGCCGCTGATCGGCCTCTCGCAGCAGATTGAGAAGAGCCGTATCGTCTTCGTGGGTCGGGGCGGTAGCCGGAGAGGCGGCACGTACGGCAACGGGTTTCGCCGACTGCTGCGCGCGTCTTACGCGCCACCATCCGATGACCCATTCGGCCACGATCCACAACAGCAGTGCAGCGACGCCGCCGGCTGTCCACAGCAACCCCTCATCCACCATTTTCGGGGTATCGCCGGGATAATACAGGTAGAAGACGATCAGCCAGACCAGCAGGATGTACAGGAACAGGATAAACAGCAGTCTGCGGATCATAGTGTGGTCGCCGCGCCGATGGCTCCAGGCCTTACCATGAACGATTCCAACTGGTCTGCCCGCCAGGACAAGCTCCACTTATAGATGAGGAATAACAGCAGAAGGGCGGCTAGCGATCCCAACACCCACCATCTCCACTTCTCGGACGCGGCCGGGGCGGTTACGCGCGTTTCCACGCGGAATTCCATGGGCGGCGAGAGCTTGTAGTCCAATCCGCGAATGGATTCGATTCGGGTGCGAAGGCGCTCCATGATCCGGTAAGCCTCGCCGCGCAACGGCGGAGCAAACCGTCCCTCGAAACCGAGCAGGAGGCAAAGCAAGTACACTTCCAGCAGGTCCGCTAGCTGGGCCGAATCGCGGCGGCGCTCGA
>Ga0209517_10002344_pt1 | contig 26869 bp, 24 predicted proteins | sample PeaSoiMetSII2010_FD_187695 | JGI IMG/M metagenome (GOLD analysis project Ga0209517, IMG submission 187695) | Peat soil microbial communities from Weissenstadt, Germany - SII-2010 (SPAdes) (version 2) | ecosystem: Environmental > Terrestrial > Soil > Wetlands > Peat | place: Germany... | reverse complement strand
CCGTGGTGCTGCGCAGCTTCGTCATGAATCACGGAATCCACCACCGCGCCCAACTCGGCCTTTACCTGCGGCTCAACGACATCCCGGTGCCGGGCATGTACGGTCCCTCGGCGGACGAATCCATGTGATCTCGCGGCGCAATCAATATTCGGTCTTGTCGCTTTTCTTGGCCCACTCGTCGAATGGACGCGTAGCATGCTCGTCGGCTACGCGCAGCATGGGGATGCTGCGCTCCGCATGCGGAATCGCGATTTCCCGATAAATGAAGGAGTCGTCAAAACCGGCCGCCGCCGCGTCTTCCTGCGTTGCCGCGAAAAACACGCGCCCCGGCCGCGCCCAATACAACGCTCCCAGGCACATGGGACAAGGTTCGCAGGACGAGTAGAGGTCGCAGCCGGAAAGCTGGAAGTCTCCCAGCACGCGGCAGGCCTCGCGGATCGCCACGATTTCGGCGTGTGCGGTCGGATCGTTGGCGCGCGTCACCTGGTTGGCGCCGGTCGCAATCACAATCCCGTCCCGCACCACCAGCGCGGCGAATGGGCCGCCATTGCGGCGGACATTCTCCACCGCCATCTCAATCGCCTGTCTGAGAAAATGGTCCATGGGACCCCTCGGGCACGAAACCGCCTCTAATAGCCTACTGCTTTCGGCGAACGGAAGCTCAGAAAAAATCGGTTGGCGGAGGTCACAATGCGGCGATCAGTTTCGCGATCAACGCCGTGCGATCTGCGATCCGGTCCACCAGAATGCTCTCGTTGGCGGCGTGCGCGCCTTCGCCCACGCCGCCCAGTCCGTCTAACGTGGGCACCCCGATGGCCGCGGTGAAATTGCCGTCCGAGCCGCCGCCGGTCAGCGATTCCTCCACCTCCACGCCGATCTCTTGCGCCAGTTTTTGCGCGGTTCGGAACAGCTTCACGATGCCCGCCGACCGCTCCATCGGCGGCCGGTTCAGCCCGCCGCTCACCTCGATCGAGCAGCGCCGGTCAAACGGCCGCAGCGCGCGGAATTTCTTCTCCAGCGCCGGCGCGTCCTTGAGGCGCAGGACGCGGATATCGATCTCCGCGCGCGCTTCGGCCGCCACCACGTTGGAGCGCGTGCCCCCCGAGATCACGCCTGGATTGACGGTGATGCCGCGTGCGGTCTGGGTAAATCCGGCGATGCGGTCGATTTGCCGCGCGAGCTCCAGAACCGCGCTGGCGCCGGCTTCGAAATCGACTCCGGCGTGCGACGCCCGCCCGCGCACCACAACCGTAAAACCGCCCACGCCTTTCCGCGCCGTTTTCAGTTTCCCCGCGAGGCCAGTGCCCGGTTCCAGCACCAACACCGCTTTGCTGCGGGCCGCGTTCTTTTCGGTGAGCGGCCGCGAAGCCTCGCTCCCCACCTCCTCATCGGAGTTCAATTGCAGCAGTACTTTCGAGGCTACCGGGATGTCGAGCTCGCGCAGTGCCCGCACGGCGAAAACGAAGAACGCGATCCCGGATTTCATGTCCAGCACGCCCGGTCCCCACAGCCGCCCATCGGCCTGGCGAACCGGCATGCCCTTCAAGGTGCCCAGCGGCCAGACGGTGTCGGAATGGCCCAGCGCCAGGATCTGGCCGCTCTTTTTCCGCCCGGGCAGTGACATTTCGCATACCAGCAGGCGGCCGAACCTGCCTCCGGGAAACGTCTTGACTTGGGCGAGCGGCGCGACGATATCGGAGACCAACTCGACAAACCGGTTGACGGCTGCGGGGCCGTCGCTGGGAGACTCGCACTCCACGAACTCCCGGACCAACGCCGTAACTTGGGGCAGGTGCGCCTGAGTATAGGAAAGGATGGAATCCACGGCTGTTATGATAACGCAGCCCCGAATGTCAGTTTCCGTCCAAAGCCGTTCACAAATTGCTTGCTTTCCACGTGGCTCCTGGCGAAGAATAGTACAAATCTCAGAGCGGTACTGATAGACCTAGAACCGCTGAAATAAATGGCCGGCCTCCGCTTGGGGGCGAGGGCCGGCCTCGACGGATACCAGGTGAGTGGCATCCGGCTGACTACCTCTGCATTCTACCGGATATCCGCCGCTTCTTGAGTCCCCCAGGTTGTTAACAATGAGTCGCGCCCGGCCGATTCGGGTGCGAACAGACCAGAGGAGAAGTGTATCTATGCGAGTCGTACACCTTACCAAGCCCGGACAAGCATTGGGGTGCCTGACTGGGCTCTTTTTGACGGCGTTGTATGGTTTCGGACAGACCGACCCCAGCGTTCGGGGAGGACCGGCTGGAGCCGGAGGACCGATCGGCGGAATGAGTACTAACGAGACGACGTTTTTCACCGACGGGCTGAGCCGATTTCTAGAGCAGGACTCGGTCCGCGGAACGATTTCCGGCACGGGAAGCGGATTGGGCCCCCGGTTCAATCTCGATAGCTGCGCCGGTTGCCACGCCCAGCCCGCGGTCGGCGGCACCAGCCCGGCCGTGAACCCGCAAATTGCAGCGGCGAACCGGGCTGGCGCCACCAACACCATCCCGTTCTTCATCACGGCGACTGGGCCGGTTCGAGAAGCGCGGTTCCCGTCTGACGGCGGAGTCCACGACCTGTTCACTATTACGGGACGAAGCGACGCCACCGGCTGCACTATCGCGCAGCCCGATTTTAATGCCGCGCGAACGGCCGGTAACCTCATCTTTCGCATTCCGACTCCCACGTTTGGAGCCGGCCTGATTGAGGCTCTCTCCGACACCGCGATTCTCAACAACAAGGCTGCCTTCCCGAACATTAAATCGGCGTTGGGGATCTCGGGTCACGAGAACCGGAGCGGCAACGATGGAACCATCACCCGCTTCGGATGGAAAGCCCAGAACAAGTCGCTGCAGATCTTCGCGGCTGAGGCGTACAACGTCGAAATGGGGGTGACCAACGAAGGTTTCGGGACCGAGCGCGACGAAACACCCGGCTGCCTGTTTAATTCAACACCCGAAGATCAAACCAACTTCACCGTGACACAACCTCAAAAGGTTCCGAGTGACATCGTCGGATTCGCCACCTTCATGCGCTTCCTGGCGCCTCCGGCCGCAGTCAGCTCCTACGACGGGGTCGGTGCCGGGTCGATCGCCACCGGCAGCAATCTGTTCAACGCCATCGGCTGCGCCCTGTGCCACACGCCGTCGCTCACCACCGGAAAAGTGTCCTTCGGCGGACTCAGCAACCAGACCGTGAATCTGTTCTCGGACCTGCTGGTGCATAACATGGGATCGAATCTCGCCGACGGCATCAGCCAGGGAAACGCCGGACCAGATGAGTTTCGCACCGCTCCGTTGTGGGGCCTGGGCAAGAGGATCTTCTTCCTGCATGATGGAAGGACGTCCGACCTGCTGAACGCCATCGGCCAGCACTCGAGCGGCGGATCGGAGGCCAATTCGGTGATCGCGATCTTCAACGTCCTACCATCCTCGCAGAAGCAGAATATTCTGAACTTCCTGCGATCGCTGTAGATGTGCGCGGGGCAGGCCTTGAAACCTGCCCCGCTACTTGAACGCGATGGTCACCACATTCGCAGCCTGTCCATCCACTGTGATCTGGACGTTGGCGTTGCCGGCGCCGCGGAGAGACTGCGGCAGCAGGATGTTGACTTGGTCCAGGCCGACATAAACAGTCTGCGGCCCGGCATAAGACACCGGCAGCGTGGTGGACCCGATTTTGCACGTGATGCCCGCCAGCGAGCTGCGGCCACGAATGCCCGTGCCGAACAACTCCAACACCACCTGGTCCGTGGACGCTCCCAGGTCGATCGGCAACGGCGTGCAAATGATGGCTGACGGGCACTGGAAGGTGTAGGCGAAGCCGCTGGTGCCGTCGGCGTGGATGGTCACGGCGATAGCTGCCGCCACGCCTCTCCCATCCTGGCTCGCAGTGTAGAAGGCAGGCGAGACCGATGCGATCGGCACTGTCCCCGAGGACACGGGATCCCCGTTTAGAGAGACGTTTACGGTGGCCGTCCCCGCCGCCACGCCCGGTGGCACCTGGTAGTTGATCTGAGTCGGTGATACGAAGAACAGCTCCGCCGTGCGCACAATTCCGGCGCCGTCCGTGACCGTCACGGTGGTGCCGCCAAGATTGGTGGGCAACGGAACGGTGCTTGCCTGCAACGTCCCTGTCGCGAGATTCGTTCCGAAGGCCGCGGCAATGGCCTCCGGCGCGAGCGTGAGCGATCCGTTGGCCGAGGAAACGCTGGTGATCGTTCCCGGCGTGCCGGCGGCGATCGCCGCGTACGCTGTTTTCACCTTCGTGCCGATCGCCGATAGTTGCGCCGCGGCGCCCGACCCGGTGATCAAATTCGTATTGTCGAAGTACACCAGCGGGAGATCGTGGGCCTGCGCGTATTGCGTGATGTTGGTGTGGTACGGCTCGGGGTCGTTGCAGCCGCCCCACTCGGTAATCGCGGCGGCGTGGCCCTGCGAGTGCGCGTAGCTCACCAGCGGATCGAAGTTCTGGGGCCAGTTGTTATAGCGCGCCGATGCCGGCTCGGTGCAAGTCCCGGTGGAAGTGGTATAGAGGTGGAAATTCCACACCAGGTTGGACCACGCAAAGTCCGGCAAGGTGCCATTCATGATCGACTCGAACGCCGTTCCGGTGTCCTCGACGAAGATCAGCGACCGCGGGCTGTAGGTGCGGATCGCCGCGATCAGTTGGTTCTGGTCGTCGCTCCAGGTGTTGCTGTCGATGGTCATGTTTTCCCAGGTGTCGTAGAGGATCGCAGGATCGGACGGGTACTGCTTGGCGAATGCCGCCCAAAATGTGAACGCCGTGTCTATGGTGGCGCCGGTAGTGGACTGCGCCGCGCAAACTGAGGCGTTGGCCGCGCAATTCAGATCGCCCTGGTTGGGCGCTGGGCAGTTTGTGCCGTTGGCCCCGCAGGGCGGATCGGGAAACTGGCCGGCCTTCAGAATCAGAACGTAGTTGCCGTACCTCTTGGCCCGCTGAATAAGCGTATCGATGTAGGTCTGGTACGGCTGATTGGCGATGGGCACCTGCACGTTGTTGGTCCACCAGGCCGCATTCACGAAGATCCGCACCAGGTTCATCGACAGCAACTGGTTCTGGGCGGCATAGTCGGCATCGGTCGCCGTGGCATCGGCGTTCCCCGATCCGGTGCCGCTGCGGTTCAGCCCCCGCAGCAGCACGGGCTTGCCGGAGTTATCCTCGATGATTCCCGCCGAGGACACGTGGAGTGGAGCGAACGACGACGTCTGCGCATCGAGGGCGGCCGCCAGGGCGAACGCTACAATCGCGATCTTCATTGGATCGTCACCCACATCGGACTGACCCACACGATCTGGCCATCCGTCTGCACCCCGCGCACATAGTAGTAGGCCTTGTCGCCGCTCTTCACCGTCGTGTCCGACCAACTGAACGACATCGCCTGGCCGCCGCTCGTGGAATACACAACTTTGCCGTTCTTCACCACCATTACACTCTGGAATGCGTTGGTGCCGAACAGCCGGACCGTGAACACCGGAGCGCCCTCATTGGTGAAAACGTCGCCCATGAAGTGCGTGCCGCAGCGGAAGTCCGCCACGATGTAATCCGTGGAACCGTAGAGGTGGCGACTCTTCATGGCGGCGAGGATCGCAGGGCGCGTCACCGCCGGAACCCAGATGTTGGTGAAGGAGATGTGCGTGGAGATATGGTCGCTGGAAGCCTCGAAACCGAGCTGATACCCCATGCCCAGCGCGTTGGTGACGTATCCGGCGGGATCGTACCCCGAGATGGAATCCGAGGCGCTGTTGGTCCGGGGCGAGTCGGCCAACCCTTCGTAGTCCTGGCGGTCGCCCTGATAGATTTCGACAAAGGGTTCCACCACCGGGTCGTTGTTGCGCCAATCCGTCCCCTGATCGGTGGCGCTGGTGTGCGGCGCGGAGATGCCGGACGTGGCGCCGTTGGTGAAGAAGTGCAGATAGGCGTACAGCATGTTGGTATCCGGAGCCCCTCCTGGAGGTGGGGTGGCGCCAGAGATGGGAAGGCGCGGCAGGGGGCGGATGCCACGCGTGCTGAACAGCACGTTGCGGTGACCCTCCGGATACGCCACGCTGCGCTCGTAGTAGTACATGGGGAGGATCTTCGAGGGCAGCGTGTAGGCATCGGTGAACTTCTGGATCATCCACCAGGAGTACTCCCGGCCGCTGCCGTCGTCGTGATCGCAGCAGCCGTACCAGCCCAGGGATGCGGCGTCGATGGAGTAGCGGTAGGCATCCACCAGCGGTCCATCGCCCTTGCCATCGAACGAAAGCTCCGTGTGGCGGTGAAAGTCGCCCCGCAGCAATTGCATTTGCTGTCCGTTCACGGTCGGCCGGTAGCTGCGGCTCAGGGCGTTGGCCGCGGCTTCGGCGGCGGCCGCCAGGTCGGGGGCAACGGGTGTCACCTGCCCGATCTTCTGCAACTGCGGAGACTGCTGCTGCTTCGCGACCGGCAATTCCAGAGCGTAGATGTCCGAGTTCGCGCTATCCACCTGCGGCGTCCCATTGGGCAGCGGAGAGAGGCGGTGATCGGTGGACTGGCCGATCAGCAGGTGGCCCGGTCCCAGCGGAAGAATCGCCGGACGGTTGTCGCCCAGGCCGTCCGAATTACCCAGCACGCCCGGTCCGTGCCATTGCGCCCCATCGTAGTACACCATCGAGCCGACCCAGATCGTGCCGATGGATTGTCCGGTGGCGGCGCTGTTGGAGATCCCGGCGCTGCCCGTCTGTTGACGAAACGCCAGGTACACCGTGCCATCGGGATCGGTGGCCAGGCGCGGGAAACTGTTTCTGGGTGCGGCGGGGGTGGGAGCGTTGTCGTTCGGCTGGCGCTTCTGAACCAAAGTGGGATCGGGTTGTACGGCGTAGGGTCCGGGAATCGTCGGCAGGAATAACTGCGTGTTCGGCGCGCCCGGCAAGACCGTCGCAACGTCCTGGGTGGTGGTGTACAGGTCGTTCCCCATCAGACAGCGCACCTGAATCGTGTGGTTCTGGTAAAGCGCGATCCCGGTGGTATCATAGGCCCCGAAGTCCTTGCCCCACTTGGGGCCGGAGACCTCGTAGGCAATCCACAAACGGTTCTGCGCATCGTAAGCCAGCGAGCTGCGCGCTTCGAAGTTGAGGGTCGCCGCGATCGGGATGGGGTCATCCATGCCGATCTGGTCGGTAAATCGCACGCGCCGCAGGTAGACGTCGTAATCGCCTTTGTCGTAGGTGTCCCACGAGATGGACACTTCCCCACTGGGCGCCGCCGCGATGGCCGCCTCCCAGTTGCTGGCCGGAGACGTCGATACCACCGCCTCGCTGGTGAAGGTATCGCCGGTTTGGGCCGCGGTAAGAATTTCAAGGTTGTTGTTGCGGTAGCCCTGCCAGGCCACCCAGACGCGGCCCGTGGCATCGGTGGCCGCTACGGGATAGACGTCGGTGCCGGGGTCGCTGGTGAGGCGGATCTCCGAAGACATGGTCCCGTCGGCGCGGGAATTGCGCGCGTAGATGTCGAAATTCCCGTTGCGCTGGGTGGAATAGAAGACCCAGGCGCGGCCCTGGCCGTCAACGGCAACCGCCACGCGCATCTCGTCCTCGGTCGGGGTGGTCACGGCAAAAGGCCCCGTCCACACGCGCTGCCCTCTCGAATAGTGCAGCAGCAGGATTTGATCCATGCCGGTGGGGCGGCTCAGAAACTTGAAGTCGGTGAGGGCTGTCTTCAGACCGCCGATGCCCGTCGCCAGGGTGCGGTCCCCGTGAACGAATCGCGTGTAAGCCAGGTAGACGTCGTCTCCCGACTGCGCCATGGCCGGAAAATCCTCCTCCTCATCGGAGGACGTCAACTGCAGCGGCACGGCCCCGGGCATCACCAACGCACGGCCGCTCAGAAACGCCTTGCTGGCGCCGAACGAAACATCCTGTGACGTGAAGCTGAAGTTGCCCTGCGTCGTCTTAACGGCGAAAGTGACGGGCGTGCTGCTTTGGGCGATGGTGACGATCAGCCCGTTCTCCTGGTAGAGCGCCGGGCCCGGCGTCTCGTTGGGTCCGGTCGCCGTCATGCGGACTTTCATCGTCCAGCTAGAGGTCCCCGTGATTGAGTCCGTGTCCCAAAACCGCCAGCCCGTCAGGCTGAGAATGGTGCCGCCAGTGGCGGTGATGGAGCCATCCCAATTGGTGTCGGCCTTATCTCCGATGCCCACTATCAGCAGAAAAGACTGTGCGTTTGGAGACGTAATGGGCGCCGCCGGAGTGGAAACTTGAGGGAACAGAAGCCGCCGGCCGCCGAAAACCGCCAGCGCCAGCAGCACAACCAACACAAATCGCATCCGCATGGGTTTACCAACACCTCCTGGCGCGGCGAAGTTGCGCTCCCCGTCTGGTTGGGCCGCTCCGTCAACGCGCGTCGGTCCCTGAAAAGGTGCTCCTTACTGCACGGGCGTCCCGTACGGGACGAGGGTCTTAACCCGCTCCGCTCCGTCGACCCGTGCAATTCTCCATGCGCCACTCACCCCCTCCAGGTGCACGGTCTGAGCTTCGTTTCGCTCCTGGTAGACGTATTCTACACGCACGCTGACTTCGTTGTCACCGGCGGGCTGGGGGTCGCTGACGGCGACTCCCTTGATGGCGGCGTTCGAATCCCGCAAGTATTTGGCAAAGCCCGCCTCGCCGGATTCCCGCACCGCTTGCTGCAAAGATGCCTGCATGGCGCCCGAGTAACACGCCAGGTACGCCGCCACGTTCCCGGCACGGGCCGCGTCGAGCATGCCGTAGATCGCGTCCTGAGGGCTCGGCGGCTCTTTCGGCGCGCCTTGCCCCCAGCGCCACCCTTCCCTCTGCCCCAACGCGATCCCCAGCGCCAGGATCAACGCCGCAATGGTCAGGACGTGGGTCTTTCGCTCCTTGGTCATTTCCCAGTGGCGCACAGATGCTGCACAATCGCTATCGGTCTTCGCCCGGGCCTGGCTGACCGGGCAGGGCCACGCCCGTGGCGGCGAACGGAATCCACGTGCGAACGCTCATGATGTCTTCTCCTGCCGATGCCCAGCGCGGTTCTCGCGCAAACGTAATTGTACCTCCAACGGCCCTGAGCACCCCCGGCCAACGCCCACGCAGAATTGCCGAGTCTCTTAGGTTCCTGAAGCGGGCCGCTGGGCAACGAACGCGTCGGAAGCCGCCAGGAACACGCTCGTGGTGCGGCCAAAGGATAAAATCGCAACCCGCACCATCGTCACAAATCCCGGTTCCGGACCTTCCCCTTCCACGGTCTGCAGATCGATGCCGTTGCCCAGAATCCGGGCGTGCATCCCCCGTGCGCGTATCAACTCCTGGTAGAAGTTCCCGACCGGGTCCGCTTTCGTCGGTGCGCTAAAGCTGGCGGCGAAGCGGTATTGGTAGTCGCCTCCCGCATCGTTCGGTTTCTCCAGCGTGAAACAAACCAGGTCGGTGGCGCCGGAATAGATCTCGGTGGGAGTGAACATGCGGGTCCCCTCGCAGGAACTGGTTTGAATGCGGACGCCATCTAGGATTTCCCGGTCGAGTATGGCGATCTGGGAGGAGGAGTCGCGGACGCGAACCTCGGTCATGCTGGTCCGGTTATATCTGCGGATGAACTCCAGATTCGGGTTCCGATCCCAGAATTCCTTTTGCTTCGCGCGCGCGACGGAATCCTCATCGACCAACCCCATCAGGAGTTCCTTGATGTTGGTCTCGCCGCTCTCTTGGGACGCGACGAACAGAGCCCCGCCGATAAAGAACACCAGGCCACCCAGGCACCATGCGAGGCCGGATTGGAACAAGATCGCGATCAGCCTGCGCCGCTGTTCAGGCATACCGCAATCATAGCGGAGTTTCGTCTCTCAAACCCCGCGATCGAATCGGCCATTCGCCAGTTCTGCGCTACGCGCGTTAGAATCATGACCGCGAGATTCAATGCGACTGGGAAACCGCTCCTTCACGGTCGCGGCTCTGATCGGAGCCCCGACCGACTTCCAATCTCCAGCACGTCATCCGCCCGCGGCAGCCACGTCTTCCATTGATGCGCCACCTCGACTAGCGCGCGCACCGGCATCGGCACGTGCGAAGTCCTGCGATACAGCAGGCCCGTGACACTGAACAACTGGCGGTTGTCGAGCCGCACAATCTTCAGCGAGCCCCGGCGCACGTCGTCGGAAACGCTCCACAAGGGAAGCAGCGAGATACCGAGGCCCAGCTTCACCAATTCCTTGATGGAGTCCGCCTGGTCGTTCTGCATCACCACCCTTGGCTCGAACCCCACCGCCACGCAGAACTGGCGAATGGCCGATTCGATTACCACGCTCCGCTGGTACAGAATGAACGGGCGCGACGAAAGCTCGGCGGCGGTGACCGTGCCCAGGTCCGCTGCCGGATCGCCCGGCGGAACCACGAACACCAGCTCGTACCGCCAGAGCGGATCCTGCACGAGGCCGGTTCCCTCCACCGGCAGGTTCATCAGAATGAGGTCCACTTTGCCGCCGTACAGGTCCTCGAACAGTGTGTCGTCGTTTCCCGTGATCAGCCGCAGCTCGACGTTGGGATGCTGCGAGACGAACGCACGCAGCAGGTGGGGGACGATCGAGACGCTGATGTGGGGGCCGCACCCCAGGTACAACGATCCGCCCTGTGCGCCGCTCAGCTCCTTGACCGCGCCGATGGCTTCGTCATGCACCAGAATCATGCGCCGGGAATACTCGATCATCAGCCGGCCGGCGGGCGTCAATACCAGTTTTCGTCCCGCGCGCTCGTACAGCTTCTCGCCCAGCTCCGCTTCCAGTTGATGGATCTGCGCGAAGATGGCCGGCGGTGACAGGTGCAGGCGCTCGCCAGCCTTGTTGAAGCTCCCCGTCTCTCCGATGGCGATCAGGGCGCGCGCGTGTGCCAGCTCCAAAACCTGCCTCCGGACCCGAATTATACACTGATCTTCAGTTTTTTGGAATGAATTCTTCTGAAACTTGGGCTGGTGCTGAGAAACCAAGCCTCTAAGGCGCTAAGTCCGCAAAGCCAGCGCCACGGTCGTTTCGGTGGCGGCTGTGGGGTCCAGCTTCTCCACATCGAGATCCACGATGCAGGCTTCGATTTCTTCTTGCGTCGCGCCGTCGAAGCACAGCTCGCAGATCGCCAGCGCTCCCGATCGGCAGCGCACCGGCGGACCGAAAGTGCGGCAGGTGAGAGGCCGCGCGGCGTAGAGATCGCACGTGCGGGTGTCCGGGTCGAGCGCCGGACATGGCTCGTCGTCGGCTTCCGTCGAAGTACGGGCGCGATCGAGCACGCGGGCGGCCCGTTCCGGATCTTGCGATTCCAGATCGGCCAGTCCCTCGCGCAGCCGCTGGGCATCCAGTGGGCTGATGGGGAAAGGTCCCATGCAGCACTCCGAGCAGCCGGGGCGGCAAGCCAGCCAGCCGCCGGCCTTGCGCGCGGATTCGGCGAGCGCGGCGTCCACGATCTGGATGAGCTCGCAGCTCATTCCTTCAGGATAATGCGCCTTCAGGATAATGCGTAGGTTCTGAGAAGAGCGCGCGGCATGTTACCATCGCCATTCTCCGAGGCTGATCGACTTGCGCAAGGTTCCCCTGGTTGAGTCGTTGCGGATTATCGGGCGAGGGTCGCTGAACTGGCTCGCCCACCGGCCGATCGTCGTATCGTTCGAAGTGACGGATGCGTGTACCTGCTATTGCAAACACTGCGACCACGGCGGGCCGCGCGACGAATCGCGCAATCTGAAGCCGCCCGAATTCCGCCGGTACATGGAGGAGCTGCGGCCCTGCGTGGTGCAGGTGTCGGGTGGCGAGCCGCTGCTGCGCGACGATGTGGTGGAGATCGTGCGCGTCATCAAGGGCGGGACGCGGCCTCCGTATACCATCCTGGTTTCCAACTGGTCGCTCATGACGGAGACGAAATACATCGCTCTGCGCGACGCCGGGATCGACCAGTTCTCCGTAAGCCTGGACTTTCCCGACGAGCGCCACGACCAGTTCCGCGCCCACCCCGGACTCTACCGGCACCTGGAAGACCTGGTGCCGCGCCTCGCCAGGCTGGGGCACGACGACATCGTGCTCAACAGTTGCATCACCAGCGAGAATGTGGGCGAGATCGATGCCATCGCGGACAAAGCGCGGGCGTGGGGCGTCAACCTGTGCTACAGCGCGTACTCGGCGCGCCGCACGGGATGCCGCGACCTGTTTCTGAATACGCCGGAACAGCTCGCCGAGTTGAACGCCCAACTGGATCGCGTGGAGGCGCGCCGCGACCCCACCAACTGGATCGTCAACGCGCCCACCACGCTGGAGGCCACGCGGCACTACTTCGCCAACGGCGGGACCCCCGGCTGCAAGGCCGGCCTACGGTTTCTGGTGGTGACCGCCGACGGGGCGTTGCAGCCATGCTCGATGCAGTTCCACCAGTACCCGCTCGAAAAGAGGGCGCTCATGGCCGCCGAATTCACCAGCTCCAACCAGTGCGGCGAATGCTACGTGTCGATTCGCAGCTACCTGGATAAGAGCTTCCCCCAACTGCTGTGGGAAAACGTGAGCGGGTTTTTGTCAGTCAGTTCAAGTGAAAAGTGACCGTGATGGGGGCGATCACTTCCACCGGATCGCCATTCAGCAGCGTGGGTCTGTAGATCCACTGACTGACCGCCTGGAGCGCGGCGCGGGCCAACAACGGATGGCCGCTCACGATGCGCAGTTCGCGCAGGTGGCCGTCGGTTCCGATCACGCCTTCCAGTTCCACCGTTCCGGCGATGCGCATCTGCCGCGCGAGCGCGGGATATTGCGGTTCGGGCCGGAAGATGGTCTCGGCCAGCCTCACGATGCCGCCTGCGCGGACGCGAGGGATCACCGGCGTAGGCGGCGCGACAACCGGGGCCGCGTTGATCACGCGCGGCGTTGGCGCCACCGGCGCCGTGCCTGCGATCAAAATGTCCATCGGGAGTCCGCCGGGAATGCCGTTCGTGGCCCCGCCCGCCACGCCGCCCGGGACGCCGATTGTGTCGGAGTCCGCGGGCAGGCCGATGATAGTGGGTGTCGACGTGGGAACCCTGGGCGGCTCACTGAAAGGGAGCAACGCTCGAAGCGCGGAATGCGATCTGGTTGGCCGGACCACCGGGCCCGGAGCCGGCGGCGCGGGTGGAACGCCGGGCGGCGCCAGCATCGTGGTAAACATCGCGTGCGGCAAGACCTGCGGCGATAAAACCGGCGCCAGCACGGCGCATCCCAACAGAAGCGCCTCTCCGGCCAGACCGGCGCACGTGCTCCAGAGTGGTTTCGATGCGGGACCGGATGAGAGTGTTGCCGTTTCGAACATGATGCTGCCTCCTTTCGTCGCGCGGACACACTACTCCTCTGGGTCTTGACCGCGCGAAGTTGTGCTCTTGCGAAAAACCGCTCCCGACCCAGAGGGTGCCCCGGTCGCGGCTCTGATCGGAGCCCCGACCGTGAGGGAGGGGTCAGTGGCGAGTGCGTCCGGGTGTTGACATTGTCGGTCAACCTCCACCCCAATAGACACCGCATGAACAAAGAAGTTCCGGTGCAAAATAAGAGCATGCAACTGCCGGAGCACGTCAGGCGCATCATCGACGAGCGCGCCGATGCCGTGGGCTTCGCGGCGCTCAAGCGCGCGGCGGACGAGATGTCGCAGGCCTACCGGCAGGGGCGCGTCGCGTGCCTCTCCGAAGCGTACCTGGTGACCCGCATGCCCGCGACATATGCAGCGTCGTACTCCGTACTGCGGGAAGTGCGCGTGAGGTTAGGCGCGCGAATCGCGAGCGTGCTCGATATCGGCGCGGGCACGGGCGCGGCTTCGCTGGCGGCGCGGGCCTGGTTCCCCGATGCCGCCCTCACCTTGATCGAGCGCGATCCGGCGCTCTCCGGAGCGGCGCGATGCTGGCTGCCGGAGGCGGCGCTGGTGACTGGAGACGTGACCACGATCGCCGGCCTGCCGCAACATGACCTGGTGATTGCCGCCTACTCACTGGGCGAGCTTCGCGCGCCAATCGCGATACGCTTGTGGCGGGCGGCGCGCGTCGCGATGGTGGCGATCGAGCCCGGCACTCCCCAGGGCTTCGCGCTGATTCGCGGCATCCGCAAGGAACTGCTGGAAGCGGGCGCGCGCATGGTGGCGCCCTGTCCCGCCGAAACGCCCTGCCCCATCGCGGATCCCGACTGGTGCCACTTCGCGGCGCGCGTGGAGCGCTCCTCGATGCACCGGCGGATCAAAGACGCCGAGCTGGGATATGAAGACGAGAAATTCAGTTACGTGGCGATGGCGCGCGAACCTGTGACCGTTGCGGAGGCGCGCGTGATCCGCCGGCCGCAGCATCGTCCCAGCTTGATCACGATCGAGACCTGCACGCCCGGCGGTCTCCAAACCGAGCGCGTGACCAGGCGCAATCGCGAAGCCTTCCGCCGCGCGCGCAGGCTGGTTTGGGGAGACGCCTGGGGCACGGTATGATGATTTCCATGCTGGATCGAGACAAGGCCTGGGACATCCTCTGCGAGTTCACCAAGTCCGACGGGCTTCGCAAACATGCGCTGGCGGTGGAGACCTGCGTGACGGCATATGCCAGGAAGTTGGGAGAGGACCAGCACAAGTGGTCCGTGACCGCCCTCCTGCACGACTTCGATTGGGAGATTCACCCCACGCTGGACGAACATCCGCAGAAGGGCGAGGCGATCCTGGCCGGGCGCGGCGTGGACGACGAGACCCGCCGGGCCATCCTGTCGCATGCCAACCACACCGGCGTGCCGCGCCAGTCGGCGCTCGAAAGAACGCTCTACGCGTGCGACGAGCTGGCCGGATTCATCACCGCTATCTCCTACGTGAAGCCGCACCGCAGCGTATTCGAGGTGGATGTGACGTCGGTGAAGAAGAAGATGAAGGACAAGGCGTTCGCGCGGTCGGTGAACCGCCAGGACATCGTGGATGGCGCGCAGGAGTTGGGCGTGCCGCTCGAGGAGCACATCGATTTCTGCGTGAAGGCCATGCAGGGGCGTGCCGCGGAGCTAGGCCTGAAGGGCGGTCTGGAAGCGTGAGCGCAGGTAGCGATTGGCGGGCTCCTCGATGAAGCGATAAACGCCCGCGGAGATGACGATCACCGCCGCGATGTAGACGGTCGCGGAAAATCCTCGAGAAAAACGCAGGTACCACCACAGAAGCGGAACGTGGAGGATGTACATCGCATAGCTGGACTTCCCGAGGTACACCGCGACGCGCGTGGAGAGTGCGCGCGCGGCCACGCCGCCACCCAGCGCGAACCCGATCAGCAGCACGGCGTTGAGGGGACGCAGGGCGCTATTGAGGTCGATGGCATGCGGCAGCAGTTTCGGCCAGGCGATCAGCGCCGCGCCCGCCGCGACTCCGGGGACATAGAGCCACGCGCCCGCCGGACGCATGCGCCCACGCTGGAGAAGATCGTAGGCGCTGGAGGCGGCGATTCCCATCAGGAAGTCGGAGAGGTGAATCAGCGGCTTGATCTCATCGGGCACGCCCACCGCCCAGAGAGCGCGCGTGAGGCAGCAGGCGCCCGCGGCCACTGCCGCGGTCTTGCGCCAGCTTGCGCCCTGCATGAATGCCGCGGCCAGCGGGAACGAGAGATAAAAGAAGATCTCGCAGGAGAGCGACCACGCGGGCGTGTTCCAGTTCACCGGAAGATGGCCGAGCCATCCTTGCACCAGCAGACCGTGGGCCGCCACCAGCGGCGCTTTTCCGGGCGTCCGGTCGGCCAGAATGAACGGCGTGACCACTGCCAGGCTCAGAACGTACACCGGGTACACGCGGGCGAAGCGGCCGATGCCATAGCGCAGCAGGCTCCGGCCGGTCCAACTGGTGGAAGCGTAACTGCGCGCGAGGACGAAACCGGAGAGCACGAAGAACGTGGTGACCGCCAGGTATCCGCCGCGGATGATGGCGAAGAGGGCGTGCGGCAGCGCGAGCGCGGACGCTTCCAGCATCTGGCCGGGCCCCGTGAGGTGGTGCAGAATCACCCAGAGGGCCAGGAAGAAGCGGAGTCCGGTGAGCGCCGGCAGGTGTGTTTGGCGAGCGATGATCCGATTCTAACCCGTGGCGCCCCCCAGGGAGAAAACGGAAGCCTGTGAGAAAACCTGTGAGAAAATGGAAGCCTGAAGATCCTGCCGAAGATTACCGTTCTGTCGCTCTTGCCGCTCATCCTTCTGTACGCGGGCGACTACCTCTCGGTTCGCTACGGCATTCCCAAGAACCGCGACCCGTTGGGCTCCGTCGACATCCAGGTCTATTACGCGGTCGGCCTGAAGAACAGCAAGGTCGAGTATATGCGCGCCGACCCGGAAACCCAAACTTGCGTCCACTCCCTTTTCCCCCATCTGGGATACCAGCCGTGCTGGTACGTGAATCGGCACCGGCGCAAGCTGATCGAGGTCGGCCGCCGCTCCACGAATTTCGATTTTTCGACTGCGGCGCTTGCTCGGCTATCGCACCAGAATGAAGTCCATACCTTCCTGAAGGAGCACGGCGTGTATCTGGAGCCGCGACCGTAAGGGAGCGGTTTTTGATACGAACGAGAATGTCACTCTATGCCGAAACTGCCAGAAGTCGACTTTCTCAGATCAGAGGTCACCGGACCCAGCGCGTACCTTGACGCCGAGGAAAAGCAAGGTCAAACCTGAGAACGCCCGTGGCGGGTAAACGCCGGGGGCGGGGATCCCTCGTCAGAACGCGAAAGAATTTTCTTCCTCCCACTCACCGCGCGCAGGTCAGCGCCCGCCCGCCATCGATGCTGTACGTAACCCCCGTGATCCATGACGCCCGGTCCGATGCCAGGAACGCGATTAGCTCCGCAACTTCCTCGGGCTGCGCGACCCGCCCCAGCGGATGCGTCGTCTTGCTGTGTTCCAGGAACTTGTCGTAATTCTCCTTCGCCATCCCGCCGCTCAAATGCGCCTCCGTGACTACGACCCCCGGATTGACCGCGTTCACGCGCACGCCCTTGCCGGCCAGCTCCAGCGCAGCGCACCGCGTGAGCTGATCCACCGCCGCCTTGCTCACCGAGTAGGCCAGAACCCCGGGGAACGACCGCAGGCCGGTGACGCTGGAGACGTTCACGATGTTCCCGCGCCGAACGATCAGGTGCGGAGCGGCCAGCTTCATGAGGTGGAAGATGGAGCGCAGATTGACGTTCATGGTCTCGTCCCACGCAGCCAGGGACGTGTTTTCCACCGTGCCGGCTACCAGGATGCCGGCCGCATTGATCAGCACGTCCAGACCGCCGAAGTGAGCGGCCGTCTCGTCGATCACCCGCGCCGCGCCGGCTTCTGTGGCGACGTCCGCGCATAGAGACAGCACTTCGCCCGATGATTCCGAATGGATCGCGTCTGCGACTTGTTGCAACCGTTCCGCCCGGCGCCCGGCCAGCGCTACCCTGGCGCCCCCGCGCGCGAGGCGCAAGGCGGCCGCCCGTCCGATGCCCGAGGAGGCTCCGGTCACCACCACCACACGATCTTTGAAGGGAAGAATTTCAGACATGAATCAATAGTACCTGCGCGGAGCCGCGAGCGACGAATCGCCTCCATTTAGATACACTGAGATCGTTGCCTTGAACTGCGAGAAGAGCAGGGAGGACTGGCCGCATGGCAAAGCCCGCAGCAGGAGCCGTTCCGTTAGACAAGCTTGAGTTATACGACAAGCTGGTGGCCACCAATCCGAGCGTCGAACGCAAGGGCGCGACTGTGCCTTACACCTCGTTGAACGGTCATATGTTCAGCTACCTCGGCAAAGAGGGCAAGCTAGCGCTCCGGCTGCCGGCTGCGGAGCGGGAGGCCTTTCTTAAGAAGTACAAGGCCCGGTTGTGCGAGGCATATGGAACCGTTCAGCCCGAGTACGTCGAGGTTCCCGACTCGTTGCTCTCCTCGACACGGGAATTGAAGAAGTTCTTCGACTGCAGTTACGAGTACGTACGCTCCCTCAAACCGAAACCCACCACAAGAAAGAAGAAGTAGCTTCGTGTACGCATTCCGCGGAGCTGACCGGGGTTGGTGTCAGGCCGGGTGGGCAAATGTGCCGGGGCTCTTTGTTGTGGCGTGCCACTGCGGCGTGCGCTGGCTGCTTGCCTCCGCCAGTGCCCTCCGTACGCCGTCGGCATCAAGATCGGCGCCATAAACCGGCGTGCCCGGTTGCTGTCGCCAGGACTGATCGAGCCCACCGGCATCCAGGCCATCGAAGCCCAGCTCGTCAACCAGCCGGAGCACCACTCCCTTGGCTCTCTCGTCGTCGCCCGCCACGGGCAGCGCGAGCCGCCCCCGGCTGCCTGCGGACCGGCCGAAATCCATCAGGTGTTTGGCATAGATATTGTTGAATGCTTTCACCACGGGTCGGCCCAGTTGTCGTGCCACCCAGCGGCTTTCTGTCATCCCAGCCTCGATATCGTCGATGCGGCCATCGCGTTCGCGCGGATAGTAATTGCCGGTGTCGACGATCACCACGTCGTCCCGGACACCGGTAAACAAATCGTTTGGCAGGTCCCGGATCTTGCCCTCGGGAATCGTGACCACAACCACATCGCCGGTCCGAGCCGCCTCGCTAACCGAGACTGCCTTCGCGCCGCTCTCCTTGGCCAGTTCGGCAAGTGTATGGGGTCCTCGTGAGTTGGCCACAACCACTTCGTGCCCCAGGGCGCTCAGCCGGCGCGTGAGCGTCCCGCCGATTTGCCCAGCTCCAATAATGCCAATCTTCATGTCTGCTCCTGTCTGTGGTCTGCCGGGCCTCAGGCGCCTTGGCGCTCCGGCCCCGGGCTAACGCCACCCTTACTAGGATGCAGGAAGGCGGGCACCCGTCGCACCCGCCGCCCCGTCCGGCATCGGATAGAACCAACCGAGCTACTGGACCCGAAAGTCCCATACCAGTCCCCCAGGTGAGTCATCTGCGGAAGATCGGTTAGACACAAGGACTATCGCGTACTCGCCGCCAACGGTAAATCGCTTGGTCGGCCTGCTCAATCCCCTCTCGCACGGCGGCCCCAAAACGGGCATCGTCCTCAAGCAAGCGCAAGGCCGCATCCTTCACCAGGAAGCGCGGCTTTCCGAAATTGCCAGCGCGGCGGCACCGACGCCGAGCAACCGGCGGATAGAGAAGTTCCACGCCAGGAGTACCTGTTACGGGCACTCGCACACCAGCGGAAATCGCTGATCGCTAATGACGTCCGGATCGCTCACAACGACGCGAGGCCGCATGCCCCGCTGTTCCTGACCGGTCTCACTCGCTCCCCTCCACCCAGCCCTCGCCAGGCACCCACCGGATCGCATCGCCGGCGCTGCTGTCGACCAGCGCCTCGGTATCTTCCTCCGGCAAGCTGCGCGTCCACGCCTCAAGTCCCTCATCGGCGAGCTCAGCGCTTCCGGGAGCCGCAAGCTTGACACAACCCCAACCCCCAACCCCCAAACCCCAACTCCCAACCCCCGGTTTTCGCTATACTCGCATTCTCGTGCTGCACGCGGTCCTTCCCAATCTCTTCGGTGGGGCTTTTACCGTCGCGGTCGCGACCGCCATGGGCTCGCTCCTGCTGCGCGTCCTTCGCCTTTCGTTCGACCGCGGGGAGCACGTGCTGATGGCCTTCGTTAGCGGATCGGCGTGCCTCAGCCTCACTACCTTTCTGCTCTGCCTGGTCCATCAGGCTCGCGGGCCGGTATTCCTCTCCGTTGGCATGGCCGTGATCCTCGGTGCCGTTTGCCTGAGGCGCGACCGGTCGCCGAGCAAGTCCGCACCACCTCTGCCGCCAGGATGGCTGGCCCTTTGCTTCCTGATCCTTGCAGTCTTTTTTGTCGCCTACTTCTTTAATGCGCTGGCCCCCGAAATCAGTCCCGACGGTTCCGGCTATCACCTCGGAAACGTGGCGCGCTACTGGCGGCATCACGGCTTCGTCTGGGATTACCACAGCATGTACTCCTACCTCTCCCAAGGTGCCGAGATGCTGTTCCTGGTTGCCTTCACCTTCGGCGGCCATTCCGCCGCAGCCCTGGTCCACTTCGCGTTTCTGACTGCCTTGCCGCTTCTGATGGTCTGTTATGGCCGCCGTTTCGGGTTCCCGCGTGCCGCCCTCTTCGCGGCGATCATCGCCTATACTTGCCCTGTCGCCGGACTCGCCGGTGTCTCCGCCTACAACGATCTGGCCGTTGCAACTGTTCTTTTTGCAGTTTTCTACCTGCTTCAAGTGTGGGATGAGTCAAAGGATAGTAACTTACTAATTTTAATCGGCTTACTATCCGGATTAGTGTACGCCTTCAAGTACACTGGCTTCCTCGCCCTCCCCTTTGCCATAACCTTCGTCTACGCTCGAACCCGGGACCGCCGCTGCCTCTTCGTGCCGCTCGCCGCAGCCGTCATGATCGCTCCATGGGCCATCCGCAACTGGATCTGGCTGGGCAATCCCTTCGCTCCGTTCCTCAACCGCTGGTTCCCCAACCCGTTCTTTCATGCCGGAATGGAACGATCCTACCTGGCCGACCTCGGCCGCTATGAAGGCATCAACCATTTCTGGGAGATTCCTCTGCAACTCACACTTCACGGACGACTTATCGCCGGCATGGTGGGCCCCGTTTTCCTCCTGGCTCCGTTCGCGCTCCTGGCCCTGCGCCAGCCTCATGGCAGGAGGCTCCTCGCGGCAGCGCTAGTCTTCGCTGTCCCGGCATACTTCAACACCGCTGCGCGATTCCTGATCCCCGCCATCCCTTTCGTCTCGCTGGCAATGGGGATCGCGCTCGCCAACTCGTGGGGCGTCCTGCCGACGCTGGCGATATTTGAAGCCCTGGTCTGCTGGCCCGCGGTCCTGTCGATGTATTGCGACCCGGTGGCGTGGCGGATCCGAGCCATCCCCGTGCGCGCCGCCTTGCGCCTGGAGCCCGAAGCCCGATTCCTGGATAGCCATCTCCCCGATTACGCCCTCAAATTCCCGATCGAACGGCTCGTAGCGCCGGACGAAAAAATTTTCTCGTTCAGCACTCGCGCCGAGGCCTATATCGATCGCGATATCGTGGTGTGGTACGAATCGGCCCTCGGCAACCTGGCGCAGGACATCCTATATACGCCGATCTACCACCCGCCGGTCGTCCGCCGGCAAATTGAGTTCGAATCGTCAAACGCACGCGGCGTCCGCATCCTCCAGAGCGCCTCGGCGGAAGCTTACGGGACAGTCTCCGAGGTGCGGCTCCGGTCGCAGGGCAGGGAACTGCCGCGTTCCCCAAACTGGCAGTTCACCGCGCAGCCCAACCGATGGGAGGCTTGGCTGGCGTTCGACGGCAGCCCCGTCACCCGCTGGTCCACCTGGCAATCCATGTCGTCCGACGCCCGCCTGCAAGTCGATTTCGGCCGCGAAGAACTGGTGGATGAAGTAATTCTCGAAGGCCTTGCGGACGCCGCTCAGGTATCGGTTGAAGTTTGGTCTGGCGGCCTCTGGAAGCCGGCCGGCGGCCACGCGGAAGAGACCCGGGCCGAGCCGCCACCGGATCTCCGTCGCGCGGCAACCCGGCAGCTAACAGGGCGGGGAATTCGCTATCTTCTCATTAACGATACGGATTTCATCGCGGCGGACTTGCAGCAGCGCACCGCCCAGTGGGGAATCGTCAAACTAGCGGAGGCCCATGGAATCTCGCTTTACCGGATCGATTAATCGAGTGTCCTGCGCGCTCCTTCTGGCCATCTTCGCGCTGAACGTGTATCGTGCCGCCACTCAATCCATCACAGTGCCCGAAGCCGTCACCTTCGACCGCTGGGTCCGGCCGCCCCTGCGCGACATCCTCCCGCAACCCTACGATCCTGACAATCAGGTGCTGAATACCTTGCTCATTAAAAGGAGCGTCGCCCTGTTTCGTCTTTCCGAATTTTCGTTCCGCTTGCCGAGCGTGCTGGGCGGCGGCCTCTACTTGTGGGCCGCATACCGCCTCTCTCGACGGCTGCTCGGCGCCGGGCCGCTGTTTGTGGCGGCGGTCGCCCTCATGGTCCTCAATCCGCTGATTCTGGCGCTGGCGTTCTTCACGTGGGCGTTCGAGCTGTTGCTGGCCGGAAACCTCAACCTCGCCGGAATCTGCCTCGGACTCTCGGCGGCGGCGGACCTTGCGTTTCTGTGGCCTGCGGTCGCATTGGGCACCGCGTTCCTGCTCTTCACCCTCGCCACGGAACCCTCACGCTGGATTCCGGTCACCGAGCGCTTTCTGATACCGGCAGTCGCGGCCGGGTTCGTTTTTCTGGCGATACCGCTGAGTCATGCGCAAGCTGGAAGCCTTATGCGCACCGAAAGCCTGCAGCGTTGGCTGGTCCCGTACAGCCATTGGCCCCAGGACACGCATGCTCGGGCGCTGGTCCAGGCACTGCGGCGCGATGCCGCCGGCCGCCACGTGGAAATCGGCGCGAGTCCTGAATTCGAGCCGATCCTCGGCTTTTATCGCGCGCGATATCGTCTGGCCAATTGGGAGCCTATGCGGCAGAAGCCGTTGACCGGGAATTTTGACTACTACGTGCTCGATCGGCACGATGAGGCGCTGGTTTCGGAACGGCACTTGCAGGTGATCTACCGTGACTCCGGACTGGTACTGGCCCGTTAGAGCCCTGATGGATCGCGGCCAGGGTGGTGGTTTTCGGCCACCGTCAAGGCGCCTTTATTCCGACTAAGTTATTTATTCAAAAACAGATGACGTTTGGCCTGCGCATTGCACATACAAGCGCGCAGTACGGGAGCTCAGCCATGGAACGCTCACATCTCAGGTTTGCAGCCCTAGCGAGTGCAATGCTCTTGACGGCCGGCATGTTGACGACGGCCCTCGCACAGGATCCCGACGACATGCAGCGTGGAGTGGCTCGCATCAGCCTCATGAACGGCGAAGTTTCCGTCCGCCGCGGCGACTCGGGCGACTGGGTCGCGGGGGTGATCAACGCGCCGCTGCTCTCGGACGACCGTATTGCCACCGCTCCTAATTCGCGTGCCGAGGTGCAATTCGACGCGGCCAATATGCTGCGAATCGGCGGCAATGCCGAAGTGCGGCTCACCCAACTGGAAGCCGGGCGTTACCAGATGGAAATCGCTCGCGGAACGGTAACCTTCCGGGTGCTAAGGCCTTCCGAGGCCAACGTTGAAGTGGATACTCCAAGTATTTCCGTAAGACCATCAAAACAGGGAATTTATCGTATCAGAGTGAATGAGGCCGGCGAGACCGAAGTGATTGCCCGGGCGGGGGAAGTCGAGGTATTCACGCCCAGGGGATCGCAGTGGGTCACCGCAGGCCAGATGATGGATGCCCGCGGCGCCAACGCCGATCCCGAGTTTCAGATCGTCAACGCCATCCCACCCGACGAGTGGGACCGCTGGAACGATACCCGCGACCGGACCCTGCTGCAGTCGACGAGTTCTCAGTATGTTGGTCCGGGCGTCTATGGCACTGAGGATCTGGATCAGTACGGGGCGTGGAGCGAAGTGCCGCCTTACGGCCCTGTCTGGCGGCCTGCCAATGTGGGTCCGAATTGGGCTCCGTACCAAGCGGGTCAGTGGGTTTGGGAAGACTGGTATGGCTGGACTTGGGTGAGCTACGACCCGTGGGGTTGGGCACCCTATCACTACGGCCGGTGGTTCTATCAGTCGGGCTTCGGTTGGGGCTGGTACCCGGGCCTGCGCGGCATGCGGCACTACTGGTCTCCGGCGCTGGTCGGATTCTTCGGGTTTGGCGGCGGCGGAATCGGTGTCGGCTTCGGATTCGGGGGCATCGGCTGGGTTCCTCTGGCGCCTTTCGAGGTCTTCCACCCGTGGTGGGGCCGCGGTTTTTACGGGCGGGGCTTCAACAACTTCAACGTCGCCAATGGGAACTTGGCCAGCGTTTACCGCAACGCCCGGGTCGGGAACGGCATTTCCGGGGTTAGCGCGGCGGATTTCCGCAGCGGCCGGTTCGGAAACATCTCGCGGCTGTCGTCCAGCCAGGTGGCGTCGGCGGGCATGATCCGCGGGCAGGTTCCCGTCGCCCCGACCAGCGCCAACCTGCGCTTCTCCAATCGGGCCGTGACCAACGTCCCGCGAACCAACGAGAGCACCCGGTTCTTCACGCACCAGCAGACGAGCGCGGCACAACGGGTTCCGTTCGCCCAACAGCAGCGGTCCTTTGAATCGGGGAACCGCGGCGGGCAGGGGCCCGCGGCGCGCGAGAGCGCAGCTCAGGGCGGCGTCCGGGGCCAGCAGTCGAGCGGTTCAACGGGCGGCTGGCGCCGGTTCGGAGAGCCCGCCGGCCAGAACTCCGCAGCGCAAGGTTCGGCGCCGCGCGGCGAAAGCAACAACGCTCGCAGTTCCGCGCCCAACCGGTTTGAAAACACCCGGCCGCAATCGTCCAGCAACGGCGGCTGGCAGCGCTTCGGCGAGCCCGGCAATACGCCGCGCCAAGGCTACTCCGGATCCGGCAACTCCAGCACCCCGCGTTACAACGCTCCGGCCCAACGGCAGAGCACGCCCAGCTACAGTGCGCCGGCGCCTCGCCAGAGTGCGCCGAGTTACAGCGCGCCGCGGGGTGGCGGCGGTGGTGGTGGCGGCGGTCACCCGTCCGGCGGCGGGAGCAGAGGCCACCGGTAATCAGGATTCCTTCCCAGAAAAGCATCAGTTTCTTCCCATGGGCCCGGTCCCGTTCAGCGGGGGCTGGGCCCTCTTTTTTTTGGCGCGCCCAAAGAAAAGTTTACATAATATTCGTTATCGGAATCTGCGTTCCAAGCAATTGCCGCGATCGCGCCCACACTCAAAGAGGCAGAATTACGCGTCCTCCTGGAACTGGCTCGCCGCCGCAACCCCGCCACCAACTGCACACGGGCCGGAAGCAGAGACCTCGAAAACTGGTGCAAACTCGCACGCTCCAAGGTAATACCAGCCATCAATTCGCTCAACCAGCGATGCCTTATTACCACCCGCAAAGGCACAGCTACCACCAAAAGCGCGCACCAAATCAATCTACTTCTTACAACTCAAATCCAAACCTCTAACCCCTTTGCGAGTGGTCCCCAAAAGGGACCACCCCCCGCCGAAGAGTGGTCCCCCAAAGGGACACCACCCCCCACCCAAAACACGGCACTTACGCCGACAGCGCCCGCCGTCGAGATTGACGGCGCTTCGCACCACCGCCGTGATCGATGCAGCATGGGCAGCCAGCTACCGCCTGCACCCGCGCGCCTGGGGCCAGATCCAGCGACCCGCGAAGAGCGGCTCACCACTCCGCTGTGAGTGACCTACACTAGAGGGGCGGCCTGCCACGCCGCCCCGCGAAAGGAACCCATGACCACCGAAGAACGCCTCGACCGCATCGAACACGTCACCGCAGGCCTCGCCGAAGAGAGCCGCAAAGAACGCGAGGAAGACCGCCAGCTCTGGCGCGACACCCAACGGCAAATCAACGAGCTCAGCACCCGCACCCTCCAGATGGGCGACGAGCTCCGCCACGCCATCGACCGCCTGGCCGAAGAACTGCGCGCCGAAGCCCGCACCGCCAGAGCCGCCGAACAGGAGCTCCGCGACCGCATTGCCGCCCTCGTCTCCGCCATCGGCCAAGCCCTCCCACGGTCCTAACCATGCCCAGCGCCACCCGCGAAGAACGCATCCGCGCCGCAGTGCCCTACCCGCTCTGCGGAGCGCCCATCGGCAGGCCCTGCCGCGCAGGCACGGCCCCGCACGACGCCCGCCGCGAAGCCACAGACCTACGCCCCATCCTCGACCGCGTGCACAACGACCGGCGCGCCGCATGGCAGCAGCACCAGGCAGCCCGCGCCCTCCCCGGAGATCCGCGCCCATGACACGCGACCAGAGAGCCCGCCGACGCCGCGCACGCCAACGCGACCGCAGCCAGGAGCCCGCGCGCATCGCCAGACGCACCGGATACCGCACCGACCCCAACCGAAACCGCAAGGCCGCCGCCAAGATCCCGCGCCACGTCAGGATGGCACGCGCCCAGGCCGGAGCCGACGCCCGTGACCTTAGTACTCCAGAGCTAAGGCCCCGGCAAAAAAATCGGCCCTGCGGGCGGCCAGGCTGGAGCTTCGCGGCGCCGCCGCAGCTCCGGGGCACCGCCAGGGACCCGGCGCCGGGCCCGGACTCATCGCCGCGCTCGCAATAATGGAACCCGCCCGACCCTGAGGCCAGCCACCGCCCAAGGAAGGACACGCAACCACTGCAATCGCTGCAATTGGCCCACGCCGGCGAGAAATTCGCCGCCTGTGTCGCGTCGGTTGCGCAGAACCTGGACGAGATTGCTACGCACGTACTGGAGATGGCCGGGGAGAGCCAAACGTTGTCCGGTCTTTCCGAGGACGAGAAGAACGCATTGTTCCTCCAAATGGAACGGGGATGCACCGTGGTTCTGGACAGTCTCAGACACTGCGCCAAGGCGGAGTCTGCCACGCGAGTCACCAGTGGCGGTCTGGCCGAGACAATCGGCCGAATGCGCAGCTCTATTGAAGCCATCGGGGCAATTGAAATCCAAATGCAGTGGGTCGCACTGAATGCCAGCATTCGCGCCGCCCATATTGGCGCGTCGGGGGACGCCCTCGGCGTTCTCGCCGGCGCCATGCAGCAACAGGCATCGGAATCTGGACAACGGTCGGAGTCCCTCGGCGAAGCGCTCGGCTCGATGAGCGAGGCAGCCACCCAATTGTCCGGGCAAGACGGGCCGGCACGCGCCAATGAAGGCGGCAGCCAGGACGGCTGTTTGGCGGAGATGCGCACCGGGGTAGCCGAGCTGCATTCGTCGAGCGAGCGGAGTTTCGCCCAGATCGCGCAGATTATCGCTTTCGGCGCGCGCCTTCGCCAAGACCTTTCGGCGACGCGCGAGAGCTTTGTAGTGGGCGCTCTATTCGCGGCAGCGGTGAGCCGCGCGCGGGGGATGCTGCTGGAGATCGGAGAG
>Ga0209517_10002341_pt1 | contig 26900 bp, 20 predicted proteins | sample PeaSoiMetSII2010_FD_187695 | JGI IMG/M metagenome (GOLD analysis project Ga0209517, IMG submission 187695) | Peat soil microbial communities from Weissenstadt, Germany - SII-2010 (SPAdes) (version 2) | ecosystem: Environmental > Terrestrial > Soil > Wetlands > Peat | place: Germany... | reverse complement strand
GATGTTAACAGCATCGCGTCTGGCGATCTGGCACATGCGAATGACCCCATAAACTGCACTGCGAGGCTGAACGACAAATGCGCGTTTGGAACCGCTTGAAAATGGATCGCGGTTTGCAAGCGATTGCCAATCCAGATAGTCCAACTGAATCTTTGAATTCTCGCCGAAAGTAACGAGTTCTGAAAACTGTGGATCGAATGCAGTATCATCACGCAGTTTCGCGGCGTGGTCGGCAACTTCGCGACGTGTGACTACTCCGCTGAACCTGGTCTGCACGATCTGATTATCAATGTCAATTGCATATTGGGTTGGCATGCTCTGCTTTCCTCTCAGTCGATTCACCTCGTAGTTCCGTTCCTTTTTGCCCCTAACAAGGTCTCAAGCTCTCTGATCGCCTCTAGCAGCGAGCGGCGGCAGCTCAGGTAGTCGTTCGTGGGAGTCAGTTTTTGTCGGTGCCTCAGTGCCAAGACCTGCAACTCCTGCCTCCTGTCTCTCAGAAGCGACCTGGCGTACTCGTACCCATCCCGATTCTGGAAGTTGCTTTGCTCTTTCATGGCCTTCCCGTCAACGTACGAGCAAGCGCCGAGCCAAGACGGCTCCGCGGAAATCATTGGAAGCAAAAGGGAGAGTCTTTTGTGACAAAGAAGGCCTGCCGACATGTCGGCAGGCGTGCTGATATATCGGCAGCGACGGGACCCCAGAGAGGACACGAAGCAAAGAAGTACAAACACGCCGGGCCAAGAAAACTGCAAATGGCCACGAAGGTGCACCGAAGGCTAAGCTCAGTATTTAATAAGGAACTCATGGGTTCAAGTTGCAGACCGGATTTGACGATGCGGTTAACCAGATTGTGCGGCGAGCCTAGCGCGCAATCCGTATGACCCGATGCGCCGACTGTCTCCGGGCCAGCGCTGAGTTTTCGGATCCGGGCAAGGAGCACGACCAAGGCGGGGAGAGCGCCGCAGCCAGAGCTGGAGACGACGACTCCAAGAATAAGCCAGTAGCTCAACGGCGACATTCCTTCTTAACGACACCAAATAACTTATTGAGGTCAGAATTGAAACGGCGCCGTCTAGGGCTGACATTATCCCCTCTACTTCGTAGGCAGTAACCCACGGGTAAGACTAGAGTAATCACTACAGTTAACAGAGTCCTCTTACCTCTCACTATTGTGTCCTTAAATTAGCTAGTGGGGGGGAGCCTAAGGCTAATGGCTACAATGTCTTAGAAGCACCTGCCCGTGTGGCTTCGCGCCGTTTGTCCCAAGACTCTCTCAGGCAAGCCATTTTCCGAAAAGTGGAACAAAGCTAACCCAACCGTTACAAATTCCGGACAAGAACGCTGCCACAACTCCAGGCGAGGCTCACGCAAGCAGAAGACGGATCGGCAAGACGCGCGACTGATGTCCACCCTTGGCTAAGGCAGTGAGTTGCGTTTGAGGAACCGGCTACGTGAAATCTGCAGGGCGGGGGGAGGTCCGAGAGAGCCAGGTTGTATCCCGTCAGCATTATCCTTGGTTATCCTTGCTGATATTGACCGCTTCAAGCGTAGGAATGACTCTGTTGGGCACTCGGCCGGAGAGGCTGTGCCAAGAGAAGTGGCTGGTCGCCTCAAGTCCGCCGTTAGGGTCCACGACAGAGCGGGTGCTACGGCGGAGAAGAGTTCTTGCTGATCCCGCCAGGCTGTACTTGGCGACAACGGTTCGTCGAGCGGGGGAAATCGGGCGGGGGGCCACCAAGGTCAATTCCCCGAAAGGAATTGTGCAAGTGACCGTGACCATGGGCATCACTTGCGCCCGTGGTGGCAGGGACGCAAACGTCGAGACCCTTCTGAATGAGGCGGACATGGCACTATATCGTGCCAAAGAAAATGGCAGAAATCGCGTTGAAGCCTATTGAATGGCCGGCGTGCACATTCCATCCCGCGTTCTCTTATCACCCTAAGTTCAGCTTGCCCGGCACGAGGTATGCGCGTAATATAACGCCCGAGCCATGTCATTCGTATGCGTGCTTGTGGCATAGATTCTTCGGGCGGGGGGTTGTGCGGCCCCGAAGTTGTCTTAATCGGTGTGATAGCGGAGGCATGAGTGTTTCTCACTCGGTCGGCCCCTCGTCCAATCGGATTACGTTCGGCTTGTTGAGCGGTGACAGATGCTTCCCCAGATCACGCTGCTAACCACTAGCCCCGGAAAATTCTTCTTGCCGATTTGAAGGACACGCGAACTTCCATGTCGTCGTGAGCTGTTGGCCGAAGGTGTGTATGAGCACTACCGACAGGCAATCGTGGAGAACAGTGAATCTGCACTCTTGGTTCCACACAGTGATCCTGGTGTGCCTTGTGGGTTTGCTGTCCTTCGCCACTGCCAAGCTGGGAGGGGTGCTGGCGCTACGGCCCGAAATGCTCTGGCCGGTTTGGCCAGGTTGTGCGCTTCTGGTCGCGGTTTTGCTGTTGGTGCCGCGGCGGATTTGGCCAGTACTGATCGCAGCAGGATTGACGGGATTTGTCGTCTATGACCTGCAGGCGGGCTTGACGCTTTCTTCTATCGCTTTACTTATACTGGCCGACACGGTCGAAGTTCTCATCGCCGCTCTGGGGGTTAGCTACGCCTTCGATGGTCCGCCTCGTCTGAATAGCACAAAGTCCCTGGCCAGGTATTCGTTCTTTGCGGTCATCCTCTCCCCGATGGCGGCAGCATTCATCTCTACGACCGCATTCAAGGGAAACTATTGGATTCGTTGGAGGATTGGTTTCTTTACAGAGGCGCTAGCTCTGCTCACTCTAACGCCAGCCATCTTTAGCTGGGTGAGCGCTAGACAGGCATGGACACGCAAGTCACGTGCTTTCTATTTTGAGACATTCACGCTGATCGCTGGGCTGACTCTCTTGGGTTATATCGCTTTCATGGCTCATTCGAGCAGCAGCCTGCCGGTACTGCTTTATGCACTTCTGCCATTTCTACTCTGGTCCGCTTTGCGTTTTGCAATGATGGGAATCAGCACGTCAATGATAGTAGTCGCCTTTCTGTCAATTTGGGGTGCAGTTCGCGGACGAGGTCCCTTCGCCGGAGCAGACCCACTCAACAATGTGATGTCGCTGCAGCTATTCCTGTTTGTCGCTGCAACAACTTTCATGGTTCTCGCAGTTCTCGTGGAAGAACAGAAACAAACCGAGCGAGCCTTTCGCGAGAGCGAAGAGCGGCTGCGCGTCGCCGCTAACGTCGGCAGGATGTACGCCTGGGAGTGGGACCCCGCCACGGATTCAGTGCTGCGATCTGCGGAATGCCCGGACATTCTCGGTTTAAGCGCCGAGGGGAAGCGTATTGCGAAGGATTATTTCAGTTTTATCCACTCTGATGATCGAGCCGAGCTGCGGAGCTTGGTCGACTCTTTGACACCAAAGAACCGGGTATATCGAACCCAGTACCGTTGGTGTCGCCCGGACGGTGCGCTGCTGTGGCTGGAAGAGAGCGGCTGCGCGACATTTGACGGGCGCGGAAAGATGGTCCGACTGGTCGGCATGACAGCCGATATCACGGAGCGCGAGCGGGTGGAGGAAGCGCTGCGCGAGAGCGAACGACGGTTTCGGTTGGCGGCTCAGGCTGGAAAGATGTATGCATACGAGTGGGACGTTGCAACCGATAGGGTCATGCGATCCGGGGAATACGTGAATGTCCTCGGTTTCGGTGACCGGGCGAAACAGCTTACTCGTCAGCAAGTATTGGCCAGCGTTCATCCAGACGACCGGGCACTGTTTGTCAGTTCGGTTGACCGGCTTACTCCCGAGAAACCGACCACCCAGATTAGCTATCGCGTTTTGCATCCCGATGGTTCGGTGGTTTGGTTGCAGAAGACCGCACGTGCCTTTTTTGATGAGCACGGCAAGATGCTACGTGTCATAGGTATGGTGGGGAACGTTACCGAGCGCGAGCAGGCTGAGGGAGCGTTGCGCGAGAGCCAACAGCGTATGACAGGAATGGTCGCCTTGGCCATGGATTCGATCATTTCCGTGGACGGGCAGCAGCGCATCGTGCTGTTCAATGCTGCTGCCGAGAAGATGTTCGGTTGTCCCGCGGCGGAGGCCGTGGGGCAGCCGGTCGAACGCTTCATTCCGGAACGGTTCCGTTCCGCGCACCGCGCACATATCCAGCAATTCGGGGAAACTGGTGTGACCAATCGTGACATGGGAGCCCTGGGCTCGCTATGGGCACTACGGGCCGATGGCGAGGAGTTTGAGGTCGAGGCTTCCATCTCGCAGATCGAATCCAGCGGTAAGAAGCTGTTTACGGTTATCCTGCGGGACATCAGCGAGCGCGAACGAGCCGAGGAGGCGCTCCGCAAGTCGGAAGAGAGATTCAGCAAGGTCTTTCGCAGCAGTCCGTTGGCAGTCACGATCTCGACGGAAACCGAAGGGCGGTATCTGGACGTAAACGAGGCCTTTCTCCAGATGCTCGGTTACTCGCGCCGGGAGGTTATTGGCCGCACTGCCCACGATCTGAACTTCTGGGAGCAGCCGTCGCAGCGCCTGGAGCTGATCCAGCAGTTAAACAAGAGCGGGCGGGTGACAGGGTTCCATACGCAATGCACAACCTCCAAGGGAAAGATACGGGAATTAGAGGTGTCAGCGGAACTGATCGAGCTCGATGGGCAACGCTGCATGCTGGCGATCACTCGTGATGTCACCGAGACGCGACAACTGGAAGAGCAACTCCGGCAAGCACAGAAGATGGAAGCGGTGGGGCTACTCGCGGGAGGAGTTGCGCACGACTTCAATAACCTCCTGAACGTAATCCTGGGGAACGCCGATCTGTTGCTCGAAAAAATACAATCGGGCAAACCGCAGCACTACGCGGAAGAGATCAAGAAAGCAACGCAGCGCGCAACCCAACTGACGCGACAACTGCTGGCCTTCAGCCGCAAACAAGTGCTGCGTCCAGCGCTCCTGGACCTGAATGCCGTCGTGGGAGACGTCGTTAAGGTGCTACGGCACCTGATCGGCGAGGACGTGCAGGTTGTGGTGGAGGGTGAGACGAATCTGGCCTCCATTTGGGCTGATCCCGGACAGGTTGAGCAAATCCTGATGAACTTGGCCACCAACGCGCGGGACGCCATGCCCAACGGCGGGATGTTCACTATCCGAACGGAGAATGCCGAGCTAGGGCCGGACCATGTGGCCCGTCACCCCTACGTTGTACCGGGACGGTACGTTCGCCTCTCGGTAAGGGACACCGGTCTGGGAATGAGCGAAGACATACGATCCCGTGCTTTTGAGCCTTTCTTCACCACGAAACCACCGGGCCGTGGCACGGGACTGGGATTGGCAACGGTCTTCGGAATCGTTAAGCAGAGTGGCGGCTATGTCTGGATTTCCAGCGCATTGGGCGCGGGTACCACCTTCGACATCTATTTTCCGCGCATGGACGAAGCATTACCTGCCCTGGGTGGCGGGCTGGAAGTGCAAGGAGAATCTCCCAAAGGCACAGAAACTATTCTGGTGTTGGAAGACGAAGAATCTCTGCGGGAAGTGACCTGCGAGATGCTCACCCGGGGGGGCTACAGCGTTTTGCAGGCTGGTCGAGGTGGCCAGGCTATCGCGCTGGCTCGACAATACACGGGACCTATCCATCTAATGGTTAGCGACGTGGTACTGCCGGACATAAGTGGACCCTCGGCTGTATCGGCGGTACAAGCGTCGCATCCCGAAACGAAGGTCTTATTTGTCTCTGGCTATGCGGAGGGCTCCGTGGTTCAAAAAGTCATTGAGGCAAGAGCCGTCCTGCTGCAGAAGCCGGTATCACGAAGCGACCTCATGAGAGAAGTGGATGAGATTCTCCATCTTCGGAACCCTTCTATGTCAAACTAACGGTTTTCACTCTAAAGGCTTGAAGTGTGAGGATTGAATGCCGAGTTCTGCTAATACCTCGTCTAGGGTATATACGACTTTCAGGGCTGTCCGTGTCCGCTCTCCGCTGATCTGAAAGATACGCATTAGGCCAAATCCAAACGTGTCCTTGACAACGATAAAGCGAGGGCGCTTGGTCGCGTTCGGCATGGCTGGTTCACGCCTTGCGATCTCCCTTATGAATTCGGAGGACAGCGCAAACTCGGTAACGGATGAGAAGTCCCAAATACCCACGCTCGCATCGGTCGCGGTCGAATACTTCCGAACCGCCTCGTAAAACACTTCCGTCAATTCTTCTGTGAGTCGCCCCTCAACTCGCCCCAGCAGGATTTTGTTCGCTGGGTCAAACTCAAATCGGAAATTGCCTGGAATCCCGGGCTGGAGTTGTGGTGCCATTGAATCCCTCCGTCTAGGTCAACTTATTTATTTGAGGGTCCTCACGGGTAACGCTGTGATTGTAATCACAAAGCAGAGCTTATTAAAGCCAACTTGTTGAAACATCCCGTGGGTGTTGAAAAAGTGCGTCAACAGAACGTCTTTTTCCCTGCGAGTATGCCCCGCCGGGTCTTTGTTCTCGCGGTTCGACTAAGTGGTGGCCGGCAGAACCGGTGTTGTCGGTTGGCTGAGGAAGCGCACCAGTCGCTTGATGTTCTGGGCCACTGCGGCCAGGAAGAACTGCTCACGAACGAACTTCATCCGACGTAAGCGCAGGCGCCGCAATCCGATCTGATTCTTGAGTTCCGCGAACAAGGCTTCCACCTTCTTTCTTTGCCGCTGGGCCTGGGCGAACTCTGCTGTGTTCGCCAACTCCCGTGCGCGTTGCCGGGCCGGTTCATCCCTGTGAATGGCAAGATACTTATATCGTCCACTCGTGCATTGCGCTTTTTGTGAGCATGCCCCACAACGCTTGCCGCCGCCGATATAGGCGTGAGCGCGGTTGCGCACATTCAGGCCGACATAGTTGAGCTGTTCCCCAGCCGGACAGAGATAGCTGTTGCTCTCGGGCAAGTAGGTAAATCGCTCGGGACCGTAGAACGGGCTGTTCTTTCGATGGATACTGTCCCGGGTTCGCATATACGGAGTGATGCTGCGATCCAATAACCACTGCAGGAACGCACCATTGCCGTATGTCGCATCGGCCGCTACGGACGCGGGTTCTCGTCCTCGCCATGCGGCGAAACGTGTGAGCATGTCTTGTGCAGCCACGGTTTCCTGGCTCATCCGTGCTGCCGTGGCCTGCACTCCCACGATCACGCAGCTCGCGTTGTCCACCAGATAGTTGTCGTAATACCCCAGTCGGGCCGGCGTGCCACCCTTGGTGGCATAGGTGGAATCGGGATCCGTGGTCGAGACCTGATCTTGCTGATGCACCGGTTCCTCCACCGGATTCTGCTGTTCCAGTTCCACCAGATACTGGCGCATGGTGTGGTGGACTTGGGCAGCCTCCGCTAATTGCTCCCGGGGGATACGACTCTCTTTTGCCGCGTTCGCCTCCACGAAGCTGCCATCCACCGACAGGTCCTCGCCCTTGACCAATCCCACTTCCACACACTGCCGCACGATCTGTTCAAACAACTGCTCGAACAGCTTCGACTCCTGAAAGCGGCCGTGCCGATTCTTGGAAAACGTGGAGTGATGCGGGATCTCCTGATCGAAGCCCAATCCTGTAAACCACCTCCACGCCAGATGCATGCGCAGTTCCTCGACCAACTTGCGCTCGCTGGTGACGCCGTACAGATAGCCAATCAGCAGAATGCGCAGCAGAAGCTCGGGGTCAATCGACGGGCGGCCCATATCGCTGTAACTCTCTTTCAGCTTTTCCCGCACGAAGGCAAAGCTGATGTGCTTATCGATGAGCCGCAGCAGGTGGGTCTCAGGAATCTGATCTTCCAGACGGAAGTAATAAAACAAGGCTTCGGAACGATCGTGTTGTCCCATCATGATCAGCGCGCCTCCGAGAATGGTGATCCAGCAGAACATGGCAAGGATTTCTTCCTTGTACCACGCTTCTGCCACCTCTCCGCGTGCTAATCACAGTGACTTTTTCAACACCCACAGGCGTTTGCACTCAGAACCCTCGGCGACACCATCAACGACCCCTCAGTAACCGGCCCTGATGGTTACCACCGGCATCTGCGCCCGGGGTATTGAAATCCTCTAATCCGCTTACCTTTCAAGCACTTGCCCGAAATTACTCCGATGGTTCTACTCCCTTCGGAGAGATTGCCCGGGTACCCTCCGCGCCCTATAATCGTCCTACTCTGGTTTAAGGATTCTCCGTCAGGTTCCGGGTAGAACATGGAGAGGGTGGAATTTGTCTGAAGCTACCCTCCGAGCGAAGGATTGGTGAAAACGAAACTCCCGGATATGCGCAAGCGCATGCAAATCGCTTCGATACTGACGGCCGGTACGGCTCTCGCGACCTCCCTGGCTTTATTCAGCAGTCCCGTCCGTGCGTGGGCGGCAGAAGGTGACCGCGCCTCGGAAGTGATCACTACCACCGAGGAGCACGGGCGCAAAGTGTACGTGAACGAATCCATCCCGGCGCCAACCCGCGCCACTCCTGCCCCGCAGCCCAAGCGGACGACCTGGATGTACTGGAGCACCAGGGAGAACCGCTGGAAGCCGGTGCCTTCGGCCAACACGCCCTCGATGCAGGCGGCGCGCTCGGCGGCTGCGGAAATCGGCCAGTTCGTGCATGAATCGTCCAAGTCGGCGAATGCGCGAATTATGGCCGCCAATTCCCGCGGCCATCAAGCCACGCCGGAAGAAGTGGACGCGGCCATCGTGATGGCGGCGGCGCGCCACAACGTGGACCCCAATCTGGTGCGGGCCGTGGTCAAAGTTGAGTCGAACTACAACTCCCACGCCATTTCCAACAAGGGCGCGATGGGACTGATGCAGCTCATGCCTTCGACCGCCAAGATGTTGAAGGTAAAGAATCCGTTTGACGCGCAGCAGAACGTGGATGCCGGAGTGCGGCATCTCAAATCGCTTCTCGAAAGCTACGGCGGCGACGTGAAGTTGACCCTGGCCGCCTACAACGCAGGCGAGGGCGCAGTGGCGCGGAGCGCGGGCGTGCCCCGCATTGCCGAGACGCAGGACTACGTGCGAAGGATTACGAACCTCTACTACGGAGGGTCCGACTTTGGTTCCTCCGGGGCTTCGCGCGATCCCGTGCACGTGCAACGGGATGCGCGAGGCATGCTTTATATCAGCAACACGGACTAAGGTTCGAGCATCTATTTAAGCAGTCTCTCAGGTACCACAGGCAGTTCAATTGCAACGGCAGTAACGAAGCGAGCCAGGGCGCGCGATTGTTGCGTCGCAAAGAACGCGACGCTGCGCGCGGCTCGCCCAGGTCCCTCGGCGGGCAAGAAGCGCCCGCCTCAGGATGACAACGAGCCGACGACTTTGAAGACACGATCAGGCCGGCGCGGCTTGCGCTGGGCAGCGCTGCTGTTGTTGGCGGCGCTTCCCGGAGTGCCGGCCCATGCCCGCACCCATCACACAGAATCCTGGGCCCGCGACCGCTTCGCCGCCGCCGAGCGCATGCGGGAAGCGCTGAATGGCCGCCCTCCGGCCGACCGCTCGCGGCACGATTATCAGCGCGTCATCAACGCCTATCGCAACGTCTATTTCGGAGCGCCAACCTCCACCAAAGCTGATCCCAGCGTGGTCGCGGTGGCCGAAACCCTGGTCGAAATGGGGCGCCGCTTTGACGACGACAAGATCCTCAACGAGGCCATCGCCCAGTACAAGTTCCTGCGCCGCGAGTATCCCGGCAGCAAATATCGCTGCGACGCGCTCTTTACCATCGGCGAGATTTACAAGGACGATCTCAACCATCCGGACGAAGCGCGCGCCACTTTTCAAGAATTTCTGCACCGCTATCCGCACAACCGGCTGGTCGACGATGCCCAGCAGGCCATCGTCGAACTGGACAAGCAAGCGGAGGACAACAAGAAGGCCGAGGCCGAGAAAAAGGCCGGCAAAGAGGCGGTCGACCAAAGCAAGGGTACTGCGGGCAAGGATTCTCAGACTACGAGTGCAGACGCTCCCGTTTCCGAGCCAGCCTCCGAACATTCGCCTGATCGCCACTCCGCAGCGGGTGCCCCACTTCTCGCCGGTTCTGCGAGAAGTGGAAATCTGCCGCGGGTGACCGGAATCCGGCACTGGTCCACGCCCGACTACACTCGCGTGGCCATTGACCTGGAAAGCGAAGTCAAGTTTGCCTCGCAGCGCATCGCCCATCCCGACCGCATCTTCTTCGATCTGCGCGACACCAAGCTGGCTTCCACCCTGGTGGGCAAGACCTTCGATGTGGATGACGGCTTCCTGAAGAAGATTCGCGTGGCGCAATTTCAGCCTGGCCGCACCCGGGTGGTGCTGGAAGTGGACGATCTCTCCGATTACGATGCGTTTCTGCTGCCCAATCCTTACCGGCTGATCGTGGACATCCACGGCAAGGATGCTCGCCAGAAAGACGCGAAGTCGGCGCAGGCGAAGCTCGAGAACGACGTGGCGACCGCCGACGTTGAGACGGCGCCCATGGCCGGTGCATCGAAGGCCGAGACCAAGGCCGGGACAAAGGCCGGGACAAAGACCGATGCGGCCACGTCCGGCGCGAAGGCCGATCTGCGAGCGCCAGCCGCGGCGCCAGACGACCAGGATGAGGACGCCGCGAACCCGATATCGACGAGTGAAGCCACCAAGACTGAAGCCGCGGGCACCAGGCCGCGCCTGTCTGCGCCAGGGGCGGTGCATACCACGGTAGATCCCAAGACCGGGGTGAAGAAGGTCATCGTCGAGGCCGACGGTTACGAGTCCGCTCCAGTTCAAGTCGCCAAGCTTGAGGCGCCGGCGAAGCGCGCTGTTTCGCCCGCTGCCCCGAACCCGACCGGCAGCCAGCCGGACTCCGATTCCACCGTTGCCGAGGAAAAATCAGCGGCCGATTCGCCGGCCGCCAGACCTGCCGCAAGCAAGTCTGCGTCCCATCTCGCCCATGGCCGGAACACGGCTGATCTCGACATTCATGAAGCGAAACCAACCTCGAGCGGCGACCGTTCGCTGATTCGCGCCCTGGGATTGAAGATTGGCAGGATCGTGATTGATCCCGGCCACGGCGGCCACGACACGGGAACCATCGGGCCCAATGGGCTGGAAGAAAAAGATCTGGTGCTCGACGTCGGCCGCCGCCTGGGCAAGCTGCTGGAGGCGCGCCTGGGCGCCGAAGTCGTCTACACCCGCAAAGACGACACGTTCATTCCTCTGGAAACGCGTACCGCGATCGCCAACCAGCAGCGCGCCGATCTGTTCATTTCCATTCACGCCAATTCCAGCGATGACCCGGAAGCGCGCGGGGTCGAGACTTACTACCTGAATTTCACCTCGTCGCCCGAGGCGCTGGAAGTGGCGGCGCGCGAGAATGCGGTTTCGGAGAAGTCGATCTACGAACTGCAGGACCTGGTGAAGAAGATCGCGCTGAAAGAAAAAATTGAAGAATCACGTGAATTCGCCGGCGACGTGCAGCAGTCGCTGCACAGCGGCCTGGCCGCGAAGAGCCCGGGCATCCGCAATCGGGGAGTGAAGAAAGCGCCGTTTATCGTGCTCATCGGCGCCAACATGCCGTCGATCCTGGCCGAGATTTCCTTCGTCAGCAATCCGGGCGACGAGCACCGGCTCGAGACTGGCGAATACCGCCAGCGCATTGCCGAGTCGCTCTATCGCGGCATCGCCAAGTACGTGAGCGGATTAAGCGGCGTGAAAGTGGCCAGCAAGATGGACAAGCCCACCGGCCAGTAAACCGGCAGAAAACCGCGTTTCCGCCAGGAAGCGGAGCTGTCGGGGTTTCTGGATGAGATCCGATACGAGTGGCAGCCGCCTACTGGATCGCGCTGCCCACCTGCGAGAAGATGCCGTTCGCGTTCGATCCGATCAGCCGGACTGTCCCCACCACAATGACGAGAATCACGGCCAGCATCACCGAGTATTCGGCGACGTCCTGACCGCGCTCGTCCGACCAGAGATTAGAGATTAAATTGCACATAAATACTTTTCCTGTCGCTCCTAAACCGCGCCCGGGGCGGGCGAAGTCGCCTCACCCGAAGTCGCAGCACCCGAAGTCGCCGAAACCTTGTACTCCGGAGAGCCGAGCCACAATGCGTCGGCATCCTGCATCACGGCCTGCAGTCCGACCTGAAACTCCGAAGTCCCCTTCAGCTTCTTGATCCAGACCACTCGATACTGCCCCTTGCGCTGGCGATAGAAGATGGTGACCTCGCCCAGCAGGTTCAGTTCACGCCGCACCGCGCCCAGCCGCAATCCGCCCGGAGTTACGTCAAGGGTGTGGGCGAGTTCCTCGAATTGAGCGCCGGAACTGTCCTTGCCCTTGATCCTTATCGGAAGCACCGCCTTGGTCCGGCTGCCGGTGCGCTGATTGTTGTCTGCACTGCTTTTCCGCATCTGGTCACCTGCAGCTAGTGTGCCCCCACTGCTGCCGCTTGGGAATGGCTCCGAGGTGTGGGGGCACGGTGGTAACCACCCGCTGGAAAGGCTGTCAGATCAGGCATTTGCAAGCCCTCGGAAACTTTTGCCTCGGGCTTGTGGTCTAATGAACACAGGGATCTCACCGGCCCAAGAATCATCGGCCCAGGGATTAGGGATTGAGGATGCGCGTCTCCCGTTCTGTCGGAATCGCGGTGTTTTTTGGAGTTTTCTTGGCTGTGGCGTTGGCCGCCGACACGCCGGCTACTACGCCACCGGCGCAGCTCCCTGCTCTGTTGCCGGCGGAGTTCGGGGGATGGAGGATGCAGGGCGCGGCCCAGACCAGCAACCACTCCGCCGCCGCCGATCCCGCCAATTCCGCCATTCTCGACGAATACCGCTTCACTGACTTCGCCGCTGCCACCTACACCCGCGACGATGGCCGCACTCTGAAGATCCGCGCCGCGCGTTTTGCCGACGCCTCGGGCGCATTCGGCGCCTACACGTTCTATCTGCAGCCGGAGATGGCGAAAGAGGAAATCGGCGACCAGGCCGCGACTCTGGGCCATCGCGTGCTCTTTTACCGCGGACACGTGCTCGTCGATGCGCAGTTCAGCCAGGAGTCCGCCATGTCGGCGGCTCAGCTGCGTGAACTCGCAGGATTGCTGCCGCGCCCCGGCGGAAACGCGGGCAATTTGCCGAGCTTCATTCAGTACCTGCCGCCTCGCGGCTACGTTGCCAACACACAAAAATACGTCATGGGGCCGGGAGCGCTGGCCGCTCTGGCGACGCCGGTTTCCGCCGACCTGGTGGACTTCGGCGCGAGCGCGGAAGTCACGCTGGGGCGCTACAACACGTCGAATGGGGAAGAGACCTTGATGTTGATTTCCTACCCCACGAATCAGATGGCAGCGGACCATCTGCGCCGCATCGATGCCGCGCACCAACTGGGTCAGCCGCAGGCGGGAGTTTCGACGATCGAAAGCGCAGGCTCGTTCCACGCCAAGCGAACCGGACCCATCCTCGCTGTGGCCAGCGGGCCCGCTTCCGACAGCGATGCCAAATCGCTTCTCGACATGGTCAATTACGAGGCCAGCGTCACCTGGAACCAGGCCACCGATCAGCATGAGGTCAGGGATCTCTACCTGCTGATTCTCAATGTCGTCATCCTGTGCGCAATTCTCGGCGGGCTTGCGATCGTGGCGGGCGTGGCCTTCGGCGGATTTCGCATTCTGATGAAGCGCTGGTTCCCCGACCGAGTTTTTGACCGCCCCGAGCAGATGGAATTCATCTCGCTGCACCTTACCGAGATCATCGTGCAAAGTCCTTCCCCAAGTGGAGACGACGGGGCGCAGCAGACCGGCCAGAACCCCTCTTGATGCCGGGTAAGTGGCTTTAGAAATATCGGCTTACGCACTGAATCAGGCGCTTTCGTCTCAAATTGTTACACTTTTTCCCGGTATTGATTGGTTTTGTATATTATTGAAAACAAAGACATTTATTTCAGAAAAATCGCTTGACACCCCCGTTTTTGGACTCATAAGATTTCGGCAGAAAGTTTTGACGGAATCTAAAGCCTCCGTTGGAACTATTCTCCCTTGAAGAAGAGGCCGCCCAGTTACCGGGTGGCCTTTTCGTTTGTTCTTCTGGTCCTCCCCGCGCGGAGTAAACTTCCGCTGACGGCGTCGACGAGGAATACGGAACTGTGCGCCGTGTTCTTCGTATCATCAGTTGAGAGTATTTGGTTTGCATTCGATCGGAATCATCAAAATCCCTGGAGGATCTCATGTTCTGCGACGCATGCGGCACAGCCGTACAACCGGGGCAAGCATTTTGCAGCAAGTGCGGAAAACAGATTGTAGGTTCCATCGCAGTCGCGGGACTGCGTCCGGGGCGGGTGCAATCGCACCTTCAGTTGCTGGGCATTCTGTGGCTGGCGATTTCCGCCTTCAACGCGGTGGGCGGCCTGGTTCTGCTGGTTCTCGCTGACACTCTGTTTCCGCATCTGCGCCAGATGAACAAAATGCCGCCGGACGTGCCCATCGGTTTCCTTACGGCGCTGTTCAGCACGCTCGGAATCATCATCCTGGCCAAAGCAGCTTGCGGGTTCATCGCCGGCTGGGGATTGATGAAGCGTGACTCCTGGGCGCGCATTCTCGCGCTGGTGCTGGCGTTCATCTCGCTGTTCAATATTCCGTTCGGCACCGCCATCGGCGTCTACACGCTGTGGGTGCTGCTGCCCGCCCAGTCGCAGCAGGAATACGATGCGCTGGTCGCGGCGCAAGCCGCGTAAGCGCTCTCAAGATCAGGCTGCGGAAAAAGCCGCGAATGCGTGCGCCGCCGTGGAAGAGCGGCGCTTCAGCGCCGCGTTAGCGGTTTGAAATCAATGCGGGCTTTAGCCCCGGTGGCTATTCGCCGATCGACAACGAACTTTTTCCGCATCCTCTTCAGCCGGGGGGCGAGCGAAGCGAGGGAGCTTGCGGGCACAAATCGAGACTGGTCAGCAAAGTGTGAGTTTCAAACTCAGGAAGGAAAAAGAGTGGGCTGTTTCCGGTCGAGCGAAGGATTCTCGCAGGCCATCCCTGACGTCCCCGCCTGATTCTGCTCCTATTCGGCGGCATCCCTAACAGCCCATGGAAAAAAATCTATGGAATTGAAAGATCAAAGATCTGAGAATTTCGTTCTAGGGAAAGGCTAGCGCCGTGGCAGGCAGGAAAGAAGATAACCGAGGGAGTTGACCGGGAGGATGATGGGTCCTGACTCGTAGCGCAATAGCATCTTAGACAACATTTAAGTCATTACCGCAGCGTTCCATTGACTTCCATGCGCCGCCTTCCTAACATGGCACTCCTGAAGCCATGCTCCAACACACCAGCACGAATCGCCCCATGAATCGCCCAGGCATGAATCGAAGCTGTCACTTTCTCTGCGCACTCTTGCTGCTGGCCGCAAGCAGCTCACTTGTCGCACAAGCTGCGCCCGCGCCCGTCGCGCCGTCGGTGGTGGTGAACTGGACCAGGAAAACGCCCAACCGCACCACCCCCACGTTGCAGGCGGTAGTCAATCCCATGTTGCGCGCGGGTTCGCCGATCCACGATGCCTCGCTGGCGGCTCTCGCCCGACTGGGCTGCGACTATGTTCGCTACGCTTTCTGGTTCTCCTATCCCAAGCTGGTCGTGGCCGAGTTGCGGCCTCCCGACCAGACTCAGACCTACTGGGATTTTCAATACATCGACCCGCTGGTGGAGGATTTTCTAACCGCCGCCGGCGCCCATCCCAGCGTCTGGATGTTCAGCACCATTCCGCAGTGGATGTTCACCACTCCTCAACCGGTCGTCTATCCCGGCGATCCCAATCAGGTCTTCTGGAACTACTCCCAGGGCACGGAACTGAAAGACTTGCCGGCTTTGGCCAACTACTATGCCCGCCTGGCCAGCTGGTACACGCAGGGCGGCTTCACCGACGAGTTAGGCAAGTTCCACGCCTCCGGTCACCACTACGACATGCGCTACTGGGAGATTTTCAACGAGATCGACGGGGAGCACGAAACCACCCCGGAGCAATATGTCGAACGCTACGACGCGATCACCGAAGCGGTCCGCAAGGTCGTGCCCGGGATGAAGTTTGTGGGCCTCGCTCTCTCCAATCCCGAGGGCGGCGCGCGCATGTTCGAGTATTTCCTCGACCCCAGGAACCACAAGCCGGGCACGCCGCTCGACTACATTTCCTTCCACGTGTATGCCACGCCGAGCGCCGATCAAACCCTCGACCACTGGCAGTTCACCTTCTTTGACCGGGCGCAGGAATTTCTTGCTGCCACACGATATATTCTGCGCACCCGCGATCGCCTCTCGCCCTCCACCAAAATCATGATCAACGAAGCCGGCTCGATCCTCGCCAGCGATTCCGATCAAGGCGACCCGGCGCACGTGGAGAAGCCGATTCCTCCCGCCTATTGGAATCTGAGCGGGGCGCTGTATGCCTATCTCTACCTCGAACTGGCCAAGCTCGGCGTGGATGTCGTGGGCGAATCGCAACTGGTCGGCTACCCCAGCCAGTTTCCCAGCGTCACCATGGTGGATTGGACCAACGGCAAGCCCAATGCGCGTTTTTCGATCCTCGAATTGCTCAAGCACAATATCGGCCCCGGCGACGACTTCGCCGACACCGAGGTGCACAATGGTCCGCCCGCCGACGCCGACGCCATCGAAGCCCAGGCTTTCCTCCGCGGCAGCCAGCGCAAGCTGCTGCTCGTCAACCAGCGCAATCGCGAAATCGTTGTCGAACTGCCGAAAGAGTGTGTGGGAGCGACCGTGGAAACGATTGGAGGAACTTCACCCGACGTCGTGAAGCAGTCCGTGGGAGACGCAAAGATTCGCCTGCTGCCATTTGCCGTGTCGGTGGTCACTCTGAAGGACTAGAGCCGATCTGGAGTTGTTGATGGCCTCCAGGAATCAGGGGATGGTCAGCCTTGACAACCGGCGACGGTCGTCACTCGGTCGCTGGCCCGCGATCGGTCGCCTATGGCCCCGTGGAAGAGCGGCCCTTAAGGGCCGCGCCCGCGATCGCCTGGGAAGAGCCGGGCTTCAGCCCTGGTGGATTCAGGGCCTAAAGGCCACTCGCTTTGGGGCGCCGGGAACGCGGCGCTGAAGCGCCGCTCTTCCACGGCTGCGCGGGCTGCGTCGCAAGACCAGCAGTTCCCAATGGCCTCGCCCAGACTTCGTTATTGCGGTTGCGATCCTGCGCGTTCCGCGCTGGGGAGCGAAGATCGGGAAGCAGCGGGCATTTGCACAGAAAACCTTGATCCCTTATTGGCTGCACTCTCTACGGTGATTGAACCCCGGTGGCATTCCACGATCCAGCGGGCAATCGCCAAACCCAATCCCGCTCCTCCGGTTGCTCGTCCACGGGCCCTATCAACGCGGTAAAAGCGGTCGAATATCTTCGACCGTTCCTCAGGGGAAATTCCGATCCCAGTGTCGTTCACACTTACAACTGCGCACCCATCACGTTCCTCGAGGAGCACGTCGATGACGCCGGGGGCAGGCGTATATTTGACGGCGTTGTCGAGCAGGATCGTCAAGACCCTCCGAAGCAACGATTCATCCGCCATTACCCAAACGGTGCCGGCATCGCGGGAATGCAAGTTGAGTATATGGCCGCCTCGGATGGCCAGAGGTTCCCAGTCCTTGATGCAGTCGCGCAGGAACTCCCCGAGTTCAAGCGGTTGCTGCTTAAGGACCTCTCGCCCAGAATCGGCGCGAGCCAGCACCAACAAATCCTCGATCAGCACAGACATCCGCTCGGCTTCTTTCAGAATGTGCTGTAGTGCGTCCCGGTAGGAGTCGACGTCTCGCTCTCGTCGCAAGGCTACTTCGGCCTCGGTGCGCATGAGCGAGACGGGAGTGCGCAACTCGTGCGACGCATCCGCAGTGAACTGCGTGGTCCGCAGAAATACCTTCTCGATGCGGTCCAGCATCTCATTTAAAGTATCCGACAAACGCTGCAGTTCGTCGCCAGTATCCAGTTTCTCCAATCGAATGCTGAGATTTTGGCCGCTGACATTGCGCGCGGTGCGGGTCAGCGCGTCGACCGGAGCCAGTGCACGACGACTGAGCCAGTAGCCACCGGCGGACGAGATCAGGAGCACCAGAGGAGCGAATAACAAAAGATAGTTCCGGAAAGCACGCAGCGTTTCCCGCACCTCTTTCGTGGGGGCGCCCATCGAGACAACAAATATAAGGTCGTGAGTATTTACACTGGATTGTAAAAAGCGAAGGTGCTTTTTCCCGAGGACTCTGTCTTCGAAAACAAACCCGGTCGTCGAGCCCCTGCCTGGCGACACTGAAGCTGCAAAGCCGTTCTTCTTGAGAAAATCCGAGATATATACCGGATCGCCAGTGGAGGTGGAGATCGCAAGGTATTCGCCGGCATGCTCCGGCGTGTAGGCTTCCGTAACTTCTTCCCGAAACTTGTCCACATCCGCCGTCTTCCTCTGCATCATCAGGAAGCTTTGCAAGTCCTCGGTTTGGTGTTGCAGATTTTCATCAACCAGGCTTACAAGATGATGGCGCAACACCAACCACATGCCCGCTCCAAATGCGAACTGCCCCAACGCGAAGATCGTTAGATACCAGAGCGTAAGCCGCAAGCCGATGGAGAGTCTGGTCACAATTGCGATGCCTCACGGATCACATATCCCACGCCGCGTACCGTATAAATCAGTTTGGGCTGTTCGGGCTTGTCAATCTTGCTCCGCAGCAAGTGCATGAAGGCATCGAGGGTGTTTTCTTCGATATCGCGATCGAAACCCCAGACGGCTTCGATTAATGCTCGCCGCTCAGCAACTTTACCGACCCGATACATGAGCCTTTCCAGCAGGTTGTATTCCGTGCGCGTCAGGTAGATGCTCAGGCCAGCCCTCGACACTTCACGGGTCGAGGGGTCGAGGGTGAGGTCCGAGACTCGCAGCATCGGATTCTGCAGTCGATGAGCGCGGCGCTGCACGGCTCGAAGCCGGGCGAGCAATTCAGTGAACGAGAATGGCTTCGTGAGATAGTCATCCGCTCCCAGATCAAGCCCGCGCACAACATCGGGAACGGTATCTTTGGCGGTCAGCACCAAAACAGGCGTTGGGACCCTCGCGGAACGCATCCGCTGCAGCATTTGAAAGCCATCCAACTTCGGCATCATGACGTCGAGGATGACAACGTCAAAGGGATAGGTCCGCGCGAGCTGCAAACCTTCCTCGCCATCGGGCGCGCAAGTTACGGAGTGACCCTCTTCGCCAAGTCCCCGGCGGAGTAATTCCAGCATTCGCGCTTCGTCTTCCACAACGAGCAGGTTCATAGCGAGCGCACCCGTCTGGCGATGATCGACGTGCTCCCTGAAGATTATCTGAAAAGCAGCCGTCTCGCCGCGATTTCATGCCTGAAAAAACATTAACGCAGTATTCAAGATACCGTCACAAACAAGGCCTAGCATTTCTCTCTTAACATGCGGAGGAGCTCCATCATGAATCATCAGATCTTTTACCGCCTTCTTTCTCCTATCTCGAAAATGGCAATTCTGCTGGCCCTCTGCGCAGGATTGAGCACGGCGGCGTTCGCCCAGGTGGATCGTGCCGTGCTCGAAGGTACCATAGCCGATCAAAGCGGGGCGGCTCTAGTTGGGGCCGGTGTCAAAATCCAGGCCGTGGATACCGGCATCACGAAGGAACAGAGAGCCAACTCGAACGGCTACTACCGCTTCCCTGGCCTGGCGGTCGGCAAGTATACAGTGACGACCTCCGCCACCGGGTTCAAGACGAAGGTCGTAGAGGATGTCGTGCTCCTGGTGGGCCAAACGTATACCTTGGACGTTCAGCTTGCCGTCGGTACGACGAACGAGCGGGTCGAGGTGCAAGCGACCGAGCTGGAGGACCGCACGTCGGCCGAGGCCGGGGCCGTAATACGACCGGATCAGATTGCGGATCTTGCGGACAATGGGCGCGATTGGACCACCCTCTCGTTGCTGACTCCGTTCGCGCAGGACGATGGGGGCGGCGACCAGAGAACGATTCGTTTCGCTGGACGCGCCCGCGACGACAACAATTTTTCGATCGACGGCGTCGATGCCGGCGGCATCCAGGAGCAAGCTCAAAAATCGCAGACCCGCTTGCAGATCTCTGAGGATGCGATCGAAGAATACCGTGTCGACAGCGCCCTGTACGACGTCGAATATGGAACCCAAGCCGGCGGACAAATCGATGCCGAAACCAAGCATGGAACCAACGCCTTCCACGGAACCTTATACGGCTATTTCAGAAACTCGGTTTTCGATGCGCGGAATTTCAACGACTATGACGTCTTCGGAAATCCTACTGTCCTGCCGTTCCGGATGGGGCAGTATGGGATGTCGTTAGGCGGACCGATCCGGAAGAATAAGACCTTCTTTTTCCTTAACTACGAAGGAATCCGTCAGTTACAAGTCAATGGGGAGCTAATGACTGTGCCCTCCGGAGCCTGCTGCGGATATTTCTCCGGCACCGGTGAGCCTGGCGCGATCACATCAGGCTACCAGCAGTACGTTCTAGGCCAGGCGCCCAGTGGTTACGAGCAACAACTTTGCACAATCATGCAGTCGTTCCCCTGGCGCGCATCAGTAGGAACGATTAGCGGTTGCGCACCGCGCTTCGTGCTCCCCGACGCCGTCTTCCAGTGGCAGGGAAGCGCAGGCGGTACGACAGATGCTAATAACGAAGACCTGCTCGCGGTTGGGAGGCAGACGACGATACACGAGGATACCTGGCTGCTACGGGTTGACCACCAGATCAACGAGAAAACCCTGCTTTACGGCCGGGCGCAACGTGACGTCGCCTTGTGGAACGCACCAGCTAGTTACACCTCGAGCGTTCCCGGGGACAACCAGGCAATCATCAATCATCCGGCAAATTACATGATCGCTCTGCAGCATACGTTCAGGCCCACCGTGTTTAACGAAGGGAAGTTCTACGTCAATCGTTCGCCCTTCCACAACCCGGGAGGAAGCATCTTGCCTTACGCTGTCTCGACCAACGATTTCATAGGCCTGAACAACACGAGTACCGATGTCGAGGTCGGCTCGACCTACGGGCTGGTTGATAACCTGACCTGGGTTCGCGGGCGGCACTCGTTCAAGGCGGGCATGGAATATCGGCGCGTTCGGCTTAATCAGGGACAGACCTCCAACAATGTTCTTACGTTCGGCGATGACTATTCCCTATCGCAGGCTTCGCTGAGCAATATCGATTACATCGCGCCCTGGTGCTGCCACCGGCTGCGCCGCAATTTCTTCATGCCGTACTTCCAGGATGAGTGGAAGGTAACCCCGACTTTTACTCTGACGGCTGGGGTGCGCTATGACTATTACGGCTTGGCCCACGAGGCGACCAACCGGACGACGGTATTCGATGTGAACGTATTTCACGGAGTATGCCTGGGAACGGGATCATTCAACGTCGCACCCAGCCCCGGACCGATCAATACGGCTCCGTGTCCCGCGCATCCAGCTTTGTACAACCAAAGCAACGTGAACTTTGATCCGCGGTTGGCGTTAGCCTGGGCGCCCAGTGCGCTCCATGGAAAGACTGTGTTTCGTACCGGTTTTGGCATCTACCACGGCGCGGCGCAGAACGACGATTTGAATGCTGGACTGGAAAGCGACACGTTTCGCGTTAAGGTCAGCAGTTTTGGAACTTGTACTGCCCCGAGCGGTTCTTGCCCGAATTTGCAGCCCCAGTTTGAGCAACAGGATCCCACTTTTACGGGCCTTGGCGGCATCGGGAAGCAAGCGAATCACCCGCGGGCCTTGCAGCGCCAGGATCGTCGCGACTTGTATGTGGAAACCTGGGGTCTCACCATCGAGCATCAACTGCCCGCGAGCTTCGTGGCCTCCGGCCAATATCTGGGCAGCCGCGGCGTTCGGCTCTTTTCTCGAGGAGCAGTAAACCTGTGCACCGAACCGGTGACGTATAACCCTGCTGATCAAGACTGCGTGCGGCCATTAGACCAGTACTATCCGGGGGGGAATCCGTTCGGTTCTGTCGATTACAAGCATGACGTAGGATCCAGCACTTACCACGGACTGAATCTGTCACTGGAGCGCCAATTTAAAGATGGTCTCTCTTTCCAGGCCCGATATACCTGGTCGCACTCGATTAACGACGGATCGGTTGGGGGAGGCGAGTCGTCAGGACCGGAAAATGTGAATTGTCTGGGATGCGATAAGGGCCCCAGCATTTTCGACGTTCGGCACAATGTTGCAGTGGACGCGGTCTATGCACTGCCGTTTGGCCAGGGCAAGACCTTTCTGAATAGTTCGGGCATCCTGAACGAACTTGTGGGCGGCTGGCAATTGAGCAGTATCGGCGTTTGGCATACCGGACATCCGCTGACCGTGTCGATGGATCTGAGCGGATCGATTAACAATCCCGCTTCCCCTTTCAACACTTTTCCATACACCTACCTTCTTCCCAACGGCGATGATCAAGACGGCGAGAGGCCGGACGTGATCCCGGGGGTGCCGTTGACCCTCCCTGGCGGTGGACGCAATGGTATGCCTCTCGTCAACCCCGCGGCCTTCGAGGCGCCCCCCGTCGACCTCAACGGCAATTTCACGCGCTTTGGCGATGAGACTAATGGCATGATTCGTGCCCTCGCTAGCTGGCAGATCGATCTGGCACTCACCAAGGAAACAAAACTCACAGAGCACCTCACGATGGAATTTGCCGCGCAGGCGTTCAACATTTTCAACCACGTTCAATTGGGCGACCCTGCCGGGGACCTCACGCTCAGTTATGCTCCCGGAGCAAACGCAGCGAATCTGACAGTTCCGGGCGGCTTCGGTCTCATCAACACAACCGTCAACTTCAACGGCAACAACGATAACGCAGCCTCGCCCAACACCGGCACGGGGCTGCCCCGGCAGCTGCAGCTCATGGTGCGGTTCAGGTTCTGAGACAGGGAACTTTGCCTTCAGGAGAATTTCAGAAATCTCGGGTAATGTTGCAGGCGAGGACAAATCAATGCTGAAGAAGAGTTTTGTCGGAGCAAGCGTTTTGATTCTGATCGCCTCCGCATTTGCCGCTTCTGCCTCGGCTGGCGGGTACTCCGTCGCCAGGAAGGTTTCGATTTCCGGGCAAGGCAGTTGGGACTACCTCACGGTGGACGAGGCCAATCGCCGACTCTACGTCTCGCACGGCACACGGGTGGAGGTTCTGGACATCGATTCGCTGACGGTGGTGGGCAACATTCCCAACACGCCGGGCGTGCACGGGATTGCGATCGCGCCGGCACTCGGCCGCGGATTCGTCAGTAATGGCGAGTCCTCTACGGTTACGATTTTCGACCTCAAGACGCTCAAGCCAATCGCTGACGTGCCGACCGGCAAGAAGCCGGATGCCATCATCTACGATCCGGCTTCCTCAAGAGTCTTCGCCTTCAACGGCGGCAGCAATAGCGCAACCGCTATCGATGCCGCCACGGGAAGAGTCGCGGGCACCGTCGATCTCGGCGGCGGGCCCGAATTCGCCGCCGCCGATGGCAACGGCTTGGTTTACGACAATCTGGAAGATGAGAGCCTCGTCCTCGAGATCGACTCCCGCAAACTCACCGTCGAGAAGCGCTGGCCTACGGCTCCCTGTGCTTCCCCCAGCAGCATGGCGATGGACCGCGCCAATCGCCGTCTGTTCCTTGGCTGCCGCAGCAAAGTGATGGCGGTCATGAACGCCGACACCGGCCAGGTCATCACCACGCTGCCGATTGGTGATCACGTGGACGCCACCGCCTTCGATCCCGAGACCAAGCTGATCTTCAACTCCAACGGCGAAGGGACCATCTCTGTGATTCGTGAGGACAGTCCCGACAAGTATTCCGTGGTCGAGACGGTAAAGACTTTGCCGCGAGCCAAGACCATGGCCCTGGACCCGAAAACGCACCAGCTCTTCCTGTCCACAGCAGAATCGGGGCAGTTCGAAGTGCTGGTGGTGGGAAAGTAGCCGGTATCTGAGTCCAGAAGGTAAGCTTTCATTATGCTTTCGCAACGCAGATCTTTCGGACATTCGTTGTCGCTGCTGTGTGTCACGGCGGCGCTATTTGGGCTGACGGGTTGTACCAAGAAGTCGGCCGCCCAAACCTCGGTTGACTTGCAGCTTAAGGTGAGCACTCCGTTTCGCTTCGTGGCCTACGGCGACACTCGCTTTCATGATCCTAAAGACACGGAAGCTGCTAATCCTCCAGTTCGTGTAGCCCTGGTGCAAGCCATCGCCGAGGTGAATCCCGCATTTATCTGCTTCACCGGCGACATCGTCTATAACGGCTATGACGCAAACGATTGGAAAGTCTGGGACACCGAGACCGCGATCTGGCGCGACAAGAACATCCCGGTTTATCCGGCGCTCGGCAACCACGATCTGCACGGGGAAGAGAAGATTGCCTTGGGCAACTACTTCCAGCGCTTCCCCGATCTGAAGAACAGCCGCTACTATTCCGTACGAGCCGCGAACACTCTCACGCTTGTGCTCGACAGCTCACAGGATGAAGCGTCCGGCCCGCAAAGCCAGTGGCTGACCACCAAGCTGGACAACATCCCAGCGGATGTGGACTTCGTCTTCCTGATGTTTCACCATCCTCCTTACACCAGTTCCTCAGACGAGAAAAAGTACGGCGGCGGACACTCTGCCCGGCCCCAGGAACAGGCTCTGGCAAAGATGTTGGAGGGACGCCAGTCTCGCACCCGCACGCGCTTCGTGGTTTTCTCCGGACATGTGCACAACTACGAGCGTCACGAGCACGGCGGCGTCACCTACTTTGTTTCCGGCGGAGGAGCAGCTCATGCTTATCCCATCGAGCGTGCTCCCGACGATCCTTTCCAGAGCAAGGAAGTGAACTACCACTACCTCCTCGTCGAAGTCGACCGTCAGCAGTTGAAGGTTACGATGAATCGTCTGGACTTGGGCAGTGGGAAAGCTGTCTGGACGCATCCGGATTCGGTCACGATTACGCCCGCCTCGACGTCTGCCAAGGCCGCCACTCCCTAATCTATCCCTGGCCGAGACTGACGAAGAAGGACAGCTCCAAACTCCCGAATGGTCGGCAACCCTTCCTTTACTGGATTATGGAAGGTTTGCCCGTGATCCGGGCACAATCGCAAGAGGCGGTTACCATCAAGGTCGCTTCAGCATCGGGACGAGATGAGTCTCATCCTCGAAGCCAGAAAATACGTTAAAGGCAGGTTGCCTGTTCGTGACAGGGCGACGGCGGTCGCCATCCTGTTACAGCGGGATGCTGTCACTGCGTGCAACGTCGAATCGTGACATTCGTGCGAAGCACATTCGACACAGTGAGGCCAACGATGTCAACCGAAAACCTTCTTGTAGTTGCCGCGAGGCAGAATCAGCAACTTCTTCATCGCATCTCGCTTGACGGAAGGATTTCCCGGCTCCAATTCAAAGTCGAGCAGGAATGTTTCTACTTCGGGAACGAAGTCTGTTAATTCCCTGTCTTCCAAGTTGATTAACTTCTTGGCAAGGTCTAAGAAGTCCTGCATCGACTTGACGACTTGCGGGTTATCGAGCACCTTCTGTCTCGCCAAGAAGTAGTTTCGCGGAGTGTCCGCGTGGAAGCCGCACTTGTCGCGGAAATTTTTCAGGATTTCCCAATCCGACTCCACTTTTGCTCTCACTCGCTCGATTTCGTCGCGGTGATTTGGAAAAAGTTCTCGCCACACGTTGAAAATGTTTAGGCCGCCCTCAGTTCGGTCAACGATTGTGCAGTACCAACTGAGGAGTGCGGTTCTCACGGTCTCCGCGAAATTTTGGCCTTCGTGCCCCATAACATTTTCAGGGACGAACTTCTCATCAACCAGAGCACTAAACAAAAGGTGAAGATGGAACAGTTCAACCAGTTTCATTCTGAAGACAAAGTATCGTCGGAGTGCATCTCGTCGCATCTGCTCGCCCGGTTTCATGTCGTCAGCGTAGCACGGGGCTGCGATGAAGTAGGTGCCCAGCCTCTCAAGCGACTGCGGTCATCGAAGCAAACAACGGAAATCTGACAGGTGCCATTCCCAACCAGCCTCCCGCAGAGTAGGATTTTGCCGTCCGCGTGTCGGATGGGAGAACGCTCAAATGTACAAGCGACTGTTCCTGTCTCTGTGCCTCTGCGTCATCGGTATGACATCTGTGCTTGCAAAAGCACAAGAGCAACATCCCGAGATATTCGGACAGCCTTCGGTCGTCACGATGGGGGCTGAACACATCGAGACGCTATGGACCGAGGCTTCCGGTAAATGGTCCGATGCGGGAAAGGACATGGGAACGACATCTTCTCACGTCGAGTGTTATAAGAAGTTCGGCTTCTGCACCGAGGCCGAAGCGTATTCGCTCGGGGGTCAAGCATGGGTCAACGTGACGACTCTCGACATTCTGCGATGGGATAGTCAGGAACTTATTGCGGTTGACAGTTCTCCAACGTGCCAAGTCAATCAGATTCGCTTTGACTTCAAGACGAAGCAGGTCAGCGTCACCGAATCTCCTAAAGGTGAAACGAAAGACCCCTTCTGCAAGGACGTGAAGCCAACGACTGCATATCTGGGTGGACTCAAAGACGAACTTCGCCGGTTAGATAAAGAACGAACAAGGCAGAAGTAGGTGATGCGATGAAAGCATGTGCTCTTTTCCTAGTCATCCTAAGCATTGCGTCGAGTGCTCAGGAGAAAAAGACGCAACCCGAGAATCTCTCCGCTGTCTTTCACAATGAGCGGCTGAAGGTCCTTACGCTCAAGGACAGCCCGATTATAGGTAACGACCATCTCCGTCTCGTCTCCGGCATCTGGGTTCCTGAAACTGTGCCACGTCAGCGGAAATGGGACCGTTTGAGACCGGAAGTTAAGCTACACATCTGAGATTCAGTTCACCCAAAACAGGGAGTAGACTGGCGGCGACAGCGGGGCCCCAGCCAGCCCGCTTTTGGCTGGCTGGGGTGCTGGAGCCGGCAGTC
>Ga0209517_10002338_pt1 | contig 26906 bp, 20 predicted proteins | sample PeaSoiMetSII2010_FD_187695 | JGI IMG/M metagenome (GOLD analysis project Ga0209517, IMG submission 187695) | Peat soil microbial communities from Weissenstadt, Germany - SII-2010 (SPAdes) (version 2) | ecosystem: Environmental > Terrestrial > Soil > Wetlands > Peat | place: Germany... | reverse complement strand
GGAGACGCTGCTGAAGGAATGTGTCGCTGCGTTCGGAAAAGTTGACATCCTGGTCAACGCGGCGGGGATTACGAAACGCGCTCCGACGCTGGATTTTCCCGAAGCGGATTGGAACCGGATCATGGACACGAATCTGACGGGCACTCTACGATCGTGCCAGGTTTTCGGACGTCACATGATCGAGCGGAAGTACGGGCGCATCATCAACATCGCATCGATGGGATCTTTTCTCGCTCTGTTTGAAGTGGCAGCGTATTCCGCGAGCAAGTCAGGGCTCGCATCTTTGACGAAATCCCTGGCGATCGAATGGGCCAGGCATGGAATTTGCGTCAATGCGATTGCCCCGGGATATTTTCGGACACCGCTCAGTGAAAAACTGCTGGTGGGGACAGGGCGCGGGAACGAAGTGCTGATGCGTACTCCCATGAAACGCTTTGGCGAACTCGACGAGCTGGTGGGAGCGGCGGTTTTTCTGGCCTCGGATGCAGCCAGCTTTGTGACTGGAGTGGTTCTGCCGGTCGATGGCGGAGTTCTGGCCAGCGGCGTAAATCAGTAAGTACATCAATCCGTGGCACTTCGGTCCGTTTGTACATACAATACTGTACTGCGTAGTCGCGTGTCCAAGGAACAATCGCTGTTCCCGACCTCAACTGGGCCGCTCACGATGCGCGGGGGAATGCTATTCGCTGAGCCGGAAACGGCCCTGCCAGCGACGATCGTTGTCTGGGATGGAGAAAGTATCGCCCGGGAAACAATTTCACGTCCTGGAGCTTCAGGGCGCGCTCTACGAATTCTCCATCACTTCCACCAAGACGCAACGACTTGCACGAGGACTCAACGACTTACAGGTGTGCGGACGCGAACAAGACTCAACGTGCCTTCTTCTCGTGGACCGCTGCACGCGCAGCGTTAACGGCTTGGACCAATTCCTGCGCAGCCGCACTGATCTTCTGCAGATTGCCTTCGCGTAGAGCCGCTGCGTCGACCAGATCCGCGCCGACTCCCAGAGCAAAAGCACCGGCGGCAATAAACTCTGCGGCGTTGGCTGCATTCACGCCTCCGGTCGGAATCAATTCGGCCTTGGGGAAAGGAGCTTTGAGCGAGCGCAAATACTTGGGCCCGCCGACGTTGCCGCAAGGAAAAATCTTGACCAGGCGGGCACCATGGTCGTGAGCATTCATCAATTCAGTTGGAGTCAGCGCCCCGGGGATGGCCAGTTTCTCCGAGGCCCGCGCGACCGAGAGCACCGGTGCCGACAAGCCCGGGCTCACGAGAAATTCGGCTCCGGCGCGAATGCAGGACTCCGCTTGTTCGGCGGTGGTGACGGTACCGGCACCGACGAGAACCTTGGCTCCGTGCTGCTTTGCGACTTCTCGAATCACCGATACCGCATTGGGCACGGTCATGGTGATTTCGACCACGGGAATGCCGCCGCCGCTGATCGCTTCGACCGCGCGGGTTGCCTCATCGACCGACGCCGCGCGGACTACGGGGATGATTCCGACTTCTTCGATTCTGCGAATTACCTCGTCAATCGTCATATTCTGTCCCAACACGCTGGCTTACGCGTTATCGCTCGATCCGCGCCGTTCGCGATTTCATCGCCTGCAAAACTTCCGCCAGCGTCGCCATGGTCGTGTCACCGGGCGTGGTCATGGCCAGCGCGCCATGCGCGGCGCCGCATTCGACCGACCACTGCGGATCTTTCCCAGACATAAATCCATAGATTAATCCGGAAGCGAAAGAATCACCTCCGCCGACCCGGTCGTAGATTTCCAGGTTCTCACGCACGGGCGCCTCATGAAAGCTGCCATCGGCGTAACCCAGGGCTCCCCAATCATTCACCGTTGCCGTCTTGGCATGACGCAGAGTCGTGGCGATCACGGACAGCGTGGGATACTCCTTCACAACGGTCTCGATCATGTGCTTGAAACCTGCCGACTCCAGCTTGGAATGGTGTTCGTCCAGGCCGGAGACTTCGAAGCCCAGCGCCGCCGTGAAATCCTCTTCATTGCCGAGCATCACGTCGACGAGCGGGGCGAGACGGCGGTTGACTTCTTGGGCCTTTGCCTTTCCGCCAATCGACTTCCAAAGCGACGGGCGGTAGTTCAGGTCGTAGGAGGTTATGGTTCCGGCGCGTTTGGCGGCTTCCATGGCTTTTTGAGCCACGAGAGGCGTGGTCTCAGAGAGCGCGCAGAAGATTCCACCGGTGTGGAACCAGCGCACTCCATCTTTTGAAAAGATTTGATCCCAGTCGACGTCGCCGGGCTTCAGTTGCGAGATGGCGGTGTGCCCGCGATCCGAACAGCCGAGCGCGGCGCGGATGCCGAAGCCGCGTTCGGTGAAGTTCAAGCCGTTGCGCACGGTGCGGCCGACACCGTCATACGGAGCCCAGCGAACATATTTCTGGCTGACGCCGCCCTGCAGCATGAGGTCTTCGACGAGGTGGCCGATGGGATTGTCGGCAAGCGCGGTGACGACGGCGGTGTCCATGCCAAAGCAGCGTCTCAGACCGCGAGCTACGTTGTATTCGCCGCCACCCTCCCAAGCGCGGAAGTGGCGCGCGGTGGAAATGCGCTCGTCGCCGGGGTCGAGGCGCAGCATAACTTCGCCTAGGCTCACCAGGTCCCACATGCATTCGCGTTTTGCTTTGATGTTCAGTTTCGCCATGATCGTGCGGCTAACCCGTTAAACCCAAATATGATACAGGTTGTAGCGTGAGTTGCAGGGGAACGCACGCTTTTTCCGATCCAAAATAAAGGCGGATGAGATTGTAAGAACTTGTGACCGCCTCCGTCTTTAGTGGTGAAAGAGAGCAACTGGAGGCGTACCCTGCAAAGCGCACTGGCAGAGGAACTGGCAATCGCAATCCCGAGTGAATTCGAGCGGGTTTTTCGGGCGCATCATGGCCTGGTGTTCCGCACGGCGTACCGGATCACGGGCAATGCCGCGGATGCCGAGGACGTGTCGCAGACCGTGTTTCTGAGGCTGTTCCGACGGGGGACGAACTCGGATGTGCTGGAGAATGAAGAAGGATACCTGCGCCGGGCTGCGATCAATGCCGCTCTGGATGTGATGCGATCACGACAGACCGCTCGCACGGTGGAACTGCCGGACTTGCCTGCGGAACCCGCGCGCGAGGACCCTCGTGACTTGCGCCAGGCGCTGGGACGGGCGATGGCTCAACTGAAGCCGCGGCCGGCCGAAATTTTTATATTGCGATTTCTTGAAGGATTCAGCAATCCGCAGATTGCGCGGATGCTTGGCATTTCACAGGTGCTGGTGGCGGTTATTGTCCATCGCACTCGGCAACAGCTCCGCAAGGAGCTGGGCGCGTATCTGACGCGTACCTATTGATGAGTATCAGGAGACAGGCCATGAAGAACGAAAAGTTTGACCGTTTGCTGTCGGAAATTCGGAATGAACAGGTGGACGAGAAGGTTGTCGCGCAGGCAGGCGAGCGCGTCTTCAAGTCGATCGCCGGAACTGCTCCAGCTGCGGACCTGAGCACGCACACGCTGCGCAGCTGTGAGGATTTTCAGACGCTGATCCCTGGATATGTGGAAAAACAGCTCACGCCGGCGCGGTCGATGCTGTTTGAGGACCATGTGCATGCCTGCGTCGCTTGTCGACATGCGCTCGAGAGCGCGCGGTCAGTGGAACCGCAGACCGTTTTGCGATTTGAAAAGAAGCGGCCTCGTTCGATGGCATGGGGCTGGGCGATGGGTGCGGCCGCGGTTTTCGCTGTGGCCATTGCAGTGGTTGCGTTCACTGACGGGCTTCTTCCCGGCCAACACTCCATTCGCGCTGCCGTTCAGGCCGTGGACGGGTCGCTCTATACCGGTTCCGGCGGGGGAACGCGGCTGATTCCGGCGGGCTACGAGATCAGGAACGGAGAGGAGATCCGCACGGCGAAAGGATCGACGGCCGTGGTGCGACTGCTCGACGGGTCTCTGGTCGAGATGGGTGAGCGCTCTGATCTGTCGGTATCGCGAGCGTGGAGGGGCACGACGATTCATCTGGAAGGCGGGCAAGTGATCGTGCAGGCCGCCAAGCAGCGTTCGGGCCGGCTGTATGTCGCAACCGACGATGGATTGGTCTCAGTGAAGGGCACGATCTTTTCCGTGAACCATGGGACGAAGGGCTCGCGCGTAGCCGTGATTGAAGGCGTGGTGCGGGCTGATTTCGGAGGAAACACGGCTGACCTGCGCGCGGGGGACGAAGCGACTTCCAGCGGCGTGTCAAAAGTTCCCATCCAAAACGAAATTGCGTGGAGCAAGAATGCTGCGAAGTATCTTGCCTTGCTGGGCGACTTCGCAGTGCTACAGAAACAGTTTGCGGCAATTCCGGGGCCGGGATTGCGCTACAGCTCTGAGCTTCTGCCGTACGTGCCCGATCACACGGTGGTCTATGCGGCGATTCCTAATCTTACGAATACCATCGGAGAAGCCAGCCGTCTTTTCGAGGACCGGCTGAAGCAGAGTCCGGCGCTGCGCGATTGGTGGAAGCAGCAGCAAAAAGGGAACGGACCGAAACTGGAAGATGTGCTGAACCAGGTGAAAACGTTCAGCAGCTATCTGGGCGAAGAAATCGTGTTTGCGGTTGCCAAGGACGGAACCGAATATGCAGCGCCGGTCGTGCTTGCGAAAGTGAAGCAGGGAGGTCTGGAGGCCTTTCTGCAGGAGGCGAGCCACAAGTTCAGTTCCGATCCCTCACAAGTCGCGTTGCAGACGGTTCGCGATCCGTGGGCGGCGACGCCAGCGCCTGGCAAGCCGCTGCTGGTCTATGTCAGCAACGATCTGATGATCGCCAGTCCAGATCTGCCGGAACTGCAACATGCGGCGGCCCGCATAAAACAGGGCAACACCGGTACATTTTCTGAAACGCCGTTTTACCAGCAGATTGCCCGCTCCTACGAACAAGGGGCGGAGTGGATTTTCTGCGCCGACATGGAACAAATTGTCGTGAAGAACGTACAAGGAAGCAACGGCCACGAACTGCCGCCGGGGATAGGGGACGTGCGATACCTGACCATGGAACATCGGGAAGTTGGCGGCAAGAGTGAAAGCCATGCCGACTTGACGTTCGCTTCGGAGCGGCAAGGCGTGGCGTCGTGGCTGGCTGCGCCTGCGTCCATGGGATCGCTGGAATTCGTTTCACCCAACGCCAGCATGGTGACCTCGGCGGTGATCAAGAATCCGAGAAGCATCATGGAAGAAGTTTTCAAGATGATCGGGAGCGGCGATGCGGAGTTCGCGCAGCACCTGGCGGAATTCGAGTCCAAGACCGGCGTGAACGTGCTGAACGACCTGGCGGCGCCACTTGGGGGCGAGGTCACGATGGCGTTTGACGGACCGATGCTCCCAACACCGCGGTGGAAGCTGGTCTTCGAGGTGTACGATCCGACAACGCTGCAGTCGACGATTGCGAAGCTGGTGGATAGTTTCAACCGGGAAGCCAATGCGCAAGGGCACAAAATGCAGTTGACGCAGCGGCAGGTTGGGTCGCGGACGTACTTCGTGATCAGCAGTCCGAACCAGCCGAACTCTGAAATTGACTACACCTTTGTCGACAGTTATCTTATTGCCGCGCCCGATATGGGAACCATCTCGCGGGCCATTCAATCGCGCGAGGCGGGCTACACGCTGGCGCATTCGGCCGGCTTCCAAGCACTGTTGCCGAACGATGGATACACGAATTTTTCGGCAATCTTCTATCACAACATCGGGCCGGTCGTCGGTCCGCTCGCCGAACAACTGAAGGGCAGCGGCGCTCTGACTCGGCAGCAGCAGCAATCGGTGGACGCTCTCACGGCCAACTCCGCACCGGGCTTGATTTATGCGTACGGCGAGTCCGACCGGATCGTGGTGGCCAGCAACTCCGGGTTCATGGGCTTTGATCTGGGAACTCTGTTAACCATGGGTCATAATGGACCCTTCGTGCCGCAGATGTTCCTAGGCGGCGCTATGAATCATCCGGCACCTCCAACTCAGTGAGCACGACGGTACAACGCGGAGCAGCAAGCGGCGAGATTGAGCAAACGCCGCCTGCTGCTCCGCTTTCGCCGCTGGTTGAAATGCAGGGCCTTTCGGTGCAGTTTGGCAACCGGGAGATCTTATGCGGCCTGACCGCTTCCCTGCGCGGACGTTCGATTGGACTGCTGGGTCCAAACGGCGCAGGCAAATCCACCCTGATCAATACCCTTCTTGGTTTCTATAAATCCTCGGCAGGTTCGGCGCGGGTATTTGGATATGACGTCGGAACGGAAATCAGGAAAATTCGCGGCCTGGTCGGCTACATGCCAGAGAATGACGCGTTCATCTCGAAGATGAACGCGGTTTCATTCGTTCAGATGATGGGGGAACTTTCAGGATTGCCCCCAGACATGGCACTGGAACGGGCGCACGAAGCGCTGTTCTATGTTGGTCTGGCGGAGGCACGTTACCGACCGCTGGGAACGTACTCGCTGGGCATGAAACAACTGGCCAAGCTGGCGCAGGCGATCGTGCACGGGCCGAAGCTGTTGATACTGGACGAGCCGACGAACGGGTTGGATCCTTCGGCGCGGCAACGCATGATCCGCATGATCAAGGACATTCGAGACGGCAAGGAAATGCGGATTGTGCTGTGCTCGCATCTGCTGCGCGATGTTGAAGACACCTGCGACGAGGTTCTGATTCTGAAACAGGGTCGGATCGCCCACTACTCGAATCTAGATGAAGAGCGTCGCGCGAACAAGCGATTCCTGGAACTGGAGACTTACGGCGCGAATGGCGATTTCACCGAAGCGATCGAGAAACTGGGCTGTGAGTGCGCGGTGACCGCGAATCGCATGAAGATGATTCTGGCGGGTGGAGTGGAGACACGCGACATTTTCCGGCTGGCGGCGGAGCGGCAGGTTCGTATCCGGCGGATGAATTTCCGGCGGGACACGCTGGAAGATATTTTTCTGAAGGCCATGGAAAGCTGACAGCTGAGGCTGACGTGCAAAGCTTAGCGCCATGGCCGGGGAGCAGGGATGGCCGTATACCGGCGTAGCTACAAGCCATATTCGGGAGGACTGACTGCAACGTGGTCGCGTTGTTTTGTTCTGTTCCGTTACTCGAGGCGCAACCTGTTCCGCTCAAAGTTTATGACCGCGTTGTTTGTGATCTGCTTTTTCTGGCCACTGATATGTCTGAGCATGATCTACCTGGCGCATAGCGCGAGCTTTCTGCAACAAATGGGACTACCCGCGGGCGTGCTTTCCATTGACAACAAGTTCTTTTTCCAATTCATGAGCGTGCAGGGAGTGTTCGCGTTTCTGTTGACGGCATTTGCCGGGCCGGGGCTGATTTCGCCGGATCTGGCCAATGGCGCGCTGCCGCTGTACTTCTGCCGGCCGTTTTCGCGGGTGGAGTACGTGCTGGGCAAATCGTCGGTGCTGGCCATTCTGCTTTCGCAAATCACCTGGGTGCCGGGATTGGTTCTGTTCATCATGCAGGCCAGTCTGGCGGGGCCGAGTTGGGCATGGAACAACCTCTGGATTGCGGGCAGTCTGGTGCTTTCGTCTCTGCTCTGGATCGCGATTCTGTCATTGCTCGCGATGGCGCTCTCGGCATGGGTGAAATGGAGAATCGTGGCCGGCGCCTTGCTGCTGGGCGTGATGTTCTTCGGAGCCGGCTTCGCCCAAGCCATCAATGGCGTGATGCGCACCGAGTGGGGACACTTCTTCAACGTTGCTTATCTGATGGGGACGGTGTGGAATGGGCTGTTCCAGGTCGACTCGGAGCATGCCATTCCGGTCGCGCAGGCGTGGATCGCTCTGCTCGTCTACTGCACGATCTGCCTCGGTCTGCTCATGCGGAAGGTGCGCGCCTATGAGGTGATCAAGTGAGCGTGACCAAGTGAGCGACCGCATCGTGTTCGAGGACGTGTCGAAGTTCTACGGTGAGATTCTGGGAGTGAACCGGGTGAATCTTTCGATACCGCCGGGCATTACTAGTCTGGTGGGTCCGAACGGCTCGGGCAAAACCACGCTGATGAACCTGATGACCGGCCTGGTGAAACCCACGCGCGGGCGGGTTCAGGTGCTCGACTACAGGATTGGCGATCCCGAGAACCTGTTCAGGATTCTCGGGTACTCCACGCAGTTCGACGCGTTTCCGAAAGGCCTCACCGGATTTCAGTTTATCTATTCGTATCTGAAACTGTCGGGCAGGGACTCGCAGACCGCCGAACAAATGGCCTGGCGAGTGATTGAGCGGGTGAACCTGGTCGATGCGGCGAAACGAAACATTGCCGGGTATAGCAAAGGAATGCGGCAGCGAATCCGGCTGGCGCAGGCGCTGGCTCACGATCCGAAAGTGCTGGTGCTCGACGAACCGCTGAACGGCCTGGATCCGCTCGCCCGTGCGGAAATGATCGCGCTGTTCCGCGCGACGGCGGCGCAGGGTTGTCATGTGATCATTTCCAGCCACATCCTGCACGAAGTGGATGTCATCTCCGACCAGGTGATCCTACTGAGCAATGGTTACGTGGTGGCGGAGGGACAGATCTCTACAGTGCGGGGCGAGATTCAAGACCATCCCACGCAGATTTTGATTCGCTGCAGCAAGCCGCGCGAGTTTGCCGCGAAAATGTTTGAGGACCAGCACACGATCGAAGTTTCCATTCACAAGGACGAGCGAGGTCTGCTGCTGAAAACGCGGGATGCGGATCGCTTTTATCTGGCGCTGAACCAACTAGCCATGAACGGGATCGACATCGAATCCGTTGCCCCGGCGGATGACGACGTGCTTTCGGTCTACGAATACTTGATCGGGAGTGAAGAGGCAGTGCGATGACGAGAGGGATGATGAGCGTCTGGTGGGCGCAGATCAAGGCCGTGGTCCGGCTGGAGATGAGGAAGACCTTCTTCGCCAAGCGGGGACTGTGGATTTACCTGGTGGCCGCACTACCGGTGCTGATCTTCATGGCACACGCGGTGGCGACCGCGAGCCAGCAGAATCACCGGGCGAGCGTCGTACGGCAGAGCGAGAAACGGCTGACGTACCAGGATCTGCTGGCAGTGAAGTCCGGCATGACGCGGGAGGAAGTGATTGCAATCCTGGGAAAGCCACCGATCCGGTTTCATTGGACGGATCGTCGGCCTAACCGGGCGGGCTCAATCGTGGAGGTTTCTCACGAGGACTATCACTACTCCGACGGGCAGAACGATTTGTTTGTAGGGCTGGCGGACGGCGAAGTTGAGAGCATCAATATTCAGGAAGGTTCCAACCCGGGACAGGACTCGATCATGTTTGCCGGGGTTTTCCAATTCTTTTTTCTGCGGCTGGCGATTTTTTTCGGATGCCTGGGAATTTTCATGAATCTGTTTCGCGGCGAGATCCTCGACCGAAGCCTGCACTTCTACTTTCTTGCGCCCATACGGCGCGAGGTGCTGATGGCGGGGAAGTTTCTGGCGGGGCTGCTGGCTACCTGCGCGATTTTCGTTACCAGCGAAGTGCTCCAAACCGTTGCGTTTCTGTGGCACTTCAGTCCGAGCACGCGCGACGTCTATCTTTATCACAATCACGGTCTCGAGCACGCCGCGGTGTACGTGGGAGTGACCGTGCTGGCCTGCGTTGGGTATGGTGCATTTTTTCTGGTGGCGGGAATGATGTTTCGGAATCCGATCCTGCCGGCGGCGGCGATCTTGATCTGGGAAGGGATCAATCCGTTTTTGCCGGCCGTGCTCAAACAGTTCAGCGTCATCTATTACCTCAAATCGCTGTGCCCGGTGGATATCCCGAGTCCGCCGGGAACGTCGCCTATATGGGCGTTGCTGGTTTCCAACTCCGATCCGGTTTCAGCCCCGGTCGCGGTGCTGGGGATTCTGATCGTCGCGATGATCGCGCTCTATGCGTCGAGTATTCAGGTTCGGCGCATGGAGATTAACTACACCACCGAATAAACTACCACGGGTCACGAGCCAGTGTAGAGCTGGAACGGCGCCCAGTAAAAAGGATTGTGGAAAGCGCTGCCATGGAGCAACGACAGCTTGGCCGCGCGTAGAGCTGCGTCCGGGCGGGCGCCCTTATCCAGTTCGTCATAGAAGCGGTCCATCAATTGTTCGGTGGATGCGTCGGTCACTTCCCAGAGGCCGGCGATCACGTTGTGAGCGCCGGCTCGCAGGAAAGCCCACGCGAGTCCTACCAGGCCCTCGCCGGAGTATGCTCGTTCCCCCGCGCCGTAGCAGGCCGAGATGGTAACCAGGTCGGCCTGCAAATGATGATTCACAATGTCGCGAGCATAGAGCTTGAACGAGCCGGCTTCGTTGGCACCTTTGGAGAGCACGATCGCCGAGTCGAGCGGACTGAGGCGGCTGGCGGTGCCGTGGGCGACGAAGTGGATGTGCGAAAACTTTTCGGGATTACTGGCCAGATACGCTGCCGGAGTCGCCTGGCCGCGCTGGTAAATCTGTTCGTCGGTTGCGGGGAAATGTTTGGCGACGTTCGCCATCTGCTCGCCAGCCCGCGGCAGTTCTCGGTATTCCTTGCTAGGAGCAACGCTATCGCCAATGAGCAGCAGGCTGCGGGCGCGTTTCTTTTGGCGGGCGGTGTCGCGGGCGTTCCTAGCGTTTCCAGCATTTCCAGCCTTTCCAGAGATGAAGGACGCAGCGAGCACCCGCAGGGAACTCGAGTCAGTAACTTCGGCATCGTCAATCCAATAATGGGGCGTTGGCTCGGTTACGATCAGCGTCTCGAAGTTCAGATTGTTCAGACTGCCGTCGGGGATGATGAATACTTTGGCGCCGTTCGCCAGCAGCGCTTTCGCCGGCGCGATGAGTGTGCGATAGAGGGCCCGTCCATCTTCGCTGGATTCGAGAAGGTTTTGCGGACCGTTGAGAGCCGTTCGGTAACGCTGCACCAACGCCTCGATATCCGCACCGGGAGGGAGCGGAAACAGACTGGTCTTTTGAGGCGTGATCGCCCACAGGTAAGACTGCTTCTCTCCCAGCCAGTAAAAGAGAATCACACCCTTGGCCTGGCGGGAAATCTCGTGGGGATTGAGAACTGGAGGTCCGGCGTGGTCGCGCTTCGTTGATCCCTTCGTCAGCAAGCCCAGGCCCTCTAAGAGAGTTCGCGCCCGGCTGTTGTCAGCCCAGCGCAGGGCCTCGTCTGTTTTTCCTCGCGCCACAAGAAAGTCTACGTAGTCGTCGTAAATACTTTCGGCGTTGGTCAGGAACGAAAGCTGAAAGTCCTCGTGCTGGAGGGCATCCCGTGCCCCTTCGAATGTTGACAGCGCCGCACGGTACTCGCTGTCGGCTGCATCGAGGTGCTTCTGATCTTCGTCGAGCCGCGCGAGCGAGTGTTGGGCCTCCCACTTCAAAAAGACGGGACAGACTGAGTCGAGTTCTACCTCGCCGAAAATTTTCAGGGCTTTGGCCCAGTCGCCGCGCTGAGCGGCAACCTGCCCCTGAACCAGTTCGGGATAGAGCTCGTTCAAGTGATTGCGGCTCTGGCGTGCGCTCGCGAGAGCCCGCTCAGCATAGTCACTCGCCTTGTCGGCATCCCCGGTCTGCACAGCGAGCCGTGCAAGCGCCCGCTGCACGTTGTAGATTTCTTCTTCACTCTTCAGTCCCTGCTCAATTTCGAGGGCGCGGCGAAACGACCTCTCGGCAAGCTCGAATTTATGCGCGCTCAGGTATACGTAACCGGCATCCGTCAGCCAGGCCCCTTGATCTAAAGGGTCATTGGATTCACTCTGTTTTTCGGCCTGCAGGAACAAATCGAGGGCCTTATCCGAATCGCCGAATCGGTAGTAGGCCCATCCGATATTGCCCTGGGCGTCGAGTTCCACGATCTTGGCGTCCACAATCTTGGCCGCCTGGAAAGCGGCTTCCGACCGGTCGACGGCCTCATCGAAGTGCCCGGCCGCGAGCGATTCGTTTCCCAAGTTGAGCAGGGATGTCGACTCCAGGAACTTGTCGCCGTGGGAGCGGGCAAACTGCAGGCTCCGCTGGTAGAGCTGCTCGGATGAGGTTGAATCGTTCTGCTGACCGGCGAGGAGAGCGAGAGCTTGCAGAACGTCGCCGCAACTTGGGCCCGGATTCGTACTGCAGAGCTTTTCGGCCTCGTGGAGGGAACGGGCAGCTTCCGCGAAATCTCTCCTATAGATGTTGGCCACGCCGATTTGGGTTAATAGCGGGATGGCCACGTCCGGCTGGCCGGGGGGTGGAGCTTCAGAATTGAGGAGTTTCAGGACTTCTTCAGGAGGGTCGGTGGAGAGGGCTGCTTTGGCTTCGAGGATTCTGAATTTCCAGGCCCAGTCCGGCTTCGAGGTGTGGAAGCTCTGGTAGGCGCGACTAGCTTCGAGGCGGCTCTGTTTCAGTTCTCCGTGCTGGTATGCCTGGTTGGCATGGGCAAAGACAGCCTGCGGGGAGCCTCCACAAGCGCTGTCGGAGAGGCCCCCTGCACCAGCAAGAAGCAACAGCGCCAACCTCACGGATAGTGGCGCCCATTTGCGGCTGAGGTCGCGGCCGTCGCAGTTCCATGTCCCACGCAACCGAGCTTCATCCTGATGCCCGTCAGTTTGAAATAGACATCGGGCCTCAAGGAGCCCTCGTACTTGGTCTCGCCCACTTCGACCTCGCCCAAGGATACGGTTCCGAAATCCGGAATTAGCAGAACATGCCCGAAGGTCTGCACACCGGGGATCGGAATTGGGCCGATGTTCTGCACCAGGGAACATGTGATGGGCTCGTGGCAGACTTGATCATCCGCGCCGCTAGTACTGATGAGCTTGTTGATGTAGGCCAGCTTCTCATCGTACTGATCCTTGATCTCTTTGGGAAGACCGGTGGCCCGGGTAATTCGTTCGGTCTGAGCCTTCACTCCGTTGAGGAATTTTTGATCCTGCAGGTAAGACCTGTCGTTCGCGGGTTTGTCTCCACAGATGCCAAGATCGACCGTCAAAGTGAGTGGGAAGCCGCTGACTTGCAGGTTCGTGAACTGAGTGCCCAGGAAGGTCACGTGGGGCACATGGCCATCTTTGTAGGCATGGTTGGTGGAGACCTGCGACACGAGGCGATCCGCGGTAATGATCTCGAAAACATTCAAACCTTCCAGGATCGATGTGGACAGAGTCACCCAACCATTATTTTTCAAGCTTCGGGATCCAGACACCCGAGTCCGGCCGTTGGCAAAAGCAATCAATCCCTCGATGCTGACATCTTCCGCGAAGCGGGTGAGGTGGCCGCCCCTCCGGTCCGTCAGTTTAACCGGCGCATGCTCTTCGATCTTCTGCTCGATGGGGCGCTGCAAATCCCCGCTGAGAACGTGGGCATTAGCGTGGTAATCGTGCGAGGGTTTTACTGGGCTGGTTGCTTGTGGTTCGGTCATAGTGGCCATAGTGTACCTCCGCCCGGTTACAACTTATCTCTGAATTTGTAATTGGAAGGACGTACTGCCGAGGTCCTTGGTTTCCCCAGCCGCGGTGACGCCGTGTACGGCCATCGTATAGGTTCCGGCTTCCCGAGTGATCCTCGGGATCGTCACCGACCACTGATCCTGACCGGCCTCGGGCGCGATGGTGAATGAACCTCCCAGCTTTCCGGCTGGATTAGACAACTCCAGCGTATAGCGCACAAAGACGCCGTCCGGCGGGATGCGAAGGGACAAAACCAGGCCCTTTCCCGCGGTCACGGCGGTCTCGCCCGCACCATAGGTGCCTAGGTTCACTGGGACTGCCGGCAAAACCTGGGGCTGCCTGAGATCCGATTGCAACCTCGGATACGTGACCAAGTTCTGGTACCCGACCACCGCCAGCAGAAGCGCGAGCGCCGGCGCGGCAAACGCCGGACGCAGCCAGGGGAACCATCCACGGGGAACGGGGTCCAGCCTCGGAGTCGCACGGGCGGGAACCGGCTCGGAACTCTCCGCCAGGACAAGCTTGCTGTGCTCCACGAACTGGGAGCCGGCGCTAACGTCCAGGGCGCATTCCGGGCAGTCAAAGTAGTGCTCTTCGAACTCGTCCCGGACCTCGGACTGGAGCTCGTTGAGCAGGTATCGTTCCGTCATTTTTTCTCGAACCACCGCAGTGTGGTCCATGGCTTTTCCCCCTCGCACTTAGTAAGCGCTTCGCAGCATGACAACGTTCTTAAGCAGGAGCAAAATCTGGGGGTTTCTCTCCAGAGTGCTTCAGATACGATGACTTAAATGCCTGCTTGGCGCGGTGTAACAGCACGCGCAAATATTCGCGATCGACGCCGAAATCACGGCAAACCTGGTCTTTATCCCGCTCTTCCAGAAAAACTTCGCGGAGCAGGCGGCGATCCCGCTCGGAAAGTTCTTCCAGGATCTCGCGCACCTTCTTTTCTCTTTCCCGGGCGCTAAGCGCGCCCAGTGGATCGACGTTTACGGCAGGAAAATCCTGCTCTTCGTCTTCGTCCAGCGAAGTGTCGCGGGTCGCCGACCGGTAGTGCTCCAGCAGGACGTTGTTGCAGATAGAGTTGACGAACGATCCCAGGCGGTCGGGTTGAAGAATCTTGCCGTCGCGCAAGGCCACAAAAAAACGGGCAAAAGTTTCCTGACGCACATCTTCGACGGCCTCTGGCGAATTCAAGCGCGAGCCCAGCTTGATCTTGATGAGCGCGCCGAAATAGGCGGAAAAATGCTCCTGTGTCCGGAAGTCTCCGGACCGCAAGCGGCTGAGATAGGTCTCATCAAAAGACTGGAACTGCAAGTACTTTCCCCGCACATTCGGAAGTGTCACAAAGTGTAGCACCGGAGACGGCGCGCTGCCGTTTTCCGGGGCGGGCACGGGCGTGGCGGAGCGTTTCACCAGGGTGAGATGGCCGCGGCGGCAAACCTTGGGCGGGATGGAGCGAGCGTTCTGCATGGGGAGAATCAACTTCCTGCAAACCTGGTTCCTGCGAACTTTGTTCCTGCAAACCTGTTTCCCGAGAACCTGGAGCTCACGTTGATAAAGATCTGTTCTGTCATGGGGAAGTCTTGCATTCAGAAGCGCCGGAGCCGCTTCCCCCCGGATCGGCTCCGGCACTTACGAGAACCTCACCCGGTGGTTTCCGGGCTGGGTTCGTGAACTGTGGCTCACCGCGTTACCAGGCGATGTCCTCCACTTATAGGGATAGTGCAGAGAAGGCCCGAACCGTTTCAAAAAAACGTCGTGGGTTTGGAATGGAGCGCCTCGCCGGCTCCATATAGCGCGACTGGGGGCGCGGATGCTGGAACGGGCAAAATCGGTGTAGGATGTCGGCTGCTGCCTCAGTCAAAAGGAGATTCCTGCATCAATGAAAACAAATAGTCGACGCAGATCATGCCTGCCGAGGGTCGCTCTCGGGTCAATCACTCTGGGGTGCATGATTTTCGTTGCTGCGACTGGCTTTGCGCGAGCACAAGATGCCAACGCAGTTGTCAGAACCTTCCGGCAGGTGGCGATCTCTCCGGATGGAACGCATGTGGCGTGGGTGGAACCGGTAACCGGCGGAGGCGGGGGATCGGCCGTTTATGTGCAGGATCTAAAGGCATCGGGTTCGCAACCGCGGCGGATTTCGGCAGCCGGCGATGGCAGTGGTGCGCATGAGGGAGACGTCTCGTGGTCGGCCGACAGCAAGCAGTTGGCGTTTCTTTCGGATGCGGGGGGCGACGGCCAGTCAGAACTCTACGTGGCGCCGGTGGATGGCGCGGCGCGCAAGTTGACGAATCTGAAAGGGTTCCTGTCTGATCCGGCGTGGTCGCCCGACGGCACGACGCTGGCAATTCTATTCACCGAAAATGCCCCGCGGGCTGCTGGTCCTTTAATGCCGATGTCGCCCGAAACCGGTCTGGTCGACAGCAAGGTTTACGAGCAGCGTCTCACTACGGTTGAGGTTGCATCGGGCGCGGTCCGGCAACTGTCGCCGCCCGACATGTACGTCTACGAATACGACTGGTCGCCGGACAGCAAGGACTTTGCACTCATTGCGGGCCCACGGCGCGGGGGATTCCAATTGGTACGTCGCTCAGGTCTACCGGCTGGCCCTGGCGGGCGGTGACCTGCAGGCAGTTTATAAACCTCATTTGCAGATCGCGAAGCCGCGCTGGTTTCCCGATGGGAAGAGCATTGCCTTCATTGAAGGGCTGATGAGCGATGAAGGGTCCACGGGCGGCGACATTTTTGTGGTGCCGGCGGGGGGAGGGAGTGCGCGTAACGTCACTCCGGGAATCGCTGCTTCGCCCAATGGAATCTACTGGACTACCCCCAACAAAATCTTGTTTACCGAAAACGTAGATGGCCAGTCTGGTATTTCTACTGTGGACCTGAGTAGCGGGAAGATTGTGGAACTGTGGTCGGGGGCGGAGTCGCTGTCGGTGTCGTTCTCGTCGAATCGCGAGACTTCTGCTGTATTGCGAAGTTCGGCCACGCATCCCGCAGAGATCTGGGTGGGATCCGTCGGCAGCTGGAAACAGTGGACACATTACAACGACGCGGTCCGTTCGGACTGGGGCGAGATGAAGAGCCTGCATTGGACCAGCGACGGTATGCGCATCCAGGGCTGGCTGGTGTATCCCAAGGATTACGATCCGAGCCACCGGTATCCAATGGTGGTGGCGGTGCATGGCGGACCGGCAGGGGCCGTGCGCCCAAGCTGGCCCGGCCGCGGCTTCAATTTGTTCCAGCTTTCCGTGAAGGGATACTTCGTGCTCTATCCCAACCCCCGCGGCAGTTTTGGCCAGGGCGAAAAATTTACCCAGGGGAACGTCAAAGACTTCGGCTATGGGGATTTCCGCGACATTATGACTGGGGTCGACGAAGTGGTGAAGACCTTGCCGGTCGATGAGCAGCGGATCGGAATCTTTGGCTGGAGCTACGGCGGGTACATGACGATGTGGGCCGTGACCCAGACTCACCGTTTTCGCGCGGCGGTGGCGGGCGCCGGATTGTCGAACTGGCAGAGTTATTACGGGGAGAATGACATTGATGAGTGGATGATTCCGTATTTCGGCGCGTCGGTTTACGACGATCCCGCGGTTTACGCCAGAAGCTCACCCATCACGTTCATCAAGAATGTCAAAACGCCGACCCTGATTTTGGTCGGCGAACGCGACGGCGAGGTGCCGGAACCGCAATCGCGCGAGTTCTGGCACGCGTTGAAGACGTTGGGGGTGGAAACGCAGTTCGTGGTCTACGAGGGCGAAGGCCATTCTATTCGGCAGCCGGCGCATCAGAGGGACATCATGGAGCGGCTGGTGGGATGGTTCGATCGTTACTTGAAAGCGGATTTGAAGGCGGAGCCGGCTCAGCATTAAAGGCTGATCCAGGTAATGGTCACTTTGGCGCTGCAAGAGAAGAGCTTTAACCACGAAGGACACGAAGTATCACGAAAGAATCCCTTGTGTGGTTTTCCTTTGTGTTACTTCGTGTCCTTCGTGGTTAAGGGCTTCAAACTGACTCTCTGCTTGGTTCCCTGTGTTCGTGACGACGGGTGTGCTTCTTGTGTAGAGTGTTGTGCGGAACTTTCCAACCATAATCTGGATTTCAGTGGAGGCAATCTTGAGAAATAGACTGACATTACTTGTTGTGAGTCTGACTGTAATGGCGGGGCTGACCGGCAATTCGATCTCCGTCTTCGCCCAAGCGACGCCTCCGCCATCCCCCAAAGCGCCGGCTGCAGCCGCCAGTGTGGACATCCCGATTCCAGACATCAAGTACACCAAGTTTGTGCTCTCCAACGGGCTGACCGTGCTGGTGCATGAAGACCACAAGGCCCCGATCGTCGCGGTGAACACCTGGTATCACGTGGGCTCCAAGAATGAGAAGCCGGGCAAGACGGGATTTGCCCATCTATTCGAACACCTGATGTTCAGCGGCAGTGATGACTTCAATCATACTTACATCAACGCGCTGGAAAAGGTTGGGGCCACGAACCTGAACGGTACGACCAACAACGATCGCACGAATTATTTTGAGAACGTCCCCACCTCCATGCTGGACTATGCGCTGTTCGCGGAGAGCGACCGCATGGGTCATCTGCTCGGCGTGCTCGATCAGAAGAAGCTCGACCTGCAACGCGGCGTGGTGCAGAACGAAAAGCGCCAGGGGGAGAACCAGCCTTACGGAGTTACCGAAGAGCTCATCGCTGAGAACACGTATCCAGTCGGCCATCCCTACTCATGGACAACGATCGGTTCCATGAAGGACCTCGATGCCGCTTCCTTGAGTGACGTCCAGGAATGGTTTAAGACGTATTACGGTCCGAACAACGTCACGGTGGTGGTTGCCGGAGACGTCACGCCGGAAGTCGCGCGCGAAAAGGTCGAAAAGTATTATGGCGAGATTCCTGCCGGGCCGCCCATCGCCAAGCAGGAAGTGTGGATTGCGAAGCGCACTGGCACGCACCGCGGCTGGGTACAGGACCGCGTGCCGCAGGCTCGCATTTATCGCTTATGGAACGTGCCGGAATTTGGCTCCTCCGAAGAGGCGCTGTTGGACTTGGCGGCGGGCGTGCTCGGCCAGGGCAAGACCTCGCGCCTCTACAAGCGCCTGGTCTACAAAGATCAGATTGCGACCAGCGCGACCGCGTCGAATGACACGAACGAGATCGGCGGGCAGTTCGATTTCACACTCACCGCGAATCCGGGCGAGGACCTAAATAAGGTGGAAAAGGCCGCGAACGAGGAGTTGCTGAACTTCCTCAAGAGCGGCCCCAGCGCGGCCGAGTTGCAACTGGCCAAGACGCAGATTCTCGGGAGGTATGCGCGGATCGTGGAGCGGATCGGCGGCTTCGGCGGCAAGAGCGACTTGCTCGCGCGCTGCCAGACCTACCGGGGCAATCCTGATTGTTACAAGGAGTATCTGAAATGGGTGAAGGGCGCGACCCCCGCCACGGTGAAGAAGGCCGCCAATGACTGGCTGAGTGATGGCGACTACGTTTTGGAGGTGCACCCGTATCCCACATCTTTCAAGACCGAAGCCAAGCTAGACCGCTCGAAGGAGCCCGCTCCCGGCGACCCGATGTCGCTCAACCTTCCTCCATTGGAGCGGGCCACGCTCAGCAACGGCCTGAAGATCGTACTGGCGGAGCGCCATACCGCTCCGGTGGTGAACTTCACTCTAATGGTGGACAGCGGATACTCAGCCGATCCCACGAATGCGACGGGTACGGCCAGCTTCGAGCAGCGCATGCTGGAGGAAGGCACGCCGACGCGCGATTCGCTGAAGATTGGCGAAGAACTGGAATCCCTCAGCGCCAACTTCAATGCCGGCGCCAATCTCGACTACTCCCTGGTCAACCTCAATACGCTCAAGAGCACGATGGATGCGTCGCTCGACATTTACGCGGACCTCATTCTGCATCCGGCATTTCCGCAGAAGGAGTTTCAGCGGCTGCAGAAAGAGCGCATCGCCGGCATCCAGCGCGAGAAGGTGACGCCCCAGTCCATGGCACTGCGTGTGGTACCGACGCTGATCTATGGGCAGGGACATCCCTACGCCGTGCCTTTTACCGGCACCGGCACCGAAGCCGCAGTGAGCAAAATGACCCGCGAGGACCTAGCGAAGTTCCACGACACATGGTTCAAGCCGAATAATGCCACGCTGCTGGTGGTGGGCGACACCACGCTGGGCGAAATCAAAACCAAGCTGGAAAAACTTCTGGCGTCATGGCAGGCAGGCAACGTTCCGAAGAGGACTGTTCCGCACGTGGAGGAACCGGCGAAGGATGTGGTCTATCTCATCGATCGGCCGGGATCGGGACAGAGCGTGATTTTTGGAGCGCAACTGGCGCCTCCGCAGAATGACCCGGACGCGGTCGCTCTTCAATTGATGAATGGGATCTTGGGCGGAAAATTCAGCTCGCGGATTAACATGAACCTGCGCGAGGACAAGCATTGGTCGTACGGCGTGCGTACCATTATCCCGCCAGCTCGCGGCCAGCGTCCTTACATCAGCATCTCGGCGGTGCAAACCGATAAGACCAAGGAATCCATGATGGAGTTGGTCAAGGAATACAACAACATCGTGGGCGGAAAACCGATCTCAGCGGAAGAACTCAAGGACGAGCAGAGCAACACCACGCTCGGACTGCCGGGAACTTTTGAGACGGTCCAGCAACTCAGCAGCGCCTACGGCAACATCCTGCAGTTTGGCTTGCCGGAGGATTACTACAATACGTTCACTCAAAAAGCATTGGCCTTGTCGGCGGACAGCGCTAATGAAGTAGCGAAGAAATACATTCTGCCGGACCATCTGGTATGGGTGGTGGTAGGGGACATGAGCAAGGTTGAATCCGGCATCCGCGAACTGAACCTGGGTGATGTCCACAAGATCGATGCCGACGGCAACCCGGTCAAGTAACTCGGGCAACTGCTGTTGCGCAAGTTGGTGAGCGGGCCCTCGGGACCCGCTCGTCAACTTCCCACCTGCGTTGATTCCTGGGGTGCCAAGCACCTGGAAGCCCTTCCAGAACAGCCGAAATCCGCGTGACCAAGATCACTCACGGGCGCGGTGACAATCACTGTGCGTCTGGCGACCGATGGCTACTCTTATCTGAGGGCAGGATGCCCCAGATCCAGGTGTGCGTACCCGCCTCCATCTTTAAGAAAACAAGGTATTTAGGGCCCAAATGCCGAGAAAACTAGGCCCCAAGCTGATTCTTTCCCTCACCGTACTGATCGTGGCGATCAGCGGAGTCAGTGGCTACCTCAATTTCCGTACCCAGAAAAAACAGTTAGAGGGGACCATGATCCTGGGCGCGGATCAGCTCTCGCGCAGCATTACGGGCGCGACCTGGCATGCCATGCTCGACGACGACCGCAAGGCCGCGTACTCGATCATGCGGGTCATCGCCGACAAGCAGGGGATTGATCGCATCCGCATGTTCAACCGTGAGGGACGGCTGGTGTTCTCGACTGACGGGAGAGAGCAGCCAGGAGTGACCAGTTTGTCCAACGAGGTTTGCGCCAGCTGTCACACTCAGGGACCGATCCGCAACCGGCCGGCGGAAAGTTCGCGCGTTCGTTATGCCACGTCGCCGGATGGGGTGAAGACGATCAACATGGTGGCGCCCATCTACAACGAACCTTCGTGCAGCAATGCCAGCTGCCACGCGCACCGCGCCGAGACCAAGGTGCTTGGGGTGGTGGATGTGGCGTTGCGGCTGGATCCGGTGCAGAAGCAGACGAGGGCCATCACGCTGCAGACTGTAATTTGGACGGCGTTCGAAGTGGCGATTGGGGCGGCGTTCGTCATTTTGTTCACCAAGCGTTTCGTGGCGACTCCGATTCAGCAACTGATCGGCGGGACGAAAGCTGTCAGCGCGATGGAACTCGATCAGCCGATCAAGATTACCCACCGCAGCCAGGAAATCGACGAACTGGCGGACTCGTTCAACCGGATGCGCGAGCGCCTGAAACTGGCCGTAGCCGAACTGAACGAAATGCAGCAGACGCTGGAGAGCAAGGTGGACGAGCGCACTCGACAGTTGCAAGCGGCCCAGCGCAAGCTGGTGCAATCCGATCGCCTGGCCACGCTCGGGCAGCTTGCGGCCAGTGTGGCGCACGAAATTAACAATCCTGTCTCGGGCGTGCTCAACCTCTCGATGCTGCTCGAGCGCCTGATGGCCAAGGGCGAATACCCACCGGGACGCGAAGCGGAATTTCGGAAGTATCTCAGCCTGATTTCAACGGAGACTGCGCGGGTCGGACGCATCGTCTCAGATCTGTTGGCATTTTCACGGCGTTCGAAGCCGCAGCGTGCGCCCGCGGATCTGAACAAGCTGGTGCGCACCACACTTGGTTTGGCCGACCACAAACTGAAGCTGATCAGCGCCGAAGTTGCCCTCGATTTGCAGGACAACCTGCCGCTGGTGGAGTGCGACGCGTCGCAAATGCAGCAGGTAATTCTGAATCTCATCTTAAACGGCGCCCAAGCCATGCAGCCGCGCGGCGGTGGCAAGCTTACGATTCGTACCCACGTTCTTCCAGATGGAAGTGATGTGGAGCTGAGCGTTCAGGATACGGGCGAAGGCATCGCTCCCGAAAATCTCTCCAAGATATTTGACCCGTTTTTCACCACGAAGGCCGAAGGAAAGGGAGTCGGACTTGGGCTGGCCGTGTTGTACGGAATCGTAAAAGCTCATGACGGTGAGGTTGAAGTCACGAGCCAGCGGAACGTAGGCACGACCTTTACGGTCACTCTCCCGCTGAAATCGCAAAACAGCACTCCGGAGTCGCGGGAAGTGCAGGTGCATGCGGTGTGAATGGACTCTATCTTGTGGCGATCGGGAACGTACCGGCAAACGCGCTGGAGTGGATCGAAAACACAGCCGCCGAGTGGTTCCCACTGCCCATCCGGCGCTTGCCTGCTTTGTCGATTCCGGAGAGTGCCTACGACCCGAAGCGAGGGCAATACCAGTCGATGGAAATCATGAAGATGCTGGCCCAACATGCTCCGAGCGATGCATCCCGGATTCTCGGTGTTACTGACGTCGACCTGGCGATTCCGATGCTCAGCTTTCTGTTTGGGCAGGCGCAGTTTGACGGGCCTGTCGCGGTGGTCTCGCTGTGCCGGCTGCATCAGGAATTTTACGGGCTCCCGGCGCAAGAGAGCCTGCTGCGGGAGCGCACCGCCAAAGAAGCACTGCATGAGTTGGGACACACTTTCGGACTCGTCCATTGCTCGGATCCGAGGTGTGCCATGAGCCTGGCCACACATATCGAATTAGTCGATGCCAAGACAGAACAGTACTGCGCCCGCTGCGGGATGCGGCTGGTGCAGAGGTTGACTTCGAGAGAGGCAAAAGTATGAAGAAAAATTGGCCGATCCTGGTAGTGGACGACGAAGAAGTGATGTGCGAATCGATGGGAGCGTGGTTGCGGGAAGATGGTTACCAAGTCGACACCGCGCCCAATGGCCAGAAGGCAATCGAGCTCGCGAAGTGCGCAGACTATGCCATCTGCTTTGTCGATTTGAAGATGCCTGGCGGCATGGATGGAATTGAAACCATGATGGAGATTCACCATGTTCGTCCGGAAGCGTCCATCATCATCATCACGGCGTATGCGACGGTCGACACTGCGATCCAGGCGATGAAGGAAGGCGCGCAGGAATACATTGTGAAGCCCTGCAATCCTCAGGAAATCTCGATGCTGGTGTCGCGCATTCTGAAGCTGAAGAAGTTGCAGAGCGAGAATGCGATTCTGCGCAAGAAGCTGAACCGCCAGTATCGCCACTCGGACATCATCACCAAGAATCCGCGCATGGGAGAGATTCTGGCCTTGACCCAGGACGTTGCCAGCCTGCGCAGCACGGTGCTGATTCGGGGCGAAAGCGGGACGGGTAAGGAACTAGTGGCGCGAGCCGTTCACTTCTCCGGCAATCGCGCGGACAAGCCATTCATCGTGGTGAGTTGTGCCGCGCTGACCGAGACTCTGCTCGAAAGTGAGCTGTTCGGTTATGAAAAGGGCGCGTTCACCGGAGCTTCCGCGCAAGCCAAAGGCAAGTTTGAACTGGCGAACGGAGGCACGATCTTCCTCGATGAGATTGGCGACATCTCTCCCAAGCTGCAGGCTGACCTGTTGAGGGTTTTGCAGGAACGCCGTTTTTATCGCGTGGGAGGAAATCAGGAAGTCGAAGTCGACGTGCGAATCATTGCCGCCACCAACAAGAATCTTGCCGAAGAAGTGCAGCAGGGAAGGTTCCGCGAGGACTTGTACTATCGCCTCAACGTGATCGAGATTCATCTGCCACCGCTGCGCGAACGGCGTGAGGATATTCCCTTGCTGGCAGAGCACTTCGTGCAGCACATCTCTTCCGCGCTAGGCAAGGACGTCAGTGGAATTTCAGCCGCGGCTTTGAATGTGCTCATTGCTTATGACTGGCCGGGAAATGTCCGCGAGTTGGAGAATGTAATCGAGCGCGCGATTGTGACCTGCCGCAACGGTACGCTCGATGAGCAGGATTTCTCGTGGCTACAGCAGAACACCGGGCGGCAGAATTGGGAAGTGCCGGATGTTCCTCTGGGCGAACTGGAACGTCGCGCGATCGTGGCCGCGCTCGAACGGAAACACGGGAATGTGAAAGAGGCTTCGACCGCCCTGGGCATTGATCGCTCAACGCTGTACGACAAGCTCAAGCGTTACGAGATCGTGCACTGAGTTACGGGAGAAACGTGGGGCTTTCAAATCTCAAGGAACGTGTCCGCGAGCACGGTGTTCCAGTCGGCATCGGGCATAGCGTCCATGAGTCCGCGCATCAGCACCCCACCGTCTGCCAGCGTAGGAGGAGTGTTGGGCGCTCGCACTTGCAGTTGCAGCCGTTCCAGTTCCCGCGACAACCAACCGCGAACTTCCGGGCCCCTGAGCAGGTGACGCAGGGTTTTGGGGTCGCGTGGATCGAGCCGCGGACGAATCTTCAGGTACCAGCCTTCCTTTGGGCCTCCAATGCCGATTATGGTTCCTTCAAGCGGCGCGCGCACTTGAATCTCGCTGCCATTTTTCTTCATGCGCCATGCGGTCTGATTGATTTCGAGTTCAGCGCCAATCTCAGGCATATTGATGGAATCGGGATTGCCGATCAGGTGATCGGCTAATTCGTCGAGGCCGATGGTGACAGTACCATCTTCGGCGGGCTTCACCCAGGTGTGTCCGCGATGGTAGAGGCGGTCGTCGGAAAAGTTGAGTCCGAGGGAGGCCCCTAGTCCTGTCGCGGGCAGCACCGCAAACTGCGAGTATTTTTCGCAATGGCGACAATCGAAGGCGTTGTCGCAAGTCCGGGAAATCACTCTTCCGGCAAGTTCGTGGCGGCAGCGCCGATCGGACTCCGGTAACTCCGCAAAGTCTGCCTTCCAGCACAACTCGATCGCTTGATGGGTGCGAAAGTCATGAGTTGTGCGCCAGACTGCGGAGACGACCGTAGCAATGATCGTCAGGACGACGGCGAAGAATAGAGACAGAAAGACGACGTGAGCAACCGTCCAATGAAATCCATCAATCCCCGGAAACATGGGTGCTCTCTCCTTTTGGCGGTGCAAACAGCGGCAGATAGCGATACGACAGGGAGTAGACGATGACTCCGTAGGCGATGACGCCGGCGAAGCTGGCAACTTCCTGCCAGCTCGGCGTGTACTGCAGGAATTCGTCGAAGGCTAGAGTGGGCACGGCCAGCGTCTGAACCGTGAGAACGAAACGGTTCAGCAGGATGCCCGCACACGCCAGAGCGGCAGCGCTCAGCAGCCATCCGCGCCGAGTCGCAGTTCGGCGGTAGGTCAGCAGGAAAGCCGGGAGCAGGCCAAAGAGCACGATCTCGGCAAACAGGATCGGCGTGCCAAAGGGCTTGTGGATGTAGTACTGCCACGGAGCGAAGCCCACCGACGGCGAAGTGATGTTCAACCAGATCAGCGTGTCGATCGACTTGGCGGCGACGTAGATGGCGAGCAGGACGCCGGAGATAAATCCCAGGCGCCGGAATAGTTCGGGAGGCACGAGCCGCCGGCGAGTTACTTTCTCGACCGTGGCCGTTATCAGCATGAGAAAGCTCGGTCCTGACGCAATCGCCGACAGAATGAATAAGAAGAATGTGGAAGGCCAGATGAAGATGCCTGCGCGGAACGCGAAAGGACGGCCACGCAACACTCCGTAGAGCCCGCCCAGCGAGCCCTGATGAAAGAACGAGAGCAGCGTCCCGACACCCGCGAGCACTGGCACTAGCTTGTGGAGTTGATGCTCAAATACCAGAAACGAGGGGAGCTTGCGCAACTGGCGGTTGCGCAGCAGGATCGGAATATATTCCAGGCAGAGCACCAGCAAATAGCACGAAATGCAGAATGTAACTTCAGTCAGCATCGAGTGCGTATTGGGATGCCAGAAGGTGAACCATGCCCGCAGGGGCTGGCCCACGTCGATCATTAATATTGCCACCGCGCCGCTGTAGCAGATGAAACCGACGACGACGGCGGTGTTCAGAATCGGCCTGAGTTCAGCGCGCTTCAGGATGTAGACGAGAAATCCGGTGAAGAACGCGCCCGCGCCGAGGGCGATGATCCCCAGATCGAGAAAGATCCAGAGTCCGAAGGCAAAACGATTGTCCATGTTGGTCTGGTTCAGGCCGTAGTACAGGCACAAACCAGCGGCGTAGATGCCGAGAGCGAGCACCACGACCCAGGGAGAAAGCCCGAGCAGGAATCGCGAAAGCGAGGTTCGCTCCTCGCCCCGGGCGATCCATTTCCTGTCTGCCATGTTGCTGTCGGTCGGGCGGCGGTCGGTAAGAGCGGCGCTAGCCATGTTGGACCTCCGCATGTTGCACCTCCGAAGCTTTACCAGACTGGGATTCCGCCAGTGCCCTCACCCATGCCTCCTTCGACTTGTAATAAACTTTCGGCTCCGTGCCCAGGCGGGCCAGCAAGCGGAATGCGTCAGACGAGCGCGCTTCTTGCGAGACGGGATCGTTCTTGTCAGCCAAGTTGCCAAAGCGGATTGCTCCGGTCGGACAAGCTTCGACGCAAGCGGGGACATAGTCGGCCAGATCGATTTCACGCTTGCCGACGGCTGCGGCCTTTTCTTTCGCGGAATGCAAACGCGCGTGGCACAAGTTGCATTTCTCCACGACGCCGCGCATCCGCACCGCGACTCCCGGATTCAGGCTCTTCTCCATTCCCGCGGGCCACGACGGATCCCACCAGTTGAAATAGCGCGCGTGATAGGGGCACGCGGTCATGCAATAACGGCAACCCAGGCAGCGCTGCGGCATCTGCATCACAATTCCGGTGGCCTTATCCACTTCGACCGCCTGCTGCGGGCACACCTTCACGCAGGGCGTGTCGTGCTCGCAATGCATGCACATGATCGGGATGAAGGCCTCGCGCCGCGCGGTTCCTTCCAGTCCATTCGAAACTTTGCGGACGAGCATCGGCATGAGGCCGGTTCTGGCGCTGGCCTGGGGAAGTG
>Ga0209517_10002337_pt1 | contig 26915 bp, 25 predicted proteins | sample PeaSoiMetSII2010_FD_187695 | JGI IMG/M metagenome (GOLD analysis project Ga0209517, IMG submission 187695) | Peat soil microbial communities from Weissenstadt, Germany - SII-2010 (SPAdes) (version 2) | ecosystem: Environmental > Terrestrial > Soil > Wetlands > Peat | place: Germany... | reverse complement strand
CGATAGCTCTTCATCAGTTCTGCAATCATTTGAACCTCACGGAGGGAATGTGTAGGGGAGGCTGGAGCATATCACTATGCTGGAGCCAAATCTATCGGAGCCTGACAGTTGTCGATGCAATCCTATGTGCTAACTCCTGATTAGTTCTATAAGAGGAGTCAACGGTCGGTACGGACCGTCGCCGCCGCTTCCTCATTTCGCAGGATATCGGCCACACGCTTAGAAGGCAGATACTCTATCCATCTGAGCTACGGTCGCGTCTTTTGTTTTCCTTCCCTCTTATCGTGCCAAAGAAAACCTAGTCGCCAGGCGGTTCACCTTCTCCACGCGGGAACAGTAAGGGAACCGCAAACTGGGTTGACTACGGCAAACGGATTCCTTGCGGGAAATTCAGCAAGAGAAGAGTAAACCTAGGGAGGGTCGACTGCGTGTCCTATCAGAGTGCCAGCGATAAATTGAGAGTGCTCTTAGTGGGCGTGAATCTCACGCGTCCGCAGCCGGACCGCCCTCTGAGCAGTCCCGCAATACAATACATTCTAGATAAAGTCCGGCTCCGGGCTGGATTGAAGAACATCGGGATTCACATGCTTCGACGCAGCTTCGCAACGCATTTGTACGATCACGGCGTAAATATTGAGATCATTCAAAAGCTCTTGGGCCACGTCTATCTGGGTACAACACTTGCCTATACGCGGCTCAGCACCGCCCACATGGCCAAGGCCATCGACCAAAATCATCCTTTGGCGGGAAGCCATGAGGTCTGAACGCAGTAGAGGAAGGCCCACGAACAAGTCCCGCAATCCAAAGAATAGATCGAATCGCTTCACTTCGGAAGAACTCGTATTTCAACCTTGGTTTCTGCCGAGGCGCAGCAGACTCGCAATGGATGCTTTAATTCCGCCCAGCTATCGGAACAAGATGCGCACATATTTCGATGACGACGGCTGCATGGTCTGCGGTGCTATGGACGTAATCTACGGTTCAAATGGGATGTGCATCCCGTGTCACGGCACAGTTAGGCAGAGACTTAGGCGAAGCGTCAGGCGTCGGATGACGGGAAAACCGGATGATCGAGCTGACCTATTCATGCTGCGGAGGGCAAAAGTGGCCAAGAAACTACTTGGAAGGTTTTCGCCGAATTGGAGAGCCAGGTCGCTAAGGCACCGACTGGACACGGCCCTGTCGAATAATCCAATTGATGAAGCACTCGGGTTCCTATCGCCTGTCATCCCGAGAAACCTCGTCCAGATTCCTGACGTCGCGCCTTCAGACGAAGAGGTGGCTTGGGGGAAGTCAGTCCGCGATCTTCGGACGACGAGACCGCATTGGTAACGGAATTCGGAATGCGTTTCGGGTTGATGTCGCTAGCAGTGCGGGTACTCCGCCCGTCACTTCTCCAACGCCAACGACCGGATACGATCAATATCCAATTTCCCTTTGGCGCCCCAACCTGTTACCCCTTCCTCTGCTTGGAGCGCCGCCCGGGTCCGAAAGCCTTGCCGAATCGAAGAAAACAGCGCGAGAATGATGGGGAACATGTGGTGTGCAACGTATAGCGATATTCATCCAAATTCAACTGGCCCAATGAGAACGGAGTTTTTGGTAAGGACAACATCGAAACAGAAACCTGCTTCAAGTTAAAGCGATCGTCAGCCTGAGCGAACAACACGAGCGAAGGATCCGCTCTACTTATCCTGAAGCACCCAATCGGAAGTCGCTTCCAGAAACTGGAAACCATATCGCTGCCAAGCCGAGCCCGTATGTTCTTTGCGGACCACCTGGGCGCGGCCTGCATACCGTTCTTGCCCGCCGGACGCGAGAAACACCTCGATCGGGGCTCCCTTGACCAGCGTTGCCGTGCAGTTGGATAGAAATCCGCCAGCGCTTAAATTCTCCGTGGTCGTCGATTCCTCGAACGGTTTTCCATTCGCATCGTTTCCACGCAGTTTGAGCGGGACTCGCATTTGTACTCGCTTGTGTTTGCGGCGCTCGGGTTGCTTGGCCCTGAGTTCTGCCGCGAGAGCGGCTTTGAGCGCAGCGAAGTCTACGGGCTTGTGGAAGTAGCCCTTTGCTCCCAGGCTCTCGACGTGCTCCTTGTATTTCGCTCCGGCCTCACCGGTGATCACGAAGATCGGGATGCGCGAGGTGTAGCTCAGGCTGTGGAAGCTCTGGCAGAGCTCGAAACCGGAAAAACCCGGCATCAGCAGGTCCAGCAAAATCGCGTCCGGCTTGTGCTCGAGGGCCAGCGCGAGGGCTTGTTCCGGATCGCCGGTCTCGATAACCTGGTAAGTGTCCGACAATCGCATACGGAGCAGCCCGCGTACGGATTCGTCGTCGTCCACGATCAGTATCTTCGCCACTTTCAAGGCTCCTGATACGGTCGAACCGCTTTCTTTGCTCGTTAATGTGCTCATCTGGACTCCGCCACCACGCGGCGATCCAGCGCCTCCCGGATCTTGCGTGCCAAAGTTTCCCGTGTAAACGGCTTCGAGAGAAAGTCGCTGCCCGGTTCGATCGGGCCCTGCGAACCGACGGCCTGGCCCGTATACCCGGACATATAGACCAACCTGGTATCCGGACGCCGCCGCGTCAGTTCCTGCGCGAGCGCGCGCCCTCCCATACCAGGCATCACGATATCTGTGAGCAGTAGATGGATCGGTCCCGCATGTTGTTCGCTCACCTCCAGCGCCTCCACACCATCGTTTGCTTCCAGCACCACATAGCCAAGCGATTCCAGCGTGGTGCGGGTCAGCTTTCGCAAAGACTCCTCGTCTTCGGCCAGCAAAATCGTTTCCTTGCCCTCGAAAGACGCGGCTGGGCCGGCCGAAGGCCCATGGGCCTTGATAGCGTCATCGACGCGCGGCAGATAGATCTTGAATGACGTTCCCTTGCCGGGCGTGCTGTAGATGTCGATGTAGCCGCCGCTCTGTTTCACAACGCCATACACGGTCGAAAGGCCGAGTCCCGTACCCTTTCCTTTTTCTTTCGTGGTGAAAAATGGCTCAAATGCCCGCGCCTTGGTCTCAGCATCCATCCCGATTCCGCTGTCGGTGACTGTGAGGCAAATGTACGGCCCGGGTTGGACCGGGTACGGATACCGGCGCACGAACTCTTCGTCCATCACCATATTCTCAGTCGAGATCGTCAGTTTGCCGCCTTGTGGCATCGCGTCCCGGGCGTTCACGGCCAGATTCATGATGACTTGCTCGATCTGACCTTGGTCGGCCTTCACGCGGCCAACATCGGGGCTCAGGGGGGTTGTCAGCTCGATGTCCTCTCCAATCAGCCTTCGCAGAAGCTTTTCCGTATCGAGGACGACGTTGTTCAGATCAATCACTTTGGGATCGAGCACCTGCTGGCGGCTGAAGGCCAGGAGCTGGCGGGTGAGTGATGCTGCGCGCTTTCCAGCCTTTAAGATTTCGTCGACGCTGTCCCGAAGCGAGTTTTCCGGTTCCAAACGTTCTTGGAGGAATTCCGCATAGCCGATAATCACACCCAGAAGATTGTTGAAATCGTGTGCCACTCCCCCGGACAACCGGCCCACCGCCTCCATTTTTTGCGATTGCCGGAACTGCTCTTCTAATTGCTTGCGTGCGCTGACGTCGCGATTCACGATGACCAGCTTCTCGAGTTGGCCCTGGTCGTTCAGCACGGCGCTGGCGCCGGACTCGAGCACGTGCCAACTGCCGTCCTTGTGGCGCATCCGATACTGAATTGTGCGGCCCTGGCCTCCGGTGCGGGCCGCTCGCGCCGCCTCCTCCACGATGGGACGGTCATCCGGGTGAACCTGCTCGAGCGACGACGTGCTCTGAAGCTCTTCTGCGGTGTAGCCGAGAATCCGCTCGTAAGCCGGACTGTTGTAAAGCCGTTTCCCGTCGGCGTCCACCACCGCGATCATATCGGCCGCATTCTCGCTGATCAGCCGAAATAACTCCTCGCGGCGCACCAGCTCATTACGAATTCGGTAAATCTGCAATTGTTGGTAAATCGTATAAATGTCGAACAACAAGACCAGGCCGACCAGCCCTCGCACAGCCAGATTCATATGCAGCGTGTCGAAGTCTTCGAGATGCTCGTGCAACATCGGAGCAATGAACGACACGATTCCGGCCGTGAGGAGGAGTGTTACCAGGATTGCAAAACCCCAGAGGATCCACTCGCGCCGCTCAACTGATCGCATATGGTTTTGAATGTTGCCCTGCGATCGTAATGTCACGACATGTTTGTACCACTTTGGCACAACCACCTTCCAACCTTAGGCGCTCAACTGTTACTGTTTAGATACCGGCCGGCTTGCCCTATATCTTCCTACAATACATCAGCGATCACCGACTATCCGCTTCCTGCTCAGCCAGCACTCGCGAGTGGACTGCTTCGGGTTCCGACCAGCCAATTCACTTCACGTCATTGCCAACCAATTCGGCAGCACCACACGAATTCTCAATGGAAATTCCTGCTAGGACCCCGCTGATTTCGATCGCGGAAGTCGGCTTACGGATGGCTTCCCAGGTTTCGGTCGGAATACCCAGGAAGACATCTGCCACTTGCGAATCAAACAGAATTCCTGCGTTGCGCGCGATTTGATCCCGCGCGGCCTGGAACGGGAGAGCAGAGTGGTACGGGCGGTCCGAGGTCATGGCATCGACTGTGTCCGCCACCGCAAATATCCTCGCTCCCAGCGGAATCTCCGTTCCTTCCAGGCCTCGCGGGTAACCGCTGCCGTTCCAGCGCTCGTGGTGGGCGAGGATGATTTCCGCGGCGTCAGCGAGAAAGGAGATGCGTTTCACCATTTCGTACCCGATTTGCACATGGGTCTCCATGATTTTCCGCTCTTCTCCCGTGAGCGGTCCGGGCTTGAAAAGAATCGCGTCGGGTATCGCCAATTTCCCGACGTCGTGCAGCCAAGCCCCTATCGCCAGGCTCTTGAGTTGCCTTGGCGTACCGTTGAGCGCCTTCAGCATCTCGATGGAGTACAGAAATACGCGCCGCGAGTGCCCCCAGGTTTGGCTGTCCCGAAGGTCGATAGCCGCCCCCAGCGCATCCAGCGTATCCGCATAGCCGCGTTCGATCCGCCCAAGCGCGTTTTGCAGTTGCAGCGTTCGTGCGCTGACCATCTCCTCAAGATGCCGGCGAAAGTCTTCCACCTCTTGTTCCAGTCGCCGCTTGTGGAAGGCGCGCTCCAAGCTTGCCACAATCATATCTGCCTCGAGCGGCTTCACGAGGTAATCGTCGGCACCCTGTCGCATTGCTTGCATGCCCACGCGAACATCATCCACTCCCGTAGCGATCAAGAACACCTGTTGGGGATAGAATTGCCGCACCTCCGCCAACAGCTCCAAGCCAGAAACGCCGGGCATAATCAAATCCGCGATCACAGCATCTACCGGCTCTCGCTGCAGGACACTTAGTGCCTCCGCGCCATTCGCCGCCGTCGTGCAGGACATTCCAGCCTGCGTCAGTATCACCGCCAGCAGTTTCCGGCATGCTGCTTCGTCGTCAACGATCAACAATCGGGTTCCCGAAGAACCCGTACACGAGGTCGTGCCGGCTCTGCGACGGCTGCCCGATGGTTCCGTCACAACTTCGTGTGGGAGGTTCATGGCACCTCTCCTGCTAGCCTCATTGGTGCCCGAAGAAGAGCGATTCCCGCACAATCCTTGGGCTCTGAATCCAACAGCGTGGTCAATCGCTGAGCCGCATCCTCGAAATCTCGCGCGCTTCGCTCTGGCGAACGCGCGAACGCATCGTTCCCCTTTTGGGGCGCGTGTGCGTCGCACGCGACCAGCTGCAATCCTTTGTGCTCTCTGGATGCCATTTGACCCTTTGAGTCGCTGAATCAGCCCGGTCGTCCAATCGACTGGGGGACATATGGAAGTGCTGTGCTACGGCAAAGCCATTTCCCCGGCACGCTTTCGGTGCCGGGAAGCGATTGCGCGTTGAGGACCGGGCTTCGATTCCCGCGAATTCCGGGAGCGCAACTCCAGTACGCGTGCACGCACTCGGGTCATCGCCGCCGTGTGAATTTGGGAGACTCGCGATTCGCCAATGCCCAACTGCGCACCGACTTGCTTCATCGTAAGCTCCTGGAAGTGATAGAGCGCGAGCACTTCGCGTTCGCGGCACGGCAATTCTTCAATCGCTCGTTCGATCAGCCTCATCATTTCCGATTGGAGCGTCTGGTGATACGGGTCATTCTCAACTGAGGCCGCGCGGTCTCGAATCTCTTTTTTGCCGCTCGCATGATCCATTTCGGATTGCAGGCTACCGACACCTAGTCCGCGGAGGTCTCCTACGAGCGGTTGGAGGCTCTCCAGGCTCATTTGCATCTCGGCGGCGATCTCCAGTTCGCTCGGATCCCGCCCAAGCTGGGCACGGCATCGCGCAATCGCCTGATCAAGACGCCGCGCCCGACGCCGCAGCCCCCGCGGACTCCAGTCCACCAGACGCAGGCTGTCGAGAATCGCTCCTCGAATGCGGAACTCCGCGTAGTATTTGAGCTGAACGTTTTTGCTGGGATCGAATTTTCGCAGCGCATCGATCAGCCCGAGAACCCCGGCGTGCACCAGGTCCTCCAGCAGCACTTGAGGAGGAAGGCGGAAGTGGATGCGCCGCGCGACGTGTCGAACCTGTGGAAGGTGATCGAGCAGAAGTTGTTGTCTCTGCTGTTCGTCGATCGCGCTGCCCGCTTTGGGACGAGGGATCGCGGGCGGAGGGTCCCACATGTACGAATCATTTCCTGGCATTTCCTGAACGCACGCGCCTTCCGAAACGTGCACTTCGGCGGGCCGCACCTCGACCGGCAATAGGCTGCTCGAGTCGTTCAGGGCATCACAGGCTGACGTCACAACTCCCATGTGGCTGATTCCCCCCCCCCGGAATCGTTGGTTCGAAGACCGCTCATCCGGCGTCACGAAGCGATCTTCGTGAACGCCTGCGGCTCCTGCAGCCGATGCCCGACACCGCGAACGGTGTGGATCAGATTCCGTGCGTACGAAGCGTTGAACTGACAGCGACAAACGAGATCGCAACGCGCACCATCTTGCTCATCTTTTAACAACGCGACGGTGTCTCACGAACACAGTAGGGGCGGAGATGATACGTGCATAGCAGGGAATTCCCTTAAGGGATAACTGATTGGAGAAATTGGTCGGCAGCGACCAGGAAAAGAGGAACAGCGCTGAACTCCGAGCCTCGGCTCCGATTAAGCTAACCTACTAGATCAAGTATTTTATTGTGGATCGCATACTGCACCAGTTCCTGAGTCGAATGTAGGCCAAGCTTAAGCATGATTCTTGCCCTGTGAGTTTCTACTGTCTTTACAGTTATGCCCAAAAGTGCAGCCGTTTCTTTATTCCCGGTCCCTTCAACAAGCAATCTGACAACATCCCGTTCCCTAGGCGTCAGTGCCACTGCACACGCCATAGTTTTCGCGTCACTTTGTGAACGACCTTGTAAAGCTTCTTGCACCGCTTGGTGTGAGAAAAAAGCCATTTGATTTGAAACTCCCATTGCCGCAGACCGATCGCGGGCGGACCGGGAATCTGGAAACCGCTTGAGAGGCCCCTCCATGATTTGCCGCAACAGCGCATCTGAGTCGTGCGCACTCAAAAGGAGATTCCGAAACAACATGTTAGTGACACAACAAAGCGACTGTTCTAGCTTCTTTTGTTCAGTGATTTCCACAACGATCGCGCCGACTTGTTCCACTCTGCCTGTCGCATTTCTGATCGCAAAGTAATTCTGAATCCAGTAACCCACTTCGTTTCTCGTCGGCAACTTAGCGCTGATCTCAAGATTCGACACGTCCACTCCACTGGAGAAGACATGTTTGAACGGAGGCTCGAACGCGGCGGCAGCCTTTCCGAGAACGTCGTGTATGGTTCTGCCTGGAAGTTTCTCGGGTGCAACGCCGATCATTGCGGCAAGCGCCTTGTTCACGGATCGATAGCGTAACTGGTGGTCGATAATAGCAAGGCCCACAGTGGGCTCGTTAAAAAGCGCGCTTAACAGCTCGTAAGGTTCACTGAGAGCCGCAGAATCAAACTGTTTTATGTTCTTCGAGGCTTTCATACCGTGTTAGTTATTGGACGCTTTGACCATCGGAAACAACCAATAATAGAGGGCATGCTTGACCAGCCGCCCGCCTGTCTTGACTACAAGTGTTCGTCGATGAGCTTCTCCAGACCCAGTCGCCCATCCAACTCGCGAACCAAAATCAGGCCACCATCGGAAGAACCCATACACGAGGCCGCGCAAGCTCTGCGACCGCTGCCCGATGGTTCCGTCACAACTTCGTGTGGGAGGTTCACGGCACGTCTCCTGCTAGCCTCATTCAATAGGCAGACAATAGGTATGTGGAGCCCGAGTCTCTGCTAACAAGTCATCTTGAGGTCGTCACACGCCCGGACATCCACTGTGGCATGTGTACAAGCTAAATCGAATTAATGTAAGCAGAATTGTTAGTTTGCTTACTATACCAAGCAACCAGTTGCGATCTGCTTAATGCTGTCCCTACCACAACCTTGCAAATCGCCTGAGGCTTACAGGGATTAATCAGGTGTGGGTGGGCCGACATCAGGTTCGTGCGCCTGAAGCGCGAATTCGTCTATCTCGCTGTCGTGCTGGACCGATTTTCCCGAAAAGTCGTTGGATGGGACCTCGATCGAACACTGACAACGCGCCTGCCGCTCGCAGCACTGCAGATGGCTCTTCTGAACCGAAAACCGGAACCGGTGAGCGGCCCCGGTATTTTTGATCCACCTCGAGGGTTAGTTTCCGGCAAAATCTAGGCCTGAGAAGGGAGATTTGCCGTGAAGCAGAAGCGATTCAACGTCGAACAGATTGTGGCGGTGTTAAAGCAGGCCGAAGCGGGAGTGCCGCTCGCGGAGTTGATCCGGCGAGTTGGGATTCCGGAACTAGCTCAGCATCTTGGCATCTTGACCGGAACTGCCCCACACCACGTCGTCAACGGTGGAAATGCCGTGGGTCTGTTGCGAGCTATCGAACGCATTACTTGCTCAGAAGAATAAGCAAGTAGTGGAAGCTCTGACGGAGCGCGACGCCCAAGTGTAAGCCTACTCCTTTTGTTGTGAACCCCGCGTAGAAGTGCGAAATAAGTACTATTGACATATAGATAATAGTCCGATATATCACGGCGCCAGAACTCGGTTTCACCACGAACGTTCGACTCTCATAGGATTCGGAGGCTGACATGCGCCGAAGGGGCTTGGGCTCAGTTGCGGTCTTTGCATTCGCGTTTCTGTTTCTATCTTCACCTCTAGTCTGGGCATCAGGCCCAAGCATATCGAGTCTGTCTCCGACTTCAGGCGCGGTCGGTGCCTCTGTGACGATTTCGGGCTCGAACTTCGGCTCCTCTCAGGGTTCGAGCACGGTCAAGTTCAACGGGACGACCGCTACAGCGACAAGCTGGACTTCAACTAGCATCGTCGCCGCTGTGCCCAGTGGGGCCACTACTGGAAATGTCGTCGTAACAGTTTCCGGTTCTTCCAGCAACGGAAAGAGCTTCACAGTTGTTGCCGCCCCAAGCATATCGAGCCTCTCTCCAACCTCTGCGGCAGTAGGAACCTCTATAACCGTCTCGGGAAGTAATTTCGGCTCTTCGCAGGGGAGCAGTACGGTTAAATTCAATGGGACCACGGGGAGCCCGACAAGTTGGAACGCAACGACGATCCATGTGCCAGTGCCGTCCGGGGCGACGACAGGAAACGTAGTAGTTCATGCCAGCGGTGTCGATAGCAACGGAAAGAGCTTCACCGTTCTCCCGACACCGAGCATAACTAACCTTTCCGTTAACTCAGGAATGATCGGTGATCCGGTGACCATAACCGGCACCAACTTCGGGTCCAGTCAGGGATCTAGCACGGTCACTTTCAACGGAACGGCCGCTACGGTCACGAGTTGGAGCGCCACAAGCCTCGCTACAACCGTGCCTACGGGGGCGACGAGCGGAAACGTGGTTGTTACTGTATCTGGTGTCGCGAGCAACGGTGTAAGTTTCACGGTTTATGTCACCCCCTCGATTTCAAGTTTATCTCCGACATCCGGCGCAGTCGGAACCTCGGTAACGATCAACGGTTCGAATTTCCAGTCTACTCAGGGTGCCAGCACAGTCACCTTTAATGGCGTAACTGCAACGCCGACCACCTGGGGAAATACTCAGATCAAAGCTCCGGTTCCTGCGGGAGCCACGACGGGCAGCGTCGTTGTGACTGTTGACAGCTTGTCCAGCAATGGCGTGAGCTTCACCGTAAAACCCACGCCAATAATTTCGAGCGCCTCACCGATGTCCGGGTCATCAGGTGTCGTGGTCACGATCACAGGTACAAATTTCGGGAGCTCCCAGGGATCGAGCACTGTCAAATTTAACGGAACATCTGCGACGCCTGGTAGTTGGAGCGCAACTCAGATTCTCGTCCCAGTTCCAAGTGGTGCCACCACAGGAAATTTGGTCGTGCATACCAGCGGTGTGGACGTAATCGCGGGAACGTTCGCCATTAAGACAATCACTTCACTGTCCGTCTCGCCTGCCAATCAAACGCTGCCGGTTTACAGCGTTCAGCGGTTTGCGGCAATTGCTACAAATTCGGACCAGACGACCGAAGATATCAGTGCGAGCGTTTCGTGGAGTTCTTCGGCGACAAGCGTCGGAACGATAAGTTCGAGCGGGATTTTCACCACGGTTGCACAGGGGCAAACAACTATACAGGCCACCTTCGGGTCCCTTAACGGCTCGACGACGCTCACGATTCAAGGGCGAAGTTTTCTACCAGTAGGAAGTTTCATCCAGGCGCGGCAGGCTCATACAGCTACGCTCTTGCCTGATGGAACAGTGCTTCTTGCGGGTGGCTACGGCGGGTATGCCGGAAGCGGTAGTTACGATGTCTTGTCTAGCGCCGAAATTTATAACCCCACGACCAAAGCTGTTTCCGGGACTAACGGCTATCTCTCAACGCCACGCCAGAATCACACGGCGACTCTGCTACCGAACGGCAAGGTTCTCCTAGTTGGCGGCGTAACTCCGATGCCAGGCGGTGGCGGCTACTATGAGGATACCGCCACTGCGGAATTGTACGATCCTACTTCTGGCACTTTCACGCCCACAGGCAGTTTGAACAACGCGCGAGACAGTCAGGCTGCGGTGCTGTTGCAGAATGGCACGGTGCTCATTGTGGGCGGCTATCAGTACAACGAAGGATATTTTGGCGCAACGACGAGTGCAGAAATATACGATCCGTCTACCGGCCAATTCACGAATACAACCGGCAGTCTATCCTATGCGCGCGCCGGGTGCACTGCGACCCTTCTCAGCAACGGCACCGTTCTGGTAGTAGGCGGAGTAAGCAGCTTCGATGTGTGGTCGAGTTCCGAGATCTTCGACCCGTCTACGGGGCAGTTCTCTCCGGGACCCAATCTTCCGGCTGCCGAATACGGACAAAGTGCGACCACCCTGAGCAACGGAACCGTGATGCTTGCGGGAGGCACAACGACATGGATGGGATCGCCGTGGGCGAATGTGCAGATTTATAATCCATCCACAAATTCGTTCTCCGCGATTCAGAGCATGGCCGTCGCTCGGTTTTCTCAAACGGCGACCGTTCTCAACGATGGCACGGTTCTGCTAGTCGGCGGCGATGCGTCTTCCAACAATTACAATACGGCTGAACTCTTCCAACCAGCAACCGGCACGTTTCTCGGCGCGGGGACCACGGCGGACAATATCGCAGGCTGCTCCGGTTGTATGCCCATACCGGGGACGTTCCTTCATACCGCGACACTCTTGAATGATGGGACGGTGTTGATTGCAGGTGGGAACCTTCAGGACGGAACGTTGCAGTTGTACGAAACGGGTCTTCGAGTGCCTCTTTCTTTGCAGATTACCCCTGGCTCGGCTTCTATGACGGACGGCGGTACGCAGCAATTCGTCGCGACCGACGACTTGGGGAATCAGCGCTCCGATGCGACGTGGTCAATCAGCGACTCAACAGTTGCTTCGCTACAATCTCCGACGCAGCCATCCGTCACGGCGGTGAAGCCTGGGCAAGTGACGCTTACTGCGAACGTTGATGGAGTCGAGGCGCAGGCTCCGATCAGCGTCGCGCCAGTTTCCGTACAGGTTACTCCGGTATCAGCCACGCTGCTGATCGGAGGTACGCGACAATTCACTGCTGTTGACGAGAAGGGCCGCCCAAGCAACATTGCGACTTGGACGGTAAGCAACACAAGTGTCGCCACGATGACCAGCGCCAGTTCGCCGACTCTGACAGCTAATGCCGCGGGTACGGCCACTCTCACCGCAACAATCGTGGGCGTGTCCGCTCAAGGGCAGGTCACTGTATCAGGACTCGCGACGCTGGCACCGGGAACGGCCATATGGACGACTCCGGTCGCGTCCGGATTCACTCCAACACAAATTGCGCAGGCGGTGCCGACAGCCACGGGTCCGGGAGGTTACTCCGTCCAAGCGAGCGCGGATGGAACGCAAACTATGGTTCAATCTTTCACTGCTGATGGACAGCAGTTAGCGCAAACAACTTTGCGAGCGCTGGTTGGCACTGCGGTTCCGGATGCTGTGGGTGGCCTCCTCACCACTGAGACCTGTGACAGCGCGAATCCGATGGTGCTCAAGGATCTGGATGCTTCTACTCTGCAACCAGACTGGGACGTTACGATCACGCTCGCAAACGGCGGTGGAAGTGGGTGCCCTCTCGATTCTCCTAAGATCGCGATTCGACAAGATGGTGCTATAGCAGTCGCGGCTCCCCAGAACACGCTGCCGAGCTTGGTGCTCCTTGCTGGAACGACGGGCCAGCCGATACTGTCTCCCACGATTCCTACATCTTCCGGCACTGACATGAACGGCAACGTGATTCCTATCCCAGCGACAATGGGCCAGCCAATCGTCGATCCATCCGGCCTAGTATTTGTCGAATACGCAGTGCGCCAAGTGCCTTATCCTCCCACGTCAGTGGCAAGCCAACTCTACCTCTTGCAAATTGGAGTGGATGGTTCCACGTCCACAGTCGAAGTGAGTACGTCTGATAACTCGAACCTCCTCCCAGGCACACTCATGCCGGATGGAAATGGCGGAGTCCTGGCCACATGGACGATCAATACACCGTCTCCTCTTCCGCCTGCCCCCCAACCGTATCAGGCTGCCGATATCGTGTCCGGGACGATAGCAAGCTCCTATCCGATGCCTTCGGCCCCGACACAGGTTGCGACCGACCCCGATGGCTTGCCGGTCAACCCCGCGCTAGTGCTGGGAGAAAACGGCATAGGTTTCGCAACCTACGGAAGCGGAAACATAGTTTCGTTTAATGTTGCTTCCGGTGCAGTCAATTGGAACTACAACGGTCCCCAGAGCGTCAGTTCAATTTTCTATTCGAACGGAGGGGGTCTGATCCTGATAGACGGTCAATCGAATCAGGTCCCGATCGATCCGAGCGGAAACGCTGGTACGCCAATTCCGATGGCTTTCGCGGACCTACAGCCCTCATGGGACGGAAGCTGGCAAGGGGCCAGTACGAGTTCAGGTGTGAGTATGGCTTCGGTCGCTGCTCCGGTTATGGACTGGGGAAATAGCCTCTGGGCGGCACAGAAAGGCAGCCCGAGCCCTGCGAGCGGATCGTTTCAGATGCCTCCCTTCCCCCCGCTTTCCAGTTGTCCCGGAGCGCAAACGCCATGCACGCTGGAAGCTCTCGGCGGAGCGATGGTTGCGTTGCGGCAGCTGATGGCGGGCGGCACAGGTACTTGTCCAAACTGCGCCTCACAGGTGTTTGGTAAAGTGGGGAGTTCGTACGACCAGACGGACTTCTCGACATTCCTGCAGCTTACGCCGCGCTTTTACGATGGAACAAGGTCGAGCCTCCCCGCGAACAGTGTCTGTGATTCACAAGGCTTCTGGGGGTGGCTGAATTGGCTAACTTGTTCAGAGCCCTATAGTTTTCCCGGATGTTCGTCGTCCCTTAGCCTTTCTCAATACATGAAGTGTTCCGGTTCGACAGCCCTCACTGCAACGCCATCGGCACACGGACGAGGGTTGATGACCTTTTTCGATCCTGCTGGTGTCTATCTTGTAGCGGCGGGAACCCCGACCGGCATCCTTAACCAAGCTCTCCTCTTCCATGAAGGATTGCATGGTTACACCGGACACACAGATGGCGATTTGTTGTCTGATTTTGGATACGATCCGGTTAATGATCCTAGCTGCGACATAACCACCTATCTTGAGACGGTGACATGGAACCAAAACCTAAACGCGTGCCAATAAGCAAGTTCTCGATCATCTTACCGTGCGTGCAGATTCCAGTGGCGGTAGCGCTGTGGGAATGGGGAAGATACCAACCACGCGCGCACGGCTTCGGATCTTGGCCGACTGCCGGTTTGATCTGCTATGGGATCAATGCGCCAGCCATCTTCTCCCGGATGGTTATCTATCCTATTCGAATGGCGACCCCGCCTAGACTGCTAGCCCGTTACAGCGTCGAGGAACTCGCCTTCTTTGCGGCCGTAGGAGTAGTTTGGTTCTTAGTTGGCCTAGCCATCGACCGGAAATTGAGGGACATGGGAAGGCAAAGACCAGTCACCGTCGCCACGGTCCTGAGAGATCTGATCCTCGTGTTGATGGGGATAGTTCTGTTCTGGCAAGGGCTAAGAGGTTTTTCCATGCCTTGGCATGAAGGCAACTATTGGGGCTCTTTCATCAAGAACGCCCTCTTCGTGGTCTGGTCGGTGGCTTTCGTCGGAATTCCGATCCTTAGACTCGCAATGCGACGGGCGACGACGGCAGCGACGGTATCGTAACTGTACCTGCGGTGAAGGCTATAGCCGCGCCCTTCGGGACGAAGACCAAAGGTAACTCGGACATTGGCGAACCGATTGTTGATCGTCGCGATAGTAGTTGTTTGTGCAAATCTGATGATGCGCGCGCAGTCTTCCGCGCAGATTCAAGGACCTGATCCTAAAGAGATCGTCAACAATTTATGGATGAAGGCGACTCAGGGTGATCTCATCACGCCCGAAGGATGGGACGAAACAGCAAAATACTATACTCAAGTCGATCCCCCGGCAGAGAGGCTTTCATTTCAGGTGATGTCGAACGACTGGGCTGTATGGCCCGCCAGAATCCAAAGTGACACCGCCGAAGTTGATGTTGATTATACGGCCGAAGGGAGAATTGATCCGTCGTTGCAGTACGTACCTCCGCCGAAAATTCCTTATATCAAGACCGGCATTGCGTATCACCTGAAATTGGTGTCGGGTTACAACGTGATGTACGGCCCTGACGGAAAAACAGTGGTCAACAAGAAGCCTTCAGGAACTCGTGGTTGGCAAATCGAAGACCCCAGAGGTGTGCCCTGGACGACGGTGAACACGGCAATTCGATATGTGCTTGAGATGCGAAACAAGACATCCGATCAGGCCTTAAAGAAGAATGCAGACGAGACGCTGGCAAAGCTGTTGCAGCTTCACTGAGCGCAGCGGATGCAAAAGTGACCCCGTTGGTTCGCTCTGTTGATAGTAGGTTCCATTCTGATTTCGTCACTGCTCACCCTTCACCTGCTCCATGTCCGCGCCGCATCTCAACCGGCTCCGATTGTTCTCTCGACTTGTCAGGCCGTACCGCAAGCCGGGATACATCGCGTCAGAGCGGATTTCGGGACTCAGTTTGACGTACCTGAGTCGGAATTCACGGTTCGCAGTGGCGTGCGAGATATGCCAGGTGGAACGCTCTACGTAGTCGCGCCAAAGGATCAAACTGCAAACATGGTGATATGGCGTGATGATGAGATCTTTCGTGAGTTGAAGAGCGCGTTCCCTGTTTTCTCCGAACGGATCGAGGACCGGGACATTGTAAACACTCGCGGCCAAATAGTTGGGAAAGATCGCTGGGGATATCTCAAGGATGGGGAGCGCTGGCGGTACGTTACATTCTCATTAGGAGATGCGCTCGGATATCACCCCAGCACACCCGAACAGGCACGTTTGTTTGACGAGATTATTAGCTCGGCTTGCGTTTCTCCCGGTCCCGGTGCGAGTCCTACAAACTAGCGTATGCACTTTGAGAAAACGTTAGGGCCACATTCGTTCGGGTGCTTCGAGCTTGATATTTTTCGAGATCTTCGACGCGTGAAACAAAGCCTCACGGGTTCGTCCCTCCGATTACTTCCGACTTGCTGATTTGCGCGAGGACAAGTCCAGGCGATGGGTTCGATTCGAGGCGTGCGCGCGCGGTTAGAATCTGAAGGTCTTTAGGCCACGGTGGCAATGACGCTCGTTACAATCGCCAAAATACGATTCGATCTCTAACCCACGCGGTCACAGTAGCTTTGTTAGCAAACGAAAGTTGAGCTTGCAACAATCAAGTGCGCGAGAGGTTGAAACCTTCAGGCAGTGAACCCCATTCTGAGACAATTCCTCGAAAGATACAATCTGTGGTGAGAGGCAGGTCACTACAGATGACAAACCCAAAGCTGTGGCGCTACCCAGAGGCATTTCGCGTACGCGCAATCGATCAATTCAATCGCTGTGAAAATGTGGGATTACTTGCGAAAGAGCTGGGCATTCCCCGGCAGACCCTCTATCGGTGGCACGAACAGAATGAACGAGCAAAGTTCGTCGAAGAAGTAGAGGAGAAATCGCGCGAGTCCCGGCTGCGAAAGGAAATCGGCGACTTGAAGCGTCTTGTCGCCGAGCAGGCTTTGGAAGTGGATTTTTTCAAAGGCGCCTTGCAGAACATCGAGGCTCGACACCGAGAGAGCAGCGGATCTGGCGAGCCGGCATCTACGACCACATCCGGGACGTAATGTCACTGCAAGGCGGTTTGAGTATCGAGCGGATGTGTCTGCGCACCGGCGTCAGCAGGGCAGGATTTTACCGGCATTTGCGTGCGCTGGACCCTTGGGACGAAGAGATGTTACTGCGGTCCGAGATCCAGAAAATCGTTTTGCAGCACCAGGGGCGCTATGGCTATCGGCGGGCGACGGCCGAGCTGCGGCGCAGGGGAATGCTCGTTAACCACAAACGAGTTGCTCGGATCATGCGGGAGGATAATCTCGTCGGTGATCCGGCGAAGTTGGCAACACCGTCAAACAGGGCGCCAAAGGCGACCGAAATCTATATCAACCTCGCAAACCGCATGAGGCTGACAGGCATAAATCAGGTGTGGGTGGCGGACATCACATTCATCCATCTAAAGCGCGAATTTGTCTATCTGGCTGCCGTGCTGGACCGATTTTCGCGAAAGGTGGTTGGCTGGGAGCTCGATCGAACGCTGACAACGCGGCTTCCGCTCGCAGCACTGCAGATGGCTCTTCTGAACCGAAAACCGGCACCCGGTTTGGTACATCACTCTGATCGGGGCATCCAATACGCCGATTCGGGCTATTTGCGAATGTTACACGAACACGGGATGTTCGCGAGTGTGAGCCGACCCGGGAAGTCCGGCGATAACGCAAGCTGTGAGAGTTTTTTTCGAACCCTCAAGCGAGAAGAGATCGACGCGAAGGAATACAGGAACCTGGAGGATCTCCGGCTAGGTATCGCCGCTTTCATTGAGTTCTATTACAACGAAAATCGGTTGCACTCCGCGTTAGGTTACCGACCGCCCGCTGAATTTGAACGAGTTACGAGATCGGGTGAAGCGGCTACCATCTTAAGCAAGAGAAAGGTCGATCTGACAGCGAGTTCCACCAGCTGAGCGGAGTTGTGGCGACTGTCACGGAGTGGATTGTCTCAATCAGGGGTTCGCTAGAGGCCTAATAAGAATGAGAAGAACGGTCCACGGTTCCCTTTGTGACAAAGTTTCGCAGGATGCCGATGGCGAAGACAGCACGCGAAAGATCCGTTTCTTTCTCGCGAGTTTCCGCAGCCGGCTTGATTTTCGATTCCGTGAGGAGTGCTGACCGGGTGTACCAACTGCTCGATAGATGTAAATAAGTACCGAGATTATGAAACAGGCTGTAAAGCGGCCTCTCGGCGGGGGAACAGACCTTGCCAGATCGAGGAAAGCAGGAAGCGCATGCCTGGTGAGCAGGAGCCTTGCATAAGTACGACGAGTGGGGATGAATCCTTGCTGAATAGGTTCACGCACAAAAACTGTAACGAAGTTTGGGGCATTCACCGTTTCGCACCCGGACGAAGCCGTCTGTAGCAGAAAGGTCGGCAGGGGACGTGAGGCAAGGGTGCGGCCGAGGAGGCAGGTATCGAGCGCCGGCGTGTTGGCAATGGGTTTTCGATTGAGCTGCTCAGTGCTAGTCTGATGCCCATGCCGGAAGACAACGGAGGCCTGGTGCCCGCCCATAGCAGGTATCGAGCCTTGCTCGATGTGTCCGCCGCGCTGGTCGAGCAGCCGACGGTAAAAGCCGTCCTCCACAGCCTGCGCGAGGTTTTGTCCAGCAGCGTTCGTCTCCATGGAGCCGACCTATATCTTCTGGATAGCGGTCGCGAAACTTTGCATCTTCTCGAGTTTGATCGAGCAGCGGACGCTCCCGCCATCAGAATTGGCACCAAGATTTCGCGGATTGGCGCGGCGGCACAAGCACTAGAGCAACAAGAACCAGTTTTCCTACCTGACGTGTCCCTGGAAATGTTGAAACATCCCGAGTTGGCTCCGTTTGCAGCTCAATCGGCCGGCAGAAGCACTTACGTTTTTCCTGTGTTTACCGCCCAGCAACAATACGGCGTTTTGGCTGTGACTAAGGAGCGGGGGCAGGAGTTTCCGCGCGAAGATGTCGAACTGCTCCGCTCTCTGACTTCGCATGTTGCGATTGCACTCGAATGCGCCCTGGCTAAGGATTGCGCAGAGCAGTATCAGCGGGAACTCGCCACCGAGCGCGACCGTCTTCGGCTTCTCCTCGAAATCAATAATCATGTCGTATCGAAATTGAATATCGACGATCTCTTTCGCTCGGCATCGGCCTCGATTCGCTCGTATTTTCGGAATGATTTCACCGGCTTCTGGGTGTTGGAGAAGGATTCGAACCAGCTTCAAAACGTCGTGCTCGATTTTCCTGATGGCAAGGGCTTGATCGCTGACGTCAACTCGACTGAGCTAACTGACACGGATTACGAGAAACTGCGCACTCGGCAGTCGGAAATCTGGTCCATCGAGGATATCGGGAAACTTCCTGCAAACATTGCCAGCACCTTAAAATCCGAGTCCATCATGTCAGTTGCCGTTGCCCCTCTGGCTACCGCCGGCGGGCCCTTGGGCGTGCTGGCAATAGGCAGCCGTAAGCCCAATGCCTTCGGACAACAGGATGTCGATCTCCTCTCGCAAATCAGCATCCAGATATCCCTGGCCTTGGACAATGCCCTCGCATACGGACGTCTAAATGCTTCAGCGGCCCGTCTGGAAGAAGAACGCCTTTACCTTGAGTCGGAAATTAAGTCTGAGTACAACTTCGGAGACATCGTCGGAAAGAGTGCCGCTCTGCGCAAAGTGCTAGACGAGATCGCGATTGTTGCCCCGACTGGCTCGACTGTGCTCCTGCACGGTGAGACCGGCACAGGCAAGGAACTGTTCGCCCGAGCGATTCATAATCGTAGCCCACGTCGCGAGCGAACTTTCGTTCGATTGAATTGTGCAGCCATACCTTCCGGTCTCGTGGAAAGCGAACTGTTTGGCCATGAAAAGGGGGCTTTCACCGGCGCATTGGTACAGAAACGAGGCCGATTCGAGTTGGCCGATCGCGGTACTCTATTTCTGGACGAAATCGGGGACATCAGTCTCGACCTGCAGCCGAAGCTCTTGCGCGCCCTGCAAGAACGGGAATTTGAACGACTGGGGAGCACAAGAACGGTACAAGTTGACGTTCGTCTGATTGCCGCAACGCACCGCGATCTGCAGAGTATGATTCGCAACAACCAGTTCCGCGAGGACCTATTTTATAGGCTAAATGTGTTTCCGATTGAGGTTCCTCCGCTCCGCGAAAGGCGTGAAGATATTCCATTGCTGGTTCACTTCTTTGTTTTGCGCTTCTCCCGCCAAATGCAAAAGCGCATCAGGTCTATTCCGAAAGCAGCGATGGAGGCGCTGGTGAACGCCGATTGGCCAGGGAATATTCGCGAGCTTGAAAACTTCGTGGAGCGCTGCGTGATTCTCACGCAAGGGGAGGAGTTGAGTGTCCCGCGAGCGGAGCTGAAGAAAACGTCCAGCCGGCCCGTTGTCACGGGAGCATCGACGTTCGAAGAAGCGGAGCGTCAGGCAATTATCGGCGCTTTGAAAGACGCGTCCGGAAGAATATCCGGCAAAGGTGGAGCGGCAGAGCGCCTCGGACTCAAACGCACAACGCTTCAGAACAAGATGCGCAAGCTCAACATCGGTCGAGCCGACTATTCTGGCTGACGCTTGGGCGTTCGGTTTGTAAGCCAACGCCAGTCGTTTCTTCTCTTCAAACACGCAAGCGCGGGCCTGGGTCCTCTTTCAGCGATCGCGACGTGCCCATATCGCGGCGCTGCCCGTCACAGGGCACACCGTACCCTTGAACCCCTCCTGTAACCCTGCGTAACTTCAACAACTTACCCTAATGAGCAGTTGGCAAGTGACCTGCAACTTTGGCCTAGGGACTTTGTTAGGGGCAAGGTGTGATTGGCCGGATGAGCCGGTCGTTTGCGAGTTCCGACGTGGTCGCTCCGTTGTTGTGAGTTGCGACTTCACATAGGAGCAGACGGCCGAAATAGACCGCCACTCGGTGATCCGTTGTCGGCTGGTCACACTCGATAAAGGAGACGGATGTTACGCGTTGATATACGCAATTCAGGCGAAACATGGCACATCGTGCTGGAAGGCCGGTTCACGGGTGAGGATGCCGAACACGTACAGATACAGATAACCCGCTGCCCCGTCAGCGTAAAACTGATTGTGGATCTGACCGAAGTTGTGTTTATTGACAACGCAGGAGAACAGGTGCTTTCGTTTCTGGGACGGTTGGGAGCTGTGTTCGTAGCTCCCAATTCTTATACGCTCGATGTGTGCGAGCGCTTAGATCTTTCTGTCGCTCCGAATGGCATCTCGCCCGAGAACGCGTTGGGCAGTTCCCACAGCGACCGCCAATCGCGTCCTTCTAGACCCCGCCAAAGAAGTGAGTAGGAGGTCTGATGAATGTTGCGAGCGGTTGCCATCGCCGCCGTCATGGGTGCATTCTTGAGGACTTATCCACGCTCGGGCGTGTGACCTTCACACAGCTCTTTAGTTTGGGATCGGTGAGGCCAGACAGGAGGAGTGGCTTACGCCGCTCATGTTGCCGGTGCCGTATTTGGGGCGCTAACTACGCGTTTCTTTGAGGACGCGGAACGGCTTGTCCCTGAGGTCTAGGGTTCACTCGTAACTTTGCAGTGAACCCAAGCTTTGCACAACCCTCGCGCTTTGCAACTGGGCGTAGGATTTCGCACTTCTGTGAATTTGCGTCCCTGCAAAAAAGTCGCGCATGAGGCCGGAGTGCCCAGCTTCCCACTGTATGGTGAGGTGCGTCTTTCCGTCGGATTCCTGAATCAATCGCCAGTGCATCTTTAAATCGGTCATTTTCTCCTCCTCTGCTAGCGAGCAGCGGTTTCTACTAGCAATCCTGAGCATTGACGTTGCGCCACAGCCGCAATAACGGCAATGCACATGCCAAACGACAGTGCGTTTTCACTGTGATTCAAAAAGATGTGTGAGGTTGTTGAAATTGCTGAAGTTCAGTCCGATAGTTGCAGTGTCGGCCGCACCCGCCGACTGACTCGCACACCAATGTCCCGCCTTCGGCAGCATCGGAACGCGGGCAGCGGTGCCCGAATACGGGCAACCTAACGCCAACAAGGCGGGGCCGGCTTCGTAATTCCAACAAGTTGCGCGTCGCGCAAATTGGCATGTCTCCTGCATCTGGCATATGCGGAGGCTGCTATGCCGTCCACTGAAAAACTCGATACTCACCGCAAAGCGCTGACTCTAAACCTTGATACATCCAAATTCGGCTCTTTCGCCGAGATTGGTGCTGGGCAGGAAGTCGCACGCTGGTTCCTTGTTGTTGGCGGTGCCTCCGGCACCGTCGCCAAAAGTATTTCCGCTTACGACAAGGAAGTCAGCGACAGCCTGTACGGCGCCGGTTCGCGCTATGTTTCGAGGCAACGACTGGAAACAATGCTGGAGACTGAGTGGACCCAGTTGCTCAGGCAATTGGACCAGAAGCGAGGGCCAGAGACGCGCTTCTTCTCTTTTGTCGATACCGTGTCTGCGCGAAATTACGCCGGAACAAACGATTCGCATGGCTGGGTTGGACTTCGGTTCCAGTTACATCCTGGCGACGAACCCAGTGACATTCTCCTGCACATCAACATGCGGGACTCTTCCAACATTCTGCAACAGGAGGCCATCGGTATTCTGGGCGTCAATCTCATCTACGCTGCGTTCTATCAACAGCAGATAAAGGAATCATTTTTCGAAGGACTCGCACAAGACGACGTTAGGGAACGGATCGAGATCGATTTCGTCGATTTTCGCGGGCCAGCTTTTGCGAGTTGGGATCGCCCGACTGTCCTGGCGTACCTTGTGCATGCAGGATTCGCCGAGGCCGTGTGCTTTCCCGCTTCGGATGCCCCTGTCCCACCCAATGAATTGCTCCATAAGAAAGCGGTTGTACTCGCACCAGGATACTTTGGCCATGCAGACCCTGTTCATGCGCAAATCCATGCAGAATTGCTGGCGGCAGGCGTTCAAGAGCTTCAAAAAGAGTTGGGGGAAGCTGCTCCTGACCCTATCGGTTGCTTCTGCTTGACGGCGGCTCCACTCGCTGCGCAAGGGTCAGCGCCAGAAATCTCCGACTTGCTGCGCCGAATTAAAGCTCTTCTCGCGCGAGGCGGTCACGTCCTCTTATTCCGAGAACGCGAGCTTTACAACATGACCGCTTTCATGAATCGGTACACAAAAGCCCCCCTGCGTTTTATCGCAGGTCTTTCGCTCTTGATACGGGCCTTCGATGATCCCTATTTCAATCTGGAAGGCAGACTTCTGGAAGCTCTTGCTCGCCTCTTGGCCCAGAACGTACGCATCTACAGTTACCCGATGACTGCAGCAGATTTGCGGGAGGCAATCAAATTGTTTTCAGCTATCGAATTGGAATGGACTGAAACGAACGGTTACGTTTCCGCCGAACAGTTGCGTTTCAAGCCTCCTCTAGATCACCTCTACGCCTATCTTCTCGCGAGCAATTTTCTCGTTCCGATGCGGATTCCGGCAAAGGCCAATGGGGTGACCAATGCGTAGAATCCGACAGCTAATTTGGATTTCCTGGCGATTGTTTCCGCCGCTGCTTGGGGCCGGCCTACTAGGGTACATGGTGTTTCGAACCGGCCCCGGAGCGGTTTGGAAGCAAATTCAGGAAGTTGGCTGGGGCCTGGCCGTAATCATCCTCCTTGGAGGTTTGTCTCAGCTAATTAAGACCTGTGCCTGGCGGCAAACTCTTACATGCGATATCCACGCACTCTCCTGGGCCCGCAGTCTTGGCGCGCAGCTGGCCTCGGATGCGGTCGGGCAATTTGGCTTTGCCGGAAAGCTACTTGGGGAGGGCCTGCGCGTATCTATGCTTGGTGCTACTGTGCCACTCGCCGATGGAATATCGTCTTCCGCGATTGATGGAGGGCTGCATACGTTCACAGCGGCAGGCGTCACAGTACTGGGGATCACTGCAACCTTACTGCTCGCTCCGCTTCCCGGGAGCTGGCGAGTTTACGCGTTGCTGGTCGCCGCGGTGCTCATCGCAGTCGTGGGACTGGGCGGAGTGGCCGTCGCAAGTCGGTGGCAGCTGATGGGGAACGCGGCGAGAGCGATTGGGCGACTGCCCTGGCTTCACAAGTTCGTGAGCGGAAAGCTGCCCATCATAGATTCAGCCGAACGCAACCTGCTCACCTTTTATCGCGAGGACCCTACCGGATTCTATGCGAACGTGATGCTTAATTCTCTCTGGCATGCGATGGCCGTCCTGGAGGTATATCTGATCCTGCATTTCATGGGAACGAGGATCGGTCTCGTCGGCGCGTGTGCGCTGGAGGGCTTGACAAAGGTAATCAACCTCGTTGGCGTGGTGAGCCCAGGGAACTTCGGGACCTATGAGGGAGGAAATGTTCTCATTGCAAGTCTGCTCGGTGTTTCGGGCACTGCTGGATTGACATTGGCCTTGTGCCGACGGGCGCGGGCCGTTTTCTGGGCAGCGGTAGGGGCCGCTTGCATAGCCATAATGAAGAGGGGCAGGCCCGTAGGCAAATTCGAGGTGAAGGGCGATGATGAGGACCTGTCTTTGCATAACAGTTGCATTCGCGCTGCTGCTGGCGGCCCCTGCCACTAAAGCCGACGGCCGAGACGAGCCGTATAAGTTCTTTCGCGAATTTGTCGGCTTGAACGAAGATCAGATCGGTACCATTCGTTCAGGGAAGGCGCTCGCCAAGGTTGTCGAGTCCACGACTCCGGACGAGGTGTTCGTCTTCGGCGCGGTTTATGTAAAGGCGACTCCCGAAAGCTATCTCAAACTTGCTACAAACATCGACGCGTTGCGCAAACTTCCGGGATATATCGCAATCCAAGGCTTCAGCGATCCTCCCCAGCTTTCAAACCTTGACGGCTTCGCTCTCGAACACCAAGACATCGAGGAACTGAAAACCTGCAAGGTGGGACATTGCGAGGTTCAACTGCCAACCGAGGCGATGGAGGAATTCAAGCAGTCGATCGACTGGTCCGCGCCTGACGTCGACGACAGGGTGAACCAACTGGCCCGCCGGATGGCGCTGCAGGCACTGCTCGACTACATGCACGGAGGCAATACAGCCCTAGGCGTCTATCGTGACAAGAACCATCCTGCAGCGGTCGCGGAAACCTTCGCGTCGCTGATAACGCGACTAAGCGCACTTCCGGTGTATCTCCCGGAACTCAACGAGTATCTCCTGGAGTATCCGAACGCTAAGTCGGACAACGTGCAAGCCGGCTTCTACTGGGAGGAAGTTAAGTTCGGCCTGAAACCGACCTTTCGGATCGTGCAGAGGGTCGTTTATCGGGGAGCAAGCCCAACCGACTCTGCGTACGCAGTGGCTGAGAAGCAGATCTACGCAAGCCACTACTTCGAAACGGCGCTCGATCTGACCGTCTGCGTCAAAGATGCGGAACGCCCCGGGTTCTACATCATTACGGTCAAAGGCTCGAAACAGGCCGGTCTAACCGGACTAAAAGGAACCATCGTGCGCAAGGTAGCGGTGGATAAAGCTCGATCTTCCCTTGAACGCGTTCTCCTTACGATCAAACAACGACTGGAATCGGAACACACTGAGGGTGATTGACCGCTGCCATAATTTCCTGTTGCTAGAAACTCGCCGCGATTGACCTGCTCCCCATCATAGCAAATCAGTTTTGCCAACTCGCCTCTTCGGCTAAGTGCGTTGCGCGAATAGCACAGGATTCGTGGTGTGCACCACACGTGAATGCCCAACTAGCAATGGTCACTTGCGGCAGCATTGCCCGCATTCGGGCAGACCAACTCCTGAGGGTTCGGCTTCCCCCAATAAATCCAACAACTTGCGAGCTGCACGGATTGGCATGGCCCCTGCAATACCCACCCCAGGAGCTCACATGAATTCAAGAAACAAAACGATACAGAGGCGCACAAGACGTTCGGTCCTGACAACATTTCTATCCCGCGTCTCTCTGATCCTGTGCCTCCAGATCACCCTCGTTGCGGTTGCTTGGGGACAGACGCCGGAGCCAGATTCTCCAGCGCCAGTCTTGACTTTGGACGAAGCGATCCGGATTGCAAGCGGCACGAACCGAGACATCCAGATCAGCAAACTTGAAATTATCAAGGCGCAAGAGACGGTCGCGCAGGCCAAAACAAATTACTTCCCAAAGCTAGATGCGAACGTTCTTGCAGGAGCGCCGCTGCAGCCCCTGAATTTTAGAGTTCCTGCTGGCAGCTTCGGCACCTACCCAGGTATCGGTCCTATCCCAGCAACAAATTCAAACATTCACTCACCGGTGCGGTTCGGCGCGTTCGTGAATGCCTCCGCGGCACAACCGCTCACTCAACTTTTCAAAGTGAATCTTGCTGTTCAGCAGGCCCGGCTCGGAGTCGATCTCGCCAAAGAAGGAGTGCGCGCTCAGAGTCAGGACACTGCGCGACAGGTGAAGGAAGCCTACTACCAAGTGGCGGAACTACAGGCGCAAGTCACCAGTGCAAGGGCAGCTGTTCAAGCTTTGAGCGAGCTGTCCACGCTAACTGAGCAGCGGCTTGCACAGGAAACCGTGTTGCAATCCGATTCGCTGACAGTGAAGGCGAAGTTAAAACAACAGCGCTACCAGTTGCTCACGGCAGAAGACGCCCTTGAGCTACAGAAGCAGAACCTGAATCGCCTTCTGGGGCGCGACCTGCGCGCTCCGTTCTCAGTGGAGATGCTCGCGTTCGGCGAAGTTGTTGAATGGGATCTGGAGTCCGCTCGAAAGCAGGCATTGGAACGGCGCCCCGAGCTTCGGGAAGCCAAGCTGCAGACCAAGATTGCAGAGATGGATGTCCGTCGGGAGCATGCGAAATACATTCCTGATGTGAGCCTCCAGGTCAGCTACCTTGGATTCCAAAACGTCAATTTCCTTCCGCAGAACGCCGGCACTGTCGGATTCCAACTTCAGTGGCAGCCCTTCGATTGGGGGTACAAGAAGCACCGGATCGCAGAACTCAAGGCTACGACAGAGCAGAAGGCGACTGCCGAACAGGATGCTGAACAGCGGGTTCTTCTGGACGTCGAAGATAGATTTCGCAAGCTTGAAGAGGCACGCATGCTGCTGGACGCGCAGACGGAACAACGCGGGGCGGAGCAGGCAAAGCTCCGCGAGATGACGGACCGCTACAACCAGAAAGCAGCGCTTCTGGCCGATCTCATGC
>Ga0209517_10002336_pt1 | contig 26936 bp, 18 predicted proteins | sample PeaSoiMetSII2010_FD_187695 | JGI IMG/M metagenome (GOLD analysis project Ga0209517, IMG submission 187695) | Peat soil microbial communities from Weissenstadt, Germany - SII-2010 (SPAdes) (version 2) | ecosystem: Environmental > Terrestrial > Soil > Wetlands > Peat | place: Germany... | reverse complement strand
TGGAGCACCGAACCGTCGTCCGGCGCGCCGGTCTATGTCGGCTCCGTCTTGCAGACCATGGGCGAGGATAGGGGCATGGCGTTCTTGCGTGCGCTCGCCAAGCAGGACATCGTCAATGTCGACGCCACCAACCGCGCCATCCTCGACCAGGTGATTCTCGGCCAGTACGCCATTGCGCTGAGCATCTTCAATCATCACGCCGTGGTCAGCGCCAAGAAGGGTGCGCCGGTGGCCTGGCTCAAGGTCGAGCCTATTCCGGCGCCGTTTCATTCCATCGGCCTGGTGAAGAACGCGCCGCACCCGAATGCCGGCAAGCTGCTGATCGATTTCCTGCTGTCGGAGGAGGGCCAGCGCGCCTTCGCCGACGTCGATTATCTTCCGGCGATGCCGTCAGTGCCGGCGAAGACGCCCGAGGTGAAGCCGGAGGGCGGCGGTTTCTCGGCCAACTTCATCTCCCCCGCCACGGCTTCGGACAACATCGACCGCTGGGTGAAGATCAAAAAGGAGCTGTTCAACTGAGATCACCTCTCCCCGCGCGCGGGGAGAGCGTAGGCGTCCTTCGGACGCCGTACTTAGTGCTAAGAACGCCGATGCGAAGCATCGGCTATGCGAAGCGAGGGTGAGGGGGCCTCTCCGCGATTCTGAGCAATCAGGGTTTTGCTCCACGGTCGAGCCCGGCGGAAGCGCCCCCTCACCCCACCCTCTCCCCGCACGCGGGGAGAGGGAGACGCGGTCATCACCAAGAAACCGAGAATGCAAATCGCTAGTTCCAGCACATTCCAACACGCCACCATCGCGCCCGATCCGACGCGGACGCTGGTCGTCGTGCTCGCGCTCGTGCTGTTGCTCTTGGTCGTGCCGCCGCTGATTTTCCTGCTCAACGGCAGCCTGCACACCACGACGGTGACCGGCGGGCTCGGCGATTTCACCTTCGCCTACTACCGGCAGCTGCTGTCCGACCGCCAGTTCTTCGGCAGCCTGTTAAATTCGCTGGTCTTCAGCTTCGGCAGCATGGCGATCGCGCTCGCTTTCGGCGGGCTGGTGGCGTGGCTGGTCGAGCGCACCAATGCGCCGTTCAAGGCATTTGCCTATCTCACCGCGATCATCTCGCTCGGCACGCCGTTCGTGCTCTATGTCATCGCCTGGCTGTTCCTGTTCGGCCGCAACGGACCGCTCAACGATCTCATCAGATCGATCGGACTGCCGCGCTTCAACGTCTATTCCATGCCCGGCATGATCCTGGTCGAAGGTTTCTTGTGGTCGCCGCTCGCGTTCCTGCTGTTGTCGTCGGTGTTCGCCCAGGCCAATGCCGAATACGAGGAGGCCGCGCGCATGAGCGGCGCCGGCATTTTGCGCACGGTGACGCGCATCTCGATGCGGCTCGCTTTGCCGGCGTTCCTCGCCGTCGCCCTTTTGATCGTGGTGCGCTCGATCGAGGCGTTCGAAGTGCCGGCGCTGGTCGGCTTACCCGGAAAAATCAAGGTTTTGACCACCGACATCTATCTCGACATGAAGGAAAACGTGCCGCCCGATCTCGGCTATTCCAGCGCGTTTTCCATCGTGCTGTTGCTGCTCGCCGGCCTGCTGATCGGCCTCTATTCGCGCATCTCGCGCCATGCCTCGCGCTATCACAGCGTCACCGGGCGCAGTTTTCGCGCGCGGCCGGTCGATCTCGGGCCGGCGCGCTATCTCGGCGGCGGCATCATCCTGTTCAACTTTTTGCTGATCCTGCTCACGCCGACCATGGGCCTGGTCTGGCTCGCCTTGATGCCCTTCACCCAAGGCGTCAGCCGGCGCGGCTTTACGCTCATCACGCTCGATAATTTCCGCACCGTGCTGCATTCGACCTTCTATCTCGATCTGGTGTGGCAGACGCTGTTGATGAGCGCGGGCGCCGCCACCTGCGTCATGGCGCTCACCGTGGTCGCCGGCTGGCTCGCGGTGCGGCGACGCCCCGGCGCCTGGCTCCTCGATCAGTTGGCCACCGCGCCATTGATCTTTCCCGGCATCGTGCTCGGCGTCGCCATGATCCAGATCTATCTCAGCGTTCCGGTCGCGATCTACGGCACGCTGTGGGCCTTCATCCTCGCCTTCACCATCCGTTTTCTGCCCTATGGCATGCGCTATGCGGCGTCGGGCATTTTGCAAATTCATCCCGAGCTTGAGGAAGCCGCGGCCGTCGCCGGCAGCCCGCTGCGCACGGCGTTGCGGCGCATCGTCGTGCCGCTGGCGACGCCGGCGCTGCTGGCCGGCTGGCTGTTCATCTTCCTCGTCGCCGCGCGCGACCTTTCGCTCGCCGTGATCCTCGCCTCGCCGTCGGCGCAGCCGGTGTCGGTGGCGATGTTCGACCTGTGGGCCAACGGCCAGGGCACCGAGCTCGCCGCCTTCGGTCTGGTCTGGACCGCGATCATGACGGTGATCGCGGCGGCCTTTTATCTCATTGGGCGGCGGACCATCGCGTTCGCCGTCCGCGCGTAAGTGGAGAATGCTGCGTGGATCTCGAAGCATCGAAGAAAAAAGTCAAAGTGCTGACCGAGCCGCGCAACGCGGTGCTGGTCGGCGCCAACGACCGGCCGGGGAGCTGGGCGTGGCGGGTCTTACGCAATCTCAAGCAATACGAGTTTCCGCAGCCGCTTTATCTGGTCAATCCGCGCCGGACCGAAATCGGCGGCGAGCGCTGCTATCCCGACTTCAAATCGCTGCCGGAGCCGCCCGATCATCTCGTCGTGCTGGTGCCGGCGCCCGGCGTGCCGGAGGTGTTGCGCAGTGGCGCCGCCGCCGGCGCGCGCAGCGCCACCGTATTCTCTTCGGGCTTTGGCGAAGCTTACAACAGCGACGCCGCGCCGCTCGGCCGCGAGCTCAAAGCGGTGATCGCCGAGACCGGGCTCGCGGTGTCCGGCCCCAATTGCATGGGCAATATCTGCGCCAAGACGCGCCTGGTCACGCTGAGCGAAGACCGCCCGCTGCTGCTGCGCCAAGGGCCCATCGCGCTGGTCGGCCAGAGCGGCGGCATGATGATTTTTCTGAACGCCGCGCTCGAGGAGCGCGGCATGAATGCCGAATATCTCATCACCAGCGGCAACGAAGCCGGTCTCGGCATTCCCGATTACATCGCGTTCTTCTCCGATCAGCCGGAGCTGAAAGTCATCATCGTCTATATCGAGGCGATCGCCGATATCGAGAAATTCAAGGCGGCGTGCCGCATGGCGCGCGCCGCCGGCAAGGCCATCGTCGCGGTAAAGCTCGGCCAGTCGGAAAGTGGCCGCAACGCCGCGATGGCGCATACCGCCTCGCTGGCCGGCTCGATTGAAGCATTCGATGCGGTTGCCGCCGATATCGGCATCGTGCGCGCCGATACGCTCGACGACGCCGTCGAGATCAGTGAGCTACTGGTCCATACCGGCGCGCCGGGCGGCCGCCGCCTCGGCGCCATCACCCTGTCGGGCGCGTTTCGCGGGCTGCTTTACGATGCCGCCGAGCGCAACGGCCTGCAATTTCCAAAACTCACCGACGCGACGCTCGAAAAACTTAATGCCATTCTCGGCGTCGGCTCGCTGGTCTCGAATCCGATCGACGGCGGCTTCGGCGTTCTGAGCAGCGACGACAACTACAAAGCCTCGATCGCGGCGCTGCAGGCCGATCCGAATATCGGCATGATTTTGATTCAGGAGAATTTGCCGCGCGAGCCGGGCTCCGACCGCGCCGAGCGCTACATCCACACGGTGGAAGCCATCGTCGCCGGCGGCGCGCCGAAGCCGATTGCCATCATCACGCCGGTGTCGCACAGCCAGAGCGATTACAGCCGCGCGCTGCGGGCACAGGTGCCGCACGTGTCGTTCCTGCTGGAAGTCAACAAGTCGCTGCGCGCCATCGCCAGCGTGGCCGGCCGCGACGAGCTCGAGCGCTTGGCAGCTCCGTCAGCCAAGGTCGAATCAACGCCAGCGGAGGCTGCCGCGGCAGCGCGCGTGCGGGCGCTGGCAAAAAGCGGCGCTGCCGCGCTCGATGAAGTCGAGTCGAAAGCCCTAATCCGCGCCTATGGCATTCCGACGCCGACGGAGATTGCGGTGCAGTCGCCGGACGACGCCGTGAAGGCGGCGCGGCAGATCGGCTATCCGGTGGTGCTGAAGGCGGTCGCGGCAAAACTGCTGCACAAGTCGGATGCCGGCGCGGTCGCGCTGCATCTGGGCGATGACGATGCGGTTCGCGCGGCCTATGCGCGCATCGCCGCAAACGTTCGGCATGCCGGGATCGAAGTCCTCGAAGCCATGCTGGTCTGCCAACAGGTCAGCGGCGGCTTGGAGCTCGTGCTCGGGCTCAATCGCGATCCGGAAATGGGCCTCGTCGTCATGGCCGGGTCAGGCGGCGTACTCCTCGAACTGACCAAGGACGTGGCGTTCGCGGCGCCGCCCATCACCCGCGACAAGGCGCGCGCCATGATCGAGCGCACTCATGCGGCGCGGCTTATGCGCGGTTATCGCTCATCGCCGGTGCTTGATACCGACGCAGTGATCGACGCATTGATTGCGCTCGGCCGCATCGCCGAAGATTTGGCCGACGTCGTGCAAGCGATCGACATCAATCCCTTTGTCGTGCTGCCGCGCGGCGGCTTCGCGCTCGATGCGCTGTTCGTGCCGCTTGTTTCCCCTCCCCACAAGGGGGAGGGGGGTAGATGAGTTTCCTGCTCACAACGAATTCCGAATCCCAACGGGAGATTGCCGATGACCGATACATGGCGCACGCTCAAAGCTTGGCCGGAACTGATCCTGGAGCAGCTAACCGATGCCGGCGTGGCCCGGGTCATTCTCAACCGGCCGGACAAGCGCAACTGCCTGAACGAGGCGCTGGTCGCGGCTTGGTTCGAGGCGCTCGACATCGTGCGCGCCGATCGCGACATCAAGGCCGTCATCACCAAAGGCGCGGGGATTTGCTTCAGCTCCGGGCTCGACCTGCATTTCCTGCGCAAGGTCAGCGAGGAGCCGCGCGATTGGGATCGACCGACACCGACGGTGCAGATGGCGGAAGCGCTGCGCGGCTTTCCGCGCATCGTGATCGCCCAGGTGCACGGTTATTGCCTCGGCGGCGCGCTCGGCATCATGAATTGCCATGATCTGGTGTTCGCCGCCGATGATGCACAACTCGGCATGCCGGAAATTTTACGCGGCAGTTTCGGCCAGCTCGTCACCTCGACACTGGTGCACGGCGGCATCCCGATCAAGAAGGTCGCGCTGATGCAACTCGTCGGCCGCAACATTTCCGGCGCCGAGGCCGATCGCTGGGGCATCATCTCGCAGGCGCTGCCCGCCGCGGAATTGGAATCGACGGTGACGGGCATTGCCCGCGAAATCTCCGAGCGCCATCTGGCGCCGCTGGAGCATTCCAAGATCACTGTGCAGATGGGCCGCGACTTGTCGCTGTCGCAAGCGATCCAGCTCGATCAACTGGTCTCCGCGCGCATGCGCCGCGTCATGGACCCGACACAGCACGTCGAGTCGTATCTGAAATCGCAGAAGGGCGGGCCGAATTTGGACTACAAGCGGCCCGACGTTTGAAGTGGCTACGCGGCCGCTTTCTTCTTATCGCCGCGCTCCAGCGACTGCAATAACTCCTCGACCGTCTGCACGTCGCCGAACTGGCCGTAGAACGCCGACAGCGTGGCATTGTGCTCGTCGTCGGTATGGGTCGCCAGCCCGTCGGACACCATGACGACCTTGAAATTGAGCATCATGGCGTCGCGCGCCGAGCTTTCGCAGCAGACATTGGTGGCGGTGCCGGTGATCAGCAGCGTGTCGATGCCGCGGTCGCGCAGGTGGCGCTCGACGTCGGACGAACCCTGGATGAAGGCGCTGTAGCGCTTTTTGGTGATCTGCGCGTCTTCGGGGCGGATGTCGTTGAGATGCCAGTATTCGTAGCCGTCTTCGCCGATGTCCATGGCTTTTAGCCGCCGCTCGGCGCGCTCCGGCTTTTGCAGGTAGCCGTGGTAGTTCGACCAGCTCTCGCGGGTGTCCGTGGTGCCGTTGCGGATCCAGACCACGTGGCCGCCGCGGTGGCGCAGTTCTTCGGCGAGCCGGTTGATGTTGGGCACGATCTCGCGCGCCAGCGGCACCTCGCCCTGATGGCCCGGCTTGACGAAATAGTTCTGCATGTCGACCACGAGCAGCGCGGTGGCGCGCGGGTCGATGGCGTCGAACGGGTGCAGCTTGCCCATCCGCGTGTTCATGCGGTCGAGGGATGATTGCGAGATGGCGATCTTGTGCACGGGTGCGTCCTCAACTAGTCGTTTGAACGCAGAGTGGCACAAAAGCGGGTTGGGATCGAGGGCAGGTTGGTGAGCATGTCCGGCAGTTGGGAATTCTGGATCGATCGCGGCGGCACCTTCACCGACGTGATCGGCAGGCGGCCGGACGGCGCGCTCACCACCCACAAGTTGCTCTCGGAAAATCCCGAAGCCTATCGGGACGCCGCGGTGCACGGCATTCGCCACTTGCTTGGGCTTAAAGCCGGCGAAGCGATCCCGAGCCAGCGCATCGCCGCGGTCAAGATGGGCACCACGGTCGCCACCAATGCGCTGCTCGAGCGCAAGGGTGACCGTACCTTGCTGCTCATCACCAAAGGCTTCCGCGACGCGCTGCGCATCGGCTACCAGGCGCGGCCGAAAATCTTTGCCAAGCATATCATCAAGCCCGACATGCTGTACGAGCGCGTCGTCGAAGTCGACGAGCGGGTGCGCGCCGACGGCACCGTGGAGCGCGCGCTCGATCTCGACGCGGCGCGGACCGAGCTCGCGCGCGCGAAGCTTGACGGCATCAACGCCGTCGCCGTCGTGCTGATGCACGCCTATCGCTACGGCGGCCACGAACAGCAGGTGGCGGCGCTGGCGCGCGAGCTTGGCTTCGAGCAGGTCTCCGCCAGCCACGAAGTCTCGCCGCTGATCAAGCTGGTCGGCCGCGGCGACACCACCGTCGTGGACAGCTATCTGTCGCCGATTTTGCGGCGGTATGTGTCGCAGGTGGCTGGCGATCTGCATGGCGGCGAGGCCGCCGCATCGTCCGACAAGACGCGCCTCATGTTCATGATGTCGTCGGGCGGCCTCACCGCGGCCGAATTGTTCCGCGGCAAGGATGCGATCCTGTCGGGGCCGGCGGCTGGTGTCGTCGGCATGGCCGAGACCGGGCGCGCCGCGGGTTTTGCGCGGCTCATCGGCTTCGACATGGGCGGCACCTCGACCGACGTGTCGCATTTCGCCGGCGCCTACGAGCGCGCCTTCGAGACCGAAGTGGCCGGCGTGCGCATGCGCGCGCCGATGATGCTGATCCATACTGTCGCAGCCGGCGGCGGCTCGATCCTGCATTTCGACGGCGCGCGGTTTCGCGTCGGCCCGGATTCCGCCGGCGCCAATCCCGGCCCAAAATGCTATCGCCGCGGCGGCCCGCTGGCGGTGACCGACGCCAACGTCATGGTCGGCAAGCTTATCCAGGATTTCTTTCCGAAGATTTTTGGCCCACAACAAAACCAGCCGCTCGATGCTGACGCCGTGCGCGTGGCCTTCGCGGCGATGGCGAAGGAGATCGGCGACGGCCGTAGCTCCGAACAAGTCGCCGACGGCTTCATCAAGATCGCCGTCGAGAACATGGCCAACGCGATCAAGAAGATTTCCGTACAGCGCGGCTACGATGTGACGCGCTATGCGCTCAATTGCTTCGGCGGCGCCGGCGGCCAGCATGCCTGCCTTGTCGCGGACGCGCTCGGCATGGAGAGCGTGCTGATCCATCCGCTGTCGTCGCTGTTATCGGCCTACGGCATGGGCCTTGCCGACATCCGCAGCGTGCGCCAGCAGGCGATCGAGGAGCCGTTCGGCGACAAGGCGCGCAAGACGTTGCAAAGCGTGTCGCGCCGTTTGGCGCGCGCGACGATCGACGAGGTGACCGGCCAAGGCGTCGCGAGGAGTAAGATCGCGCTGCACGTGCGGGCGCATATCCGTTACGCCGGCACCGATACGCCGCTGATCGTCGATGCCGGCCGGGACGCCAAGCTAGCATCGCTGCAAAGCATGAAATCCGCCTTCGAGCGCGCGCATAAGGCGCAATTCGGCTTCATCGATCGCGCCAAGGCGCTCGTGATCGAGGCGGTGTCGGTCGAGGCGATCGGCGGCGGCGCGACGTTTCGGGAAAAAACCCGCAAGACCACGCGAGCCAAGCTGCCGGCGCCGGCGCGCCGCACGCGGTTTTTCTCCAACGGCAAGTGGCAGCGCGCGCTGGTCTATACCCGCGAGACGCTGGCGCCGGGTCACAAAATCAAAGGCCCGGCCATCATCGTCGAGCCGCACCAGACCGTCGTCGTCGAGCATGGCTGGCGGGCCGAGCTCACCGCCAAGGATCACCTCGTGCTGCGGCGGGTGCAGAAACTCAAGCGTACGCGCGCCATCGGCACCCATGCCGATCCGGTGATGCTCGAAGTGTTCAACAACCTGTTCATGTCGATCGCCGAGCAGATGGGCGTGGCGCTGCAGAACACCGCCTATTCGGTGAACATCAAGGAGCGGCTGGATTTCTCCTGCGCGGTGTTCGACGGCAATGGCTCGCTGGTGGCCAACGCGCCGCACATGCCGGTGCATCTCGGCTCCATGGACCGCGCCGTCGAGACCATCATCCGCGAGAACAAGGGCAAAATCCGCCCCGGCAATGTTTACGCGATCAATGCGCCGTATAACGGCGGCACCCACTTGCCGGACATCACCGTCTGCACGCCGGTGTTCGATGGTGGGAAGATTCTGTTCTGGGTCGCCTCGCGCGGCCATCATGCCGACGTCGGCGGCATTTCGCCGGGCTCGATGTCGCCGAACGCCACGACCATCGAGCAGGAAGGCGTCTATATCGATAATTTCAAATTGGTCGAACGCGGCCGCTTCCGCGAAAAGGAAACCTATCAACTGTTGCAAGGCGCCAAATATCCGGCGCGCAATCCGTTGCAGAATGTCAACGACATCAAGGCCCAGATCGCCGCCAACGAAATGGGTGTGCGCGAATTGCGCAAGATGGTGCGCTATTTCACCTTGCCGGTGGTGCGCGCCTATATGCGCCACGTCCAGGACAATGCGGCGGAGAGCGTGCGCAGGGTCATCGACCGGCTGCATGACTCCAGTTTCAGCATCGAGACCGATCAGGGCTCGACCATCAAAGTGCGCATCGCGGTCGACAAGAAAAAGCGCGAAGCCACGGTCGATTTCACCGGCACCAGCCCGCAGCAGCCGTCGAACTTCAACGCGCCGGAGCCGGTGACGCGCGCCGCGGTGCTCTACGTGTTCCGCGTCATGGTCGACGACGACATTCCGATGAACGCCGGCTGTCTGCGGCCGATCCGCATCATCATTCCCAAAAAATCGATGCTGACGCCGGAATTTCCCGCCGCCGTGGTCGCCGGCAATGTCGAGACCTCGCAGGAGGTGACCAATTGCCTGTTCGGCGCGCTCGGCGCCATGGCGGCGGCGCAAGGCACAATGAACAATCTCAATTTCGGCAATGCGCGCTACCAATATTACGAGACCATCTGCTCCGGCTCGCCGGCGGGTCCCGGCTTTCCCGGCACCGACGCCGTGCATACCCACATGACCAATACGCGGCTGACCGATCCGGAAATCCTGGAATTCCGCTATCCGGTGCTGCTCGAAGATTTCCACATCCGCAAAAACTCCGGCGGGCGCGGCGAGTGGAACGCCGGCGACGGAATCCGCCGCACCATTCGTTTCCTTGAAAAGATGGAATGCACGATTTTGTCCGGCCACCGCAGGGTGCCGCCGTTCGGGCTCGCCGGTGGCGGCGACGGCCAGGTCGGCGAAAATTCAGTGCGCCGCAAAGACGGTTCGATCGAAAAGCTGCAAGGCTGCGATGCCACCGTGATCGATGCCGGCGAAGCGGTCATCATCCAGACGCCGACGGCAGGGGGCTATGGCAAGCCGCGATGATGCTCAACGCAACGGCGGCGCAGTCGACGAGTCATCGGTTGCCTTGCGCGCCACCGAATATTTCATGCTCGCCGTGTCGCCCTGCCAGTAGAACGTGAAGTCGGCGGCAACATAGCCGCCGTCGGGCAGCGGCAGCACGGCGCTGCACACCACCTGATCCTTGGTGGCGGAGACGGTCTTGATCGGCGCATATGTCGTCGGCTCGTATTTGAACTGGTGCAGGACATCCGCCAGCGACTTTTTGGCGCGATCGGAATCGCAGTCCGGCAGCACCAGGCGGGCGCGGATGCCGCTGTAGATGAACACGCCGGCGACGGCGAGGATCGGAATGCCGAGAAGCCGTAAGACAAAACGATAGGACTTGCGGGGCGATGATCGTCTGTCGATGCCAGGCGGCGGCGTCCAGCGGCGCGCGCGTAGAGACGGCGGATTGTCATCGGCCATGCGCGCGCCTCACACCGCCTTGACGATCTCCTCGGTCATCTTCTTGGCGTCGCCGAGCAGCATCATGGTGTTGTCGCGGTAGAACAGCGGGTTGTCGATGCCGGCATAGCCCGAGGCCAGCGAGCGCTTGTTGAACATTACCGTGCCGGCCTTCCACACCTGCAGCACCGGCATGCCGTAGATCGGCGATTTCGGATCGTCCTCGGCGGCTGGATTGGTGACGTCGTTGGCGCCGATCACATAGGCCACGTCGGCCTGGGCGAACTCCGAATTGATGTTCTCGAGCTCGAACACGTCGTCATAGGGCACATTGGCTTCGGCGAGCAGCACGTTCATGTGGCCCGGCATGCGGCCGGCCACCGGATGAATGGCGTATTTGACTTCGACGCCTTCGCGCTTGAGCTTGTCGCCCATCTCACGAAGGGCATGCTGCGCCTGCGCCACCGCCATGCCGTAGCCCGGCACGATGATGACCTTGCCGGCATTCTTGAGGATGAAGGCGGCATCCTCGGCCGAGCCGATCTTGACCGGCCGGTCGCCGGCGGCCGCGGCCGGTCCCGCCACCTCGCCGCCGAAACCGCCGAGGATGACCGAGATGAATGAGCGATTCATGCCCTTGCACATGATGTAAGACAGGATCGCGCCCGACGAGCCGACCAGCGCGCCGGTGATGATCAGCGCCGAATTGCCCAGCGTGAAGCCGATGCCGGCGGCGGCCCAGCCCGAATATGAGTTCAGCATCGAGATCACGACCGGCATGTCGGCGCCGCCGATCGGGATGATGATGAGCACCCCGAGCAGGAACGACGCCGCGGCGATCAGCCAGAACGCGACGTGCAGCTGCGCCAGGTAGAACCACACGATCAGCGCGACGAGGGCAACAGCCAGCGCGATATTGATCACGTGCCGGCCGGGCAGCGTAATCGGCGCGCCGCTCATGCGGCCGGAGAGTTTTAGGAATGCGATTACCGAACCTGTGAAGGTAACGGCGCCAATGGCGACGCCGAGCGACATTTCGATCAGGCTCTGGCCGTGGATGGCGCCTTCGACGCCGATGCCGAACGCCGCGGGCGCGTACAGCGCGCCGGCCGCGACCAGCACCGCGGCCATGCCGACCAGCGAGTGGAACGCGGCGACCAGTTCGGGCATCGAAGTCATCGGCACGCGCCGCGCGATCACCGCGCCGGTGCCGCCGCCGAGCGCCATGCCGACGATGACCAGCACCCAGGCGCTGACGCCGGCCGGCGGATGCGCCGCCAAAGTCGTCAGCACCGCGATAGTCATGCCGATCATGCCGAACCGGTTGCCGCGCCGGCTGGTTTCCGGGTTCGACAGGCCGCGTAACGCTAGAATGAACAGCGCGCCGGCGACGAGATAACAGAGGGCGGCGAGATCGGCGGACATCATGAACCTCTGTTGCGCGCGGCTGCGGCGGGATGCTGCAGGAAGGTGAGCGTGTTGCCGGACGGATCCTCGGCGAACAGCATGATGCCGCCCCAATATTGCTTTTCCGGCGGGCCATGCAGCGGCACGCCGCGCGCCTTCAAGTCGGCATAGAGCGCGGCGGCATCATCGGTCTCGAATGTCACGCCGGTAAAGCGGCCTATCAAGCCCTCGCGCCGTGCCTCGTCGTCGGCGGTCTCGACAACGATGCTCGGAGACTCTTCGAACAGGATCGCCGTGGGTGCCGTCGTGGTGCGGTTCAGCCCGATGACGTCCTCGTAGAACGCCGCCGCCTTCTCCAGGTCGTCGACGAAGATGCGCACGGATGTCAGGCGCATGGCCGCGCTCACTTCTGCTTGCGGTGGAACATGGCGAGCATGCGCTGCGTCACCAAAAAACCGCCGAATATGTTGACCGAGGCGAAAGTCAGCGCGACGAAGCCGAGCGCGCGCGCCCATAGCGGGCCGTCATCGTTGGCGACCAGCGCGACGCCGACCGCGAGCAGCGCGCCGACCACGATCACCGAGGAAATCGCGTTGGTCACCGACATCAGCGGCGTGTGCAGCGCCGGCGTCACCGACCAGACCACGTAATAGCCGACAAAGACCGCGAGCACGAAGATCGACAGCCGGAACACGAACGGGTCGGCAGTGTCGCTCGCCGCCGCATGGGCCGCGCCGCTCCCTATGGTGGCAAGATCGAGTTGGGCCAGGATCGACAAAGTTATCATTGCACCGCCTCCTGTCTCCCTCTCCCCGCCTGCGGGGAGAGGTGGGGTGAGGGGGCCTCTCCGCTGGGCGCAGAATTGCGGCGCTCAGAATCGCGGAGAGGCCCCCTCACCCTCGTTCGCTACGCTCACTCGACCTCTCCCCGCACAGCGGGGAGAGGTATTTTCTTTTACGCCGCGCTCTTCGGCTGGAAATTCGGATGCACGATGGCGCCGTCGCGGGTCAGCGCCGTCGCCTTGACGATGTCGTCGTCCCAGTTGACCGCCAGCGCCTTGGTTTTCTTGTCGATCAAAATTTCCAGAAACGCGTAGAGGTTCTTGGCATAAAGGTTCGAGGCCGTGGCGGCGAGCCGGCCCGGCACGTTGCGATAGCCGACCACCTTGACGCCGTTCTGCTCGCTCACCGTATCGGCGGCCACGCCTTCGACATTGCCGCCGCGCTCGACGGCGAGATCGACCACCACCGAGCCCGGCCGCATCGACGTCACCATGGCCGACGAGATCAGTCGCGGCGCCGGCCGGCCGGGAATGAGCGCGGTGGTGATGACGATGTCCTGCTTCTTGATGTGCTCGGCGACCAAAGCGGCCTGCTTGGCCTGGTACTCTTTCGACATTTCCTTGGCGTAGCCGCCGGCGGTCTCGGCCGCCTTGAATTCCTCGTCCTCGACGGCGATGAATTTGGCGCCGAGGCTCTCGACCTGTTCCTTGGCCGCCGGCCGCACGTCGGTGGCGGTGACGATGGCGCCGAGCCGCCGCGCCGTGGCGATCGCCTGCAGGCCGGCGACGCCGGCGCCCATGACGAAAACTTTTGTGGCCGGCACCGTGCCGGCAGCCGTCATCATCATCGGCAGCGCGCGGCCGAACTCGGCCGCGGCATCGATCACGGCGCGGTAGCCGGCGAGATTGGCCTGGCTCGACAGCACGTCCATGACCTGGGCGCGGGTAATGCGCGGCAGGAGCTCCATGGCAAAGCTGGTGATCCCGGCGTCGGCCATGGCGCGCAGCGCCGCGTCGTTGCCGTAAGGATCCATGATGGCGATGACGATGGCGCCTTTCTTCAGGCGCGGAAGCTCCGCGCCTTGCGGGCGGCGCACCTGGAGCACGACGTCGGCGCCGTTCAAGGCGTCGGCGGACACCGAAGCGCCGGCCGCGGTGTAATCGGCATCGAGAATGCCGGATTTTACGCCTGCGCCCGGCTCGACCGCGACTTCGGCGCCGAGCCCGATCATCTTCTTGACGGTTTCGGGAACCGCGGCCACCCGCGGCTCGCCCGCATCGGTTTCGGCAACGACCGCAACCTTCATGATTCCTCCGACGGCCGCCGCGGATGCGCGGCTAGCTGCGAACCGATTTGGTGACGGTGACGCTACTTCAGGTCAGGAAATACGCCATCAGGACGAGGATCGTGACCACGATCGCCATGACGACTTTCACCAATGTGATGAAATTCTCGTACGTCTGTTCGTGAGCGGCGTAATCGTTGCCCGTCGCTGTCGCGTATTCGACCTCGCCGTGATCGGCCATACCATCGTCTCCCAAACATCGCACCCGGTGCGGGCCGACTTAGCGTAATTGGCCGCCCAGGGCAACGGGATGGCGCCGTTGCAAGCGTATTTTTGCCTGGCTGTCATGATGCCGCGCGCGGCGCGCCGCCATGTATGGACCGCGGCTGCCGTTATCGGCGCTCGGCTTGCCGGGGAGGGGTCGAATCCCTACTCTTGAGGTAACCGCCGCGCCATTGGCCACGGACAGCACCGATGCTCAGAAAAGAACAGAACGAACTATTGACCCAGACCGGCCCCGGCACGCCCATGGGCCAGCTTTTCCGCTCCTACTGGATGCCGGTGCTGCTTGCCGAGGAACTGCCGGAAGACGATTGCCCGCCGGTGCGGGTCAAAATCCTGTCCGAGCGGCTCCTGGCGTTCCGCGACTCCAACGGCAAATACGGCCTGATCGACGAATTCTGCGCCCATCGCGGCGTCTCGCTGTGGTTCGGCCGCAACGAGGAGGGCGGGCTGCGCTGCCCCTATCACGGCTGGAAATACGACGTGAACGGCCAGTGCATAGAGGTGCCCTCCGAGCCGGCCGAAAGCGGCTTCTGCAATAAGGTCAAGCTCACCTCGTACCCGCTGGTGAAGCGCGGCGAGGTGCTTTGGGCCTATCTGGGTCCCGCCGACAAAAAGCCGCCGCTGCCGGAATGGGAATTCGCCATGGTGCGGCCGGAGCAGACCTTCGTCTCCAAACGGTTCCAGGAATGCAACTGGCTGCAAGCCATGGAAGGCGGCATCGATTCCAGCCACGTCTCGTTCCTGCACCGCGGCGATCTCGGCTCCGATCCGCTGTTCAAGGGCGCCAAGGGCAATCAATACAATCTCTCCGACATGCAGCCGCATTTCGAAGTGGTCGAGCAGCCCGGTGGCCTGTTCATCGGCGCGCGGCGCAATGCCGAAGACGGCAAATATTACTGGCGCATCACGCCGTGGGTGATGCCGTGCTTCACCATGATCCCGCCGCGCGGCGACCATCCGATCCACGGCCATTTCTGGGTGCCGATCGACGACGAGAACTGCTGGGCATGGAGTTACGACTTCCACCCGGTGCGGGCGCTGAGCAAGACCGAAGTCGACGCCATGAAGGATGGCGCAGGCGTGCATTGCAAGGTCGATGCGGCGTTCCGGCCGCTCGCCAACAAGGACAACGATTATCTGATCGACCGCGCGGCGCAAAAGGCCGGGCGGACCTATAGCGGCGTCGCCGGCTTCGCCATGCAGGATGCCTCGCTGCAAGAGAGCATGGGCCCGGTCTGCGACCGCACCAAGGAAAACCTGGTCTCGACCGACAACGGCATCATCATGGCGAGGCACCGCCTGATGCGCGCCGCCAAGGCGCTGGTCGACAAAGGTGTGCCGCCGCCCGGCATCGACGTTGAGCACCAGAAGGTCCGGTCCTGCTCGGTGGTGCTGCCGCCCGACGTGGCGTTCAAGGACGGCGCCAAGGAAGCGCTCTACGGCAAGCCGGGGATGGCGCAGACCACGGTGTAGCTGGCGGACGACGGAGGACAGACGACGGACGACAGATGCATTCCTTGTCTGTCCTCTGTCGTCCGATTCTGCCCAATAATATTGCACTGCACAAATTTATGCCGCAGCGCCCGCTAAACGCGCAATTCTCGTTCGCGCGCCCGATGGAATCGACGATTTTTCAGTCACATAGAGGTTGGCACGTGCTTTGCGAACCTATCCGGCAGGACCGGTCCCGATGGGGCCCGGGCCGCTGACCGGAAAGGAACGCGCGGATGAGCATGCGGGGTACGAGCTGGATTTCGGATTGGAAACCCGAAGATGAGACGTTCTGGAAATCCAAAGGCAAGATGATCGCCAGGCGCAATCTCATCTGGTCGATCGTCGCCGAACATCTCGCTTTTTCGATCTGGCTGGTGTGGAGCATCGTCACAACTAAGCTGCCGCAGGCCGGCTTTCACTACACGACCGACCAGCTGTTTCAGCTCGTGGCGCTGCCCGGACTGATCGGCGCGTTGATGCGATTTCCCTACACGTTTGCGGTCACGACGTTTGGCGGCCGCAACTGGACCATCTTCAGCACGATCGTGCTGTTCATCCCGACTATTGCGCTGGCTTATTTCGTGACCAAGCCGGACACGCCGTTCTGGCTGATGCTGACGGTAGCGGCAACGGCGGGCCTTGGCGGCGGCAATTTCGCCTCGAGCATGACCAACATTTCGTTCTTCTATCCGGATCGCATCAAGGGCTGGGCGCTCGGCTTGAACGCGGCGGGCGGCAATATCGGTGTCAGCAGCGTGCAGTTGCTCGCGCCGATTTTGTTGGGGGTCGGCGCGATCAATCTGTATCAGGCGACGCCGGGCCCGGGCGGCATCTATTTGCAGAACGCCGGGCTGATGTGGCTGCTGCCTTTGGTGATCGCAATGTTCGGCGCCGTTTTCTTTATGAACAATCTCACGTCGGCGCGCTCGACATTTAAGGATCAGCTCGCCATCGTCGGGCGCAAGCATACGTGGATCATGTCCTACATCTACGTCGGGACGTTCGGCTCCTTCATCGGCTACTCGGCCGCATTCCCGCTGTTGATCAAGACGCAATTCCCCTCGGTCACAATAGCCATCGCTTTCCTCGGACCACTGGTCGGTTCGCTGTCGCGTCCACTCGGCGGCCTGCTCGCCGACAGGATCGGCGGCGCCATCGTGACGTTCTGGAATTTCATCGCCATGGGAGCGGCAACGATCGGCGTGATGTACTTCGTCAACGTCAAGGATTTTTCCGGCTTTCTGGTGATGTTCCTCATCCTTTTCGTCGCCACCGGAGTAGGCAACGGCTCGACCTATCGCATGATCCCGTCGATCTTTCGCGAGGAGAAGCTCAGGGAGGCGAAAGGCCAGGGTGAAACCGGGCGGACGCTCGCAATAAAGGCCGCGAGCATCGAAGGTGCCGCCGCACTCGGATTTATCGGCGCCATTGGCGCGTGCGGCGGTTACCTGATCCCGCGTGGCTTTGGCGCGTCGATCGCCGTCACCGGCGGTCCGCATCTGGCGCTGGAAATCTACCTGGCGTTCTATGCGACCTGCCTGGCGCTGACGTGGTGGTTCTATCTGCGCAAGAGCTCGGTCGCGTCGAGCACACCAAGCCTTGCCGAAGCGCGCATCTGATACGGCCATGAGCAGCGACCGCCGTCGGCGCGCGCAGCTTGTGGTCGTCGGCAACGGAATGGCGGGAATGCGGACGGTCGAGGAGTTGCTGTCGTGCGCTCCCGACCGCTTCGACATCACCGTCATCGGTGCGGAACCGCACCCGAACTACAACCGCATCCTGCTGTCTTCGGTATTGGCAGGCGACAAGTCGCTCGACGAAATCGTCATCAATTCGCTGAGCTGGTACGCCGAACATGGCATTCGCTTGATCGCCGAAAACCGCGCCACGGCGATCGATCGCGCTGCGCGCCGGGTCGCGCTCGCCGACGGCACCGTCGTCGCTTACGACAAATTGCTGCTGGCTACCGGGTCGAAGCCGGTGGCGCCGCCGATTCCCGGCCTCGGCCTGCCCAATGTGCGCGCCTTCCGCGACATCGCCGATGTCGAGGCGATGATCGCGGCAGCGACCAGCGATCGGCGCGCGGTCGTCATCGGCGGCGGCCTGCTCGGTCTCGAAGCGGCGTGGGGATTGAAGCGGCGCGGCATGGCGGTCGCGCTGGTGCATCTGATGCCGACGCTGATGGAGCGTCAGCTCGACGTTGCGGCCGGCGCGCTGCTGCGTCGCGAGCTCGATGCCCGCGGCATTGCCTTCTTCACCAATAGCCAGACCGAAGCGATCCTCGGCGCCGGCCGCGCGGAAGCGGTCTTGCTCGCCGACGGCCGCCGGATTCCGGCCGACTTCGTGGTTCTCGCGGTCGGAATTCGGCCCAACATTGATTTGGCGCGAACCGCCAATCTCGATGTCAATCGCGGCATCCTGGTTGGCGACGACATGGGGACCAGCGACTCGGATATCTACGCTGTCGGTGAATGCATCGAGCATAACGGCCAGGTGTTCGGCCTGGTCGCGCCGATTTGGGATCAGGCCAAAGTCTGCGGCGCGCGGCTCGCCGGCGATAGCGCCGCCGTTTATGTACCGCCGCCCGTCTTCACCAGCCTGAAGATAACCGGCATTGACGTCTTCTCGGCCGGCGCGCTCGCCGCCGCCGACGATGCCGACCAGGAGATCACGCTGCACGACGCCAAGCGCGGCCTCTACAAAAAGGTGATTCTGCGCGACGACAGAATCGTCGGCAGCGTGCTCTACGGCAGCGTGGCGGACGGACCGTGGTACGTGCAATTAATGCGCGACAAGGTCGACGTGTCGTCGCTTCGCGATCAGATCGTCTTTGGCCGTGCCTTCGCCGAGCAGCCCGCCGCGCCGCGCGATGCTGCGGCGGCAACGTCCGTTGCCGGTGAACCGATCGCGGGTCTGCAGTGGCAAGCAGCGTGATCCGCACGACGTGTCCCTATTGCGGCGTCGGTTGCGGGATTCGCGTCGCGGCGGATGGCAGTGTCACTGGAGACCCCGACCATCCCGCCAATGCCGGCCGGCTCTGCTCGAAGGGCGCGGCGCTGGGCGACACACTCACCACCGATGGACGATTGCTTTACCCGCAGCTCGGCGGCCGCAACGCGAGCTGGGATGAGGCGCTCGATCGTATCGCGGCCACTTTCACGCAGACCATCGCCGAGCATGGGCCGGATTCGGTGGCGCTCTATGTCTCCGGTCAATTCCTGACTGAGGACTATTACGTCGCCAACAAGCTGATGAAAGGTTTCATCGGCAGCGCCAATATCGACACCAATTCGCGGCTGTGCATGGCGTCGTCGGTCGCCGGTCACATCCGCGCTTTCGGCGAAGACATCGTGCCCGGCTGCTACGACGATATCGAGGCGGCGGATCTTGTCGTCCTGGTCGGCAGCAATACCGCATGGTGCCATCCGGTGCTCTATCAGCGCCTTGTCGCCGCGCGGGAAACACGCGGCACCAAGGTCGTGGCGATCGATCCGCGGCATACGCCGACCTGCGACATCGCCGATATTCATCTTGCCATCCGTCCCGGGACCGACGTGGCGGTGTACGCGGGTTTGCTGGTGCAACTGATTGCGGACGGCGTCTGCGATCCGGCGTGGACGCGACAGCGCGCGTCCGGATTTGCCGACGCGGCCGAGGCGGCACGAAAGTCGGCGCCGTCGCTTGCCGACGTTGCCGAAATCGCCGACGTGCCGGCTGCCGATCTGGCCCGCTTCTACGATTGGTTCGCCGCCACCGAGCGCACCGTGACTTTCTATTCGCAAGGAACCAACCAGTCCTCGTCCGGCACCGACAAAGTCAACGCCATCATCAACTGCCATCTGGCGACCGGCCGCATCGGGCGTTCGGGCATGGGGCCGTTTTCGTTGACCGGCCAACCGAACGCGATGGGCGGCCGCGAAGTCGGCGGCCTCGCCAATCAGCTCGCCGCGCATATGAGTTTCGCCGATCCGGCGGCCATCGATCGGGTGCGCCGCTTCTGGCAGGCGCCACGCATGGCGATGCGGCCAGGCTTCAAGGCGGTCGATTTGTTCGAAGCGGCGCTCGACGGCAAGGTCAAGGCGCTGTGGATTCTCAACACCAACCCGGCCGTCAGCATGCCGCGTGCCGGGCGCGTGCGTGCGGCGCTCGGCGCTTGTCCGTTTGTCGTCGTCAGCGATTGCTGGCCGACCGATACGACGTGCTTTGCCGACATCGTCCTGCCGGCAGCGGCCTGGGGTGAGAAGGACGGCACCGTTACCAATTCCGAAAGATGCATCTCGCGCCAGCGTGCCGTGCGGCCGCCGCCGGGCGATGCCCGGCCGGATTGGTGGATGTTGGCCGAGGTGGCGCTGCGCATGGGTTGGCAATCGGCATTTGCCTATCGCGGCCCTGCCGAGATTTTTCGTGAGCACGCCGCGTTATCGGGCTTCGAGAACGAACCGCCGAACCGCCGCCTGTTCGATATCGGGGCGCTTTCCGCTTTGAGCGACGACGACTATGACCGATTGCCGCCGATCCGCTGGCCATTGCCGCGCGGCACGGCGCAGCCTTGGTCGGGCGCCAATCGGCTGTTCGGCGATGGCGGACTGTTTCCGACTTCGGACGGCCGTGCGCGCTTCGTGCCCACGCCGTACCGTCCGCCTGCCGTGCCGACCGACGATCAGTGGCCGCTCCTCCTCAATACCGGACGTCTGCGCGATCAGTGGCACACCATGACGCGCACCGGGAGATTGCCGCGGCTGATGGCGCACCAGCGCGAACCGATGCTCGACATTCATCCCGCCGACGCCGCGCGGCTGGACCTCGTTGACGGCGGCCTCGCCAGGGTCGAAAGCCCGCATGGCGCGACCGTGCTGCCGGTCCGTTTGTCGAGCGACCAACGCAAAGGCGAGGTTTTCGCGTCGTTTCATTGGACCGACCGCTTCACGTCCGCCGGACCGATTGATGCGATCGTCGGCGCTGCGACGGATCCGATTTCCGGACAACCGGAACTCAAGGCGACGCCGGTGCGGGTTGCGCCGGTAACGCCGCGATGGCACGGCCTGCTGCTGCGCGGCTCCGAACAAGTGCCGCATGGCCCGTATTACTGGGCGCGGGTACCGCTCGAAAGAGGACATGCGTTCACGCTGGTCGGCTGGGAAGCGTTGCCGAGCGACCGCGGCACCGAATTATGGATCGCAGCGCTCCTCGACGCTCCGCCGGCGGCGGAACTTGTGATCTACGCCGATCCGGCCCGCGGCACATTCCGTTATGCCAGCCTCATCGGCAGTCGCTTGGACGCCTGCCTGTTCATTGCGAGCAAGATGTCTTCGCTGCCGTCGCGCGACGCGGTAGCGGCGCTGCTCGGCACGCGGATCGAATCCGAAATGCGCACGGCGCTGCTCGCCGGCAATCCCGCCGGCGCTGCCGCGGCGAATGCGGCCGGCCGAACGATCTGTGCCTGCTTCGGCGTCGGCTTGAATACCTTGCACGGCACGATTGCGAGCCGGCGACTGACCAGCATCGCCGAGATCGGCGCCATTTTGAGAGCGGGAACGAATTGCGGATCCTGCATTCCGGAACTCAGGGCGATCCTGAGCGGGGCGCCTACGGACAACGCAACGGCTGCTTAATCCGTCGCGGCACTGCTGCCGCCCGTTCCTCCTACCGCGCCACGACGGCGTCGTAGATATCCTCTTCCTGCGCGGTGTGGATGCGCACCAGCGCCTCGATCGCCTCGATCACGCGCTGGGCATCGCGAATGAGATAACGGTCGATCTTCTCCGACGGCAGGTCGGCGACGATGCGGGCGAGCAGGCGCGCCAGGTGCAAAATCTCGCGGTGCGCCCGGCTCATGGCGGAGAGGCCGTGGCCATCCGTGAGAATCTTGGCGAGGCGCGGATAGACGTTGCCTTCGTCGTCGCGCTCGTGCTCGACCACCTGCTGCTGGGCGATCGTGTTGGCCTCCACGATCAGCGCCGCGGCGTCCTCGGGCGCCGCTTCGTCGAGCGCGTCGGCGATCGTCTGCAAGCGGTCGAGACCGCGAATGAGGGCGACATGGTCGTGGTGCATTTCGCGTCCGACAGCCGCCGGGATGGTGCGCCGGACCTGGCTGCGGGCCGGGTTCAAGGCACGCAGCGCGTTGAGGATCACCGCCACGTCGATCACTTCTTGCACGATCGCCGCCGGCACCGGCAGTAGCCAACCTGCCGTCGCCGCCAGCATGGCGAGCACCGACAGGCTCATGCCGGCGACGATGCTCTGCACCGCGATCCGCCGCGCCCGTTGCGCGATCACGATCGCATCGCCGACCCGATCGAGGCGATCCGCCAGGATCACCACGTCGGCGGCTTCCGACGACGCGGTGGCGCCGCGCGCGCCGAGCGCAATGCCCACGTCGGCCGCGGCGAGCGCGGGCGCGTCGTTGATGCCGTCGCCGACCATGACGGTCGGATGGAGCCGCTGCTCGGAACGCACCGCATCGACCTTGTCGGAGGGCACGCGATCCGCCAGCACGGCATCGAGATCGAGCGCCGCGCCGATCGCTTGGGCGGCGGCGGCGCGGTCGCCGGTGACCATGACGATGCGGGCAATGCCGGCCTCGCGGAGCATGCGGATGGCATGCGGCGTGTCGGGGCGCAGCTCGTCGGCGAGCAACAGCGCGCCGACCGGTCGTCCTTCGACGGCGATGAACACGATCAGCGCCGACCGCCATGAGGCTCGCCGGATCGCCCGCCTGGCCCATTCGCTGCTGCGCTGGCCGGCAAAGATCATGTCGGGAGAACCGGCGCTCACCGGCTTGCCCGCGATGCGGCCTTGCAGGCCCGAGCCCATGACTTCATGGACTGCCTCCGGCGGTTTCAGGACGATGCCGCGCTCGGTTGCCGCCTGCACGATGGCGCCGGCGAGCACGTTGTGCGAGGCCTGTTCGAGCGAGGCGCCGAGCATCAACACCTCATCGGCGCTTACTCCCGGCGCGGCTTCGATGGAGAGAAGGCGCGCGCCGCCGACGGTGAGCGTCCCGGTCTTGTCGAACAGCACGGTGTGGGCGCGCGCCAGCGCTTCGAGCGGGCCGCCGCCCTTAACCAAAATGCCGCGCCGGGCCGACTGGGCGACGCCGGCGATAAAGGCGACCGGCGCTGCCAGAATAAGCGGGCAGGGCGTGGCGGCGACGAGCACCGCGAGGCTGCGAATTAGGTCACCCGAGATCAGCCAGGCGATGCAGGCGACCGCGAGCGTGACCGGCAAGAACACCAGCGCATAGCGGTCGGCGAGCCGCACGAATGGCGCCTTGGCGGTCTGCGCCGCCGTCACCAGGCGCACGATGCCCGCATAGGTGCTTTCGCCGGCCACGGCCGAAGCGGTCATGTCGAAAGTCGCGCCGGCATTCAACGCGCCGCTGAAGGCGGCCGTGCTTCTGGCCTTGACCACCGGGATCGGTTCGCCGGTCAGCGCCGATTCATCGATCGTCGCGGCGTCCGAGGTGACGACGCCGTCGACCGGAACGACTTCGCCGGCCCGCACCAGGAGCCGGTCGCCGACCGTAATGCCGCCGACCGGCACGTCCTCGATGCCGTCATTGATGCGGCGATGCGCGACGCGCGGCGCTCGATCGAGCAGCGCGCGCAGGCCATGCTCGGCGCGCGCCACGGCGATATCCTCGAGCACGTTGCCGCCGGAATACATCAGCGCCACGACGGCGCCGGCCAGCGGTTGGCCGAGCGCCAGCGCGGCGCTCATCGACACCAGCGCGATGGCATCGACGCCGAGCCGCCCGGCCATGAGGTCGCGCAGCATCGAGACCGCGAGGCCGGCAATGACCGGAGCGGTCGCCAGCGTCCAGCAAAGATCGGCAAGGCTCGGCCGGTTGGCGAAATGCGCGGCAATTCCCGCGGCTAATCCCGCAACGGCAATGGCGACGAGCGCCCATCGCACGATGCGCTCAAGGGACATCGACCTGCTCCGCTTTCGTCGAATACCGCGACAATTCGTAGTCGCAAATTCAGGCGCCGCAGTTGAGGGAGATCAAATCCCCAATCAACCGCAGGGTCGCCCGCCGCCGCAATAAATTCAGCGCGGTGCGGGTACCGTCATCTTGATGCCGGTAAGCGCGGCCAATTCGCCCTGACGTTTGGTTTCGCGGCGCATGTAATCGGCGAGGCCTTCCGGCGTGTTCTCGGCCGGCACGGTCATGCCGAGCGCCGCCATGCGGCTCCTGAAGTCTTGCGACTGCACGACCTCGTTCAGCGCTTTGTTGAGGTAGGCGATGATCGGCGCCGGCGTCTTGGCGGGCGCGGCGAGGCCGACGAAGCCGCCATAGTCGAAATTGGGGAATCCCAGCTCTTGCATGGTCGGCACTTCGGGCCAGGTCGCGATCCGCTGCGGCCTGGCGATGGCGAGCGCCCGCACCTTGCCGCTGTCAGCGAGCGGCTTGGCCTGGGCATAGAACGCGAACGCGCCTTGCACGCCGCTTGCTGTCACGTTGCGCGCCGCCTCGCCCGAGCCGTTGAAGGGCACGCCGGCGATTGCGGTATTGGCCAGTGAATTGAGCTGCGCCAGCGCCATGGCTGGCGACGTTGCCGGCCCGGACGTGCCGAAGCTGATCTTGCTCGGATTGGCTCTGGCGTCGGCGAGCAATTCGTCGAGCGATTTGTAGGGCAGCGCGGCGTCGATGATCAGCACCAGCGGCGGCCCCTCGACGATCATGCCGATCATGGCGAAGTCGTCGATGGCGTTATATGGCACCGGAAGGAAATACAGATTCTGCGCATCGGCGATCGAATTGGCGAACAGCGTGTAGCCGTCGGGCGCGGCGCGCACCGCATAGGCGCCGCCGAGGGTGCCGGAGCCGCCCGGCTTGTTCTCGACCACGATGTTCTGGCCGATCCGCTCCTGCAGCATCGCGGCCAGGACGCGCGCCGGCACGTCGGTCAAGCCGCCGACCGCGAACGGCACGATCATGGTGATCGGCCGCGCCGGGTAGTTTTGCGCCGGCGCCTGTGCCGGCCAGAGCGCGCCGAGCACCAGCGCGGCGAAAAGAGGCAAGCCAAGTCGAAAAGGATTGGTCATCTGTCGCTCCCGCACGCGTGACCTTGAGGCGGTCGCGCCGCAATGCCAAAGTCAAAATCCCGCCCGGCACGGGCCACCATATCAGCATGAGACACAGGCGATGACCAAGAGCGTAGAGCCGCTGCTCCCGGTCGAGCTCGGCGCGGGCAAGATCAAGTTCGCGCAAGGGATGAAAGCCGGGCGCTGGGTGTTCGCCACCGGGCTGATGGCGCAGGATTTTGTCAACGGCATCACCCCTGACGTGCTGGCCGAACGCGCGCCGCACGCGGGCCTGCCCAAGCGCGAGAAGGAAGCGTCCCGCATCTTCGAGAATCTCGACGCCGTATTGCGCGCAGCCGGCACCGACCGCGGCAACCTGGTGCGCACCGACCAGTACTACACCACGGTGAAAGCCGTGCCGCCCTATCAGCAGGTGCGGCGCGAATTTCTCGATGGCCGCATCCCGCCCTCGACCTCGATCGCGCAGCAGCGCTTCCTGCTGCCTGGCGCCGACATGAATATCCAGGCCATGGCGGCGATCCCAGAGAAAGACTTCACGGTCGAGCATCTCAAGCACGCGCAATTGGCCGGGCGTCCGACCTCGGGCTACTCCCCGGCGCTCACGGTCGGCGATTTCATCTTCCTGCCGGGCATCACCTCGCTCGCCATCGCCGACGAGCCGCGGCGCAACGGCGTCGCCGCCGCGGCGCTGATGGCCGAGGGCGCGCAATGGGGCGGCCAGCCGATAAAACTCGAAACCGAATTCATCATCACCAAGCGGATGACGGCATCGCTGGCGCTCGCCGGCGCCGGCCTCGAAGACGTGGTGCATGCGCAGGTCTATCTCACCGACCGCGACGACTACTCGGCCTTCAACGCGGCGTGGACGAAGCACTTCGGCGAAACGGGTCCGAGCGTGTCGATCATTCCGTGCATCGACCACGGGCTTGCGCCCTATGACGGCAAGATCGAGATCAACGTGATCGCGGCCAAGCCGGGCAGCGCCGCCGTCAAGCGGCACATCGACGCCGGCATCGCAACCGCATTCCGCCATCAGCCGCAGGCGGTGAAAGCGGGCGATCTTTTGTTCATCCCGGCCTTGATGGCGGCCGACCGCGACGGGCTCTTGCCCGCGGCCGCCGTTGATCCGCGGCAGCCTTATTTCTCGTCATCGCCCGAGATGCAGGCGGAAGCGATCATCGACAACATCGCGCGGCTCTGCGCGGCCGGAGGCACCTCGCTCGCCAACGTCGTACGGGTGTTGCTATTCCTCACCGACATGGGCGAGTTCTACCCGGTCTACAAAGCGTGGGAGCGCCGGCTCGGCGGTCGCCCCTTGCCATTTTCCGCGGTCGAAGTGCCGGGGCCGTTGCCGGTCCCCGGTGCTACGGTGATGATGGAGACGTGGGTTTATGCCGGTTGAGCTTTCTACAAATTTTCCGTCACGGCATTCTTCCCGGCAATAAATCCCTGGCACACCGCTCGCGGCAGGCCGTGCATGGAAAAACCGCCGGCCGATTCGCCGCCGCAATAAAGGCCCGGAATCACCTCGCCGTTCATGTCGATCACCTGGCAGCGCGCATTGATGCGCAGGCCGGCGCGGGTGTCGTGAATCACTGGCGTCGCCCATGCGGCGTAGAACGGCGGCTTTAAAATCTTGTAGAACGGTTTTGGCTTGGCGAAGTCGGTGTCCTTGCCGGCGTCGACGAAGGAATTGTAGCGCGCAACGGTCTCGACCAAATTCTGCGGCGGCATCGACACGCGCTGGTATTTCATTTTGATTTTTGCCGCGAGTGCCTCGATGCTACTGGCCTCGAAGAAAAATCCCGCGTCGACATCGACGTGCGGCGGCGTGGGCAGCCACTTTTCACGCGCCACCGCGTCGGCATCGAAAATCGCCCAGATCGGGCCGCCACCGTTGTGGCCGTCGCCGAAGCCGGCCAGCGCCGCATTGATAAAATTGCTCGGATTGTATTTTTGGTTCTTGGCGTTGAGATAGGAGTGCGGCTCGTAAGGGTCGGTGCTCTGATAGGTGTTGTAATTGAAATGGCCGGCGGTCTCGTCATAGAAGCGCTTGCCCAGCATGTTGACCAGGATGACGTCCTGCCAGTCCTTGACCGGCAGCCCGATGGCGCGCGCCTTGTCGAACACTTCGCTGCCCGGATGCCAGCGCACATTGACGTAGCCATATTGGCAGCCGATGGCGCCCGGCTTGGTGATGCCGGAGCCGAACTCGCCGGTATAGTTGAACAGCCCCCACAGCGCGGCGCCGGCC